>ENA-ORMS01001419-ORMS01001419.1-human-gut-metagenome-genome-assembly--contig:-NODE-1419-length-19572-cov-6.370702_pt1 | contig 19572 bp, 17 predicted proteins | sample MGYA00242104_ERZ508997 | MGnify/ENA primary metagenome ERZ508997 (study PRJEB26280, sample SAMEA2338704) | human gut metagenome | biome: human gut; feature: human-associated habitat; material: faeces... | reverse complement strand
TTCAGTCTGCCTACGCATTGGGAACAGAGGAAAAGGCAATCACCGAGAATAAGCCTTTCGCGCTGACCGGTGATTCCTTCCCGAAGATCATCGTGCGTCATGACATTCGCAAGCGTTGGTATGATGATAACGGTATTCTCAATATCGGCGTCATCGACTTCCTGCTGGATGACACGCTTGTCTGAATCCTCTCAAAATAAAACTGCTCACCGTGATTGGCTCATGGTGGGCAGTTTTTCGCAGTACACCACATACCTCTCCCGCCCACCGCTGGCGTAAGGATGGCAGGTCAACAGCGTCAGCAGGTCGCGGTCTTGCTGTATCTTGATCTTGTCCACCTCGTGGGGCTGGATAATCTGAATGTCAGCTACGGTGTAGGTCAGCGTCTCCCATAGATTTGTCAGCGTAACGGTATCGCCAACCTGTAAGCGGTCTATATGCCGGAAGTAGTCCGCACCGCGCCAGCCCCGGTGTCCGGCAATGACGCAGTTGGTGCTGTCCCCGCCGATGGGTGCGGAGGTGTTTCCAAGCACCGCCGCGCCTGCGGCAAGGTGTTCATCGGACGCGCCCAGATAGACCGGCATGGTCAACTCCATAGCAGGTATCTCCAGCACACCGATGATCTCATCGTCAATGCCATAGGCGGTCAGATCGACGGCGGGTTCCTCGCAAGCTTTGAGGTCAACAAAGCCGGATTGCTTTTCAGTGTAGATACGCTGATTGTAGGCTTGTAGCTCTGCCCGCAGTTCAGGGTACTGCTCCTCCGGCTCATTACGCTCAACCAAGAACTCCTGCACCGCTGCATCTGTGTCGGCTTGCAGCCTTTGTCCCGTGAACACCGGCCACAGTATGACGCAGATGCCTGCCACAGCCAGCAGCGCCGCCAACACAAGGGCGGTCTTACGCATGGCGATGCCTCCTCACTAAAAAGTATCCGCCGCCGACTGCGGCCACCACGCCAAGGCCGATGCCAAGACCTGTAAGGTAATGCTGCGTCCACGAGGATGCCACAGGTTTTTCTGCGGCGGCAGTCGCTTCCTGTTCGGGGGTGTAGGGAACACGGTGGCCTCGCACCAGCAGTCGGTGGGTATTGACCCCGAACGGCGTGCAGGTCACCAACGTTACATAGTCCTTACCGTCCTCGATTTGGAGCAGGCTCGTGTCTGTGGGCAGTACCGTGTGGATGGCGTCCACTTTGTATGCCAGCGTATCGCCCAGCACGTGGATGTAGAGCACATCGCCCACTTCAAGCTGGTCGATGTCCGAAAACAGCTTGGAACTCGCCAGCCCACTGTGGGCCGACAGCACCGCGTGGGTACTGCTGCCGCCCACCGGCAGGGATGTCCCTACCACATGACCCACGGCACGCTCCAGCGTGTCTGCGTCCGTGCCATGCTGCACCGGCAAGTATACGTTGATTTTGGGGATGTCCACATAGGCCATGACGCCGCCCACCGTGAGCTGCTGGGCATAGGCCAAGGGAGGGGCGGATGCCCCTCCCTCTGCAATGGCTGCGCCGGACAGCATGGCGTTGTACTGCTCTGCGGCTTCACGCTGGGCAGTCAGCTCGGCGTCATCGGTGTCCGCGATAACTGCGGTGTAGGTGGTTTCCACATCGGAATGATACTTTTCATTCAAGAGTTCTCCCACCAATGGGTAAAACAGAAGCCCCAACGCCACAGCACCGCAAGCCGCCGCCAGTATCCAGCGTTTCACTGCTCGCTCTTGTGCTTGCGGCTACGGATCACGATAAACGCCGCCGCGCCCAACAGTGCCACGCCGCCAATAGTGAACATCCACGTGCCGTAGCCGCCCGTCTTGGGCAGGTCGAAGCCCGGATTATTGACCACGGTCAGCGGCACAATGGCGTTGCCATCCGTCATGCTGGCATCCTTTCCGTTAACAGTGGCAGAGGCGGTCAGCAACTTCGCACCGCACTGCTCACACTGGCCGTTCTCGGCGGTCTTGATAACGATTTTAATGGCATCCTTCAGCAAAATGTAACCCTTGTCGGTGGCAATTTCGGTCAGGGAATAAGCATCATCCTCCAGCCCCTTGACCACGATGTGACCACCGCTATTGGGAACGAACGTAGTAGCGTCGGCTTTCTTGGCAGCAAAGCCCTTGGCGTAGTACACGCCATCCTTCAGGTCGGCAACGACATACACATCATCGGTGTCGTTGTGCAGCCGGAACTTCACATTCCGCAGGTTGCCGCCGTTGTCAGAGAACTGCTTGAGGATGTCAATGCCGTAGGTGTACACATGGCAGCAGTCCTTGAGGGTATCAAAGTAGGTCGTGTTGGTACGCTTCCACGTCAGCACGACCTCGTTGGGATTGTCGATATCACCCATCTTGGCATCGGCGGTCAGGGCGGCGGCGTAGGTGAGGCGCATGGTGCAGTCGGAATAACCGCGCTTGACACTGTCGATGTACACAGAGGTCGCCTCATTGATCTCACTCAGGCCGGATTCGGTCATGCGAATGGTCATGGTGTTGGCTGCGTCATCATAGGCCACGGCGAATTTGCCGGAGGTTTCATCCCATGTGGTGATCTTGTCGGTGCAGCCAGCGTCCTTGAAGAACTCGATGACCACGTCGTTCTTGTTGTAGCGGATACCCTTGCTCAGCGTGTCCACATAGGTGTACTCGCTCAGGCTGGATGCCTTGGAGGTAATCGTGGGCAGGGTGCTGATGATCTGGTAGTCCACAACATCACCCACGGATGCGGTAGCAGTATGCTCGTAACCGTCCTTGATGTCGGTCAGGCTGCCGGTGTTCTTGCCGGTGGAGTTCTTGGCCTCACGCACGGTCTTTTCGAGGTCGGGGTTGCCGGTCTGGTTCTTGGGATAAACAGTGACATCGTAGCTCCATGCCGCACCGTCGATGGTAGTCATGGGCAGAGATACGAAGAAGGGATTGCAGGTAGACGTCACATTTTCAGGGACGCGGGTCTCTACCACCAGATACAATCCCTGCTCCATATCAGAAGCGGAGGTGTGCCCGGTGGCATCCGTTTCAGGCATAGCCACGCCGCCGTTCTTCACGGCGGCCTCCAGTGCATTTTTCACGGTGGTGGCATTGGCAGTCAGCGCAGCGGACAGCTTGTTGTTCAGCATATCGCTGGTGAAGTAGTTGACGCCGCCCTCAGTCTTGTGAGCGTCCGCGGCGGTCAGACCGATGGCGGACAGCACGTCGGTGCTGCGGTCGGAGCTGTCGAAGCCATACAGTACGCCCACCTGACGCTGGCCGTCCACGACCTCATTGTTCATAGTGATGTCCACCACGCGGAGGTAGGTGAACTCCACGCCCTGAATGGCATACTTGTTCAGCTTGTTGATAACCGCGTCGTCATGCAGGCCGGTGGAAACGTAGGATGCCGCATCCCATGCGCCGTCGTTGCTGGCTGCGGTGATGTCATATTTATAGATGCTCAGGGATGCTTTTTTGCTGGGATCGATGGTAGGTTCTGCGAACGCTGTGGTGATGAGACTCAAGGCCATAAGCGCCGCCAGCAGCAGCACCAACACGCGATGGATCTTTTTCATTCGGTTGTCTCCTTTTTGATGTTAGATTTTTTGCAAAAATAAACACCCACGCAAAGCATGAGTGCTGCAAGCAGAACATAGGTTGTAAATCCCGTGCCGCCCGTGAAGGGCAGGACAAATCCCGCATTGTTGCAGGCAGTGATGGTGACATCTCGGTTATTGTTGTCCAACGTTCCTGTGAACAGCGGCTCGGTCGGCAGCGTGTACCCTGCTGGAGCCTTCACCTCGGTGATACGATACTGCACACCGATCTTGAGGTCGCTCCATTTGGCAATACCGGTCTTGTCGGTGGTCACTCTGCCCACCTCCGTCCATGTCTTACCGTCTGAGGAAGTCTCCAACAGCAGCTCCGCACCGGTGAGCGGGCTGCCCGTTACGTCTACCTTACGGACGGTGATGCTGCCTTTCTCCTCCACAATATTGACCTTGAAGTGGATATACGCCCACACGGGGTCGGGCAGCGAGGTCAACGCCGCACACGCCTGGTAGCCGCTGCCGTTGCTGGGCTCCAGCAGCACGGACTCTGTGCCCGCCACATCCAGCGAGTAGCCGTAGTCGCTGCTGATATAGCCGTTCAGCTGCGCCGCTGCGTCCTTTGTGGCCGTCACGGTCAGCGTGTTCCAGCTCTGATTGACCGTCACACCGCTGATATTGGTGCTGAAGTAATACTGCGACAGCACACCGTTGGTATCGGTGGCCGTCCCGGTGTACTGACTGCCGTCCCACGTCAGCGTAATAGCGTTGGCGTCCGAAAGCTGGTTGCGGTACTTCACCGCGAAGCTGGGGATCTTGCCGTGGTTCATAATGCGGTCAATGATGATGTTGTACGCCACCGCCACGTCGTCGCCCGCATAATGGAACAGGTTGGCGCAGGTGGTATCATACAGCGCGTAGGGATACACCGGGCTGCGGTAGCCGCACACGAACTCCCACACCACCGCCTGCGTCGCCAGCTGCGCGCAGTCCGGGTGCATATTGAAGCCGTAATTGCCGCCGTAGCCGTAGGCCATGGCCAGCGTCACGGCATACCGCTGATTCCACGTCAAATCGCTCCACGATGTGGAGGAATACTGCAAATCGCCGCTTGCCGAACGCACTTCCGGCTCCATGCAGTAGGCCGGGACAGTCTCCCCGGTGTCGTTCCGGGTGAAATACTTGAGCTTGTTGCTGGTGTACGGCCCCCACTGGGACACAGGCGTCTTGTTCTCGTGGTAGCGATACTCGTTGCCGCTGCTGACGATACCCGTAACCGTGGCGGCGTGGGCGGTCACAACGGACAGCCCCATGATTGCTACTAAAAGGCATACCAGCGTCAACAGCTTAGGAATTGTTTTCTTCATGTTCGTCCTTTCTCCCAACGCAAAAGGCCGGCAGCATACGCTGTCGGCCTTTTGGTCGGGTATTCAGTTGGTTTATCCGTACAGCACCACCACGATGTATTCGTCCGATGCCGCATTGTAGCGGGCGGTGCAGTTGAATCGCGCATACGCGCTGACCGTTTCCGCGCCGTCCATGGCGGCGAGGCAGGCGAAGGTGGCGTCCACGTTGCCCTTTACGGCGGCGGTCAGTGCCGCCTGTCCGCCGTTCTCCGCCAGCCATGCCACGCTGTCCGCCGTGCCGGGGAAGAAGCTGGAGTTGGCCGCGGTCATGCTGGTGTCGATGGTCACGCCGTACTGCGCTCTTGCGTATTCGTTGCCCACCCGGACAGCCTCCGCGATGGAGTAGATGTTCCCGCTGGCGGCAGGCTTAGGCGCAGGGGCAGGTTCGGGCGTAGGCGCAGGTTGTTCCTCCTGTTTCTCTGCCGGCTTCTGTGTAGGTGCCGGTGTGGGTGCGGGAGCAGGTTTATCCTCCGGCACAGGCGCGGGTGTTGCCAGCTGTTCAAGGGTAGTGGGCGGTGCCGTTTCAGCGGGTGCAGGCTGCTTTTCTGCGGCGTTATCCGCATTCTCCGCACCCACCCGCTCGACCGGCAGCGGCGTATCCGCACTGTCCTCGGTTTTTTCCTCCTTCTGCGGCATTTCAGCCTTGTCCTCCACAGGTGCGATAACCTGCGCCGCGCTTTGCGGTGGGGGTGTTGTCAGTGTGGAGATATCCTTTGTCTGCCCGCAGGCCGTGAGCAGCAGAACGCCCTCCAGCGCGAGCAGTGCTAATCGTCTTTTTATCATTTTCTGCACTCCCTTCTTTTCCTGCTGGTTTTATTTTAATCATGCTTATCCCCGGAAATCAATAGGCCCACAGACTTTATTTTGGGCGGCATAAGCATTTAAAATAAAGTCTTGACAAGCCTTTTGACACTACCACTTGGAAAGAATCTTTCCGTACATCTGACGCTTGTTGCTATCGAACCGCTTGACCGTCAGGATCACGGTGTCACCGATCTCAAAGTCGCTGTCCTCATACTGATAAGCATAGGAGCACATGCAGACAGTGCCATCCGGCAGGTTGCAGAAGACACCGCCGGCATACTTGCCGGAGATCACAGCCTGCCGCCGGCTGTTGACAGGGTGACGCCGCTCGGCCCCTTCAAAGGGATCGGACAGTGCCGCCTTCACGGAAACCCGGAGCCGATCCTCATCGGCATCATAGTCCGTCACAACGCAGTCCAGTTCCTGCCCGGGACGGTAGACAGCGCGCAGGTCTGACACGGACATATAGCAGAGATCCTTCTGCGTCAACCGAATGTCATGACCATAGCACTCCACTGTACAGCGGACAGGGCCAACATCAATGACGCGGCATTTCAGCTGGGTACCGAGCGCGTTCAGTTCTGCCCGATGGGCAAAGTAGGAACGGCGTGCTTTCATGGCCGACTTACGGGAAGCCAGCGCAAAGCCGTTTTCCCTGTCCACCTTGATGATGTTGAAGGACAGCGTCGCGCCCATGATATGATTCAGGGACATTCCGGGCCGCCCTTCTCCTGACCACATTTCCGTTTCGGGAATCAGGATACGCACACGGTAAGGGACGACGATGGCGCAGGACAGCTCCCGCTTTCGCACCTCGCCGGTCCTGCGGTTGCGTACATTCAGCGAGAACATATCCACGCCGATCACCGTACCGCTGAGGGGGCTGCCGCCGCGATAGGACGCGTAGATGGCGTTCCATTCCCGGCGTTCCTCCTCAGATAGATTGCGATCCAGCTTATGGAAATCCAGATGGAAGAACTTCTCGCGATCACTCATCTCCGGCTTCGGTGCAGGCGTTTCCTGCTCCCCTGCAGGCGCTTCAGTCATGGGCGGCGAGGTATCTTCTTCCACAACAGCTTCTTCGACTTCTGCGGTGGCTTCCGGAACGGGTGGAGAGCCTTCCTGTGATGCGGGATCCTCCGCAAAGTCTACGGTCATATCCGCATCATCGGAGGACGGTTCTTCTGCATCTTCAGATGTTTCCGTTGGGGCCATTTCGGTTTCGGTGTCAGTTTCTGATGGCACAGACGGAATCTCCAAGCCCTCTCCGTGCGGAGTACTCCCGGTCAGGATGTCAGAAGGCAGCTGCTCCACGGGGTCGGGTGTCGTTTCTACTGTGGATTCCGTGACCTCCACAGGGGGATCAGACATTGGTTCGGTCGGAACGGTCTTCTTTCTTGGCATTTGGTTACCTCCTCGTTTTAGAATGTCGTGTTTTTATTCGCAAAGAAACGGTGTGTACCGTCTTTTTGCTTCTGTGCAATGATTTGGCGATCCGGCAGTTCCTTGCCTTGCAGGGCAAGGGCGTGTTCCGGGAGCCAGATGAGCCGCTCTTTTTCTCCAATCTCTATACGACGAAAAGAGGGGTCGCGTTCTGCGGTCAAAGCCGCCACATAGTAGGCGGTCAGCTCATCACCGAAGAGAAAACAGAGCAGAGCGGGCAGACTGGTGGGGATAGTGAATTGAAGCGGACACCCGCCTGTGATCTCCAGCATCACGTCGATGCTCTCCAAAAGCAGCGGATTTGCCGTTTTTGTGATAAGACGAATCACATCGTCCTCCACACAGACAGCGTGAAAGATCCCGCTGAGCTGCCGCAGCATGGGCGTCAGATGCTCCGGACGCATGGTCATTACCCGTTCTCGGTACTTGCCATACAGCAGCGCGAGAAGCTGGTCACGCCGGATACAGCCGACCTTGCTCAAAATCTCCATGATGCACTTTTGCTGGTTGGTCAAAAGCATGGCTATATCACCTCCTATGGCCCGCCAAGGCTGTTGAGATAGGGATCGACGACCAGATCGCTTTCCCCTTCCGTGATACAGTTGAACAGGACAGCCATGGTGTATTGGATCGAGTTGCGGATATTGCGCTCCTGATTGGCCCGTAGCCGCTGCTCCGTATCGCGCAGCGTTAAGTTGTCCAGATCGTGGAGCCTGTGACGCACCCTGCTTTGCGGCAATGTGGCGTTGCCTACCCGAAAGCTGTCCGAATAAAAAAGCCGCTCGATGGCCGTTTCAAAAATGCGGGCCATCTCCGGCTCAAAAGAGGAGAGCTCACAGGCATCCAGAATGCCGGTAAGCTCTTCTTCGTCCGGTCCCTCCGTGACGGATGGACTGACTTCAATATAACTCTCATCGTTCTTCCTCTTATCAGTATAACTTGGCCGCAGATTTTGCGGTTCTGCAGGCGCAGCATCTGCGGTTCTTGAACTGCTGGTTTCGCCGTTCTTGAACCGCCTATCCTGCGGTTCTGGGGAATCAAGAGCCGCAATATCGGAGGTTCTTGTGCCGCATTCCTCCGGCTCCATAAATGGCGCGCACTGGTAATCCGGATCATCCATGGGCTGTACGCAGGCGAGATAGATCTGGTTGGCGTCGCCCCGTCCGCAGCGTTTTTCCCAAATCAGGTGAAGCTCCGCCAGCTTACGGAACGCGGCAGACACTCGCTGCTCACAGATGCGCAGCTCCTGTGCCAACGCTTTGCGGGGAAAAATCACAAAGACCTCGCCATTGTCATTGACCCAGCCGTTCCTGCGGGAGAGTTGAAAGCGGTTCAGAAGGAAGGTGTAGGCCACCTTGGCATCCAGGCTCATTTCCGCGTATCGTGGGTCGGAAAATAACCACCGCGGCATTTGCAGATGGTGGACGCTTTGTATATCCGTTTGCTTCATGAGCGCAAACGCAGGGCGCTGGTTCAATTTTGCGGCTTTCATACCGGCCCCTCCTCATAATTATCTTTTAAGTTGAAGCTTTCCTCGACAGCATCGAATTCCCCGCAATCCGTGCCTTGAATGAATTGCTCGCGGAAAATAAGATCGTAAAAACAGGTTCCGGGCCTTCGGTGCGGTACAGCGTATCGGAATAATCGTTGCAAAATCGGCATGGCATAACGATACAAACGATAATAACGATAACGGCGTTTGGCTGTAGTAGGCCGGACGTCGTTTTTCCATGCCCAAATGCGGTTATTCCACCTGTTGCCGTGGGGCGGGCTTCAGCTCCACCATGCCGAGATCGTCGCCATCCACCTCATAGGTAAAATCATCGTCCCCTTCCGTAGAGACCGGCGGCTCTGCCTGCAGGGCAGGCGTCCGTTCTTCGACAGGATACTTTTCTTCCTTCCGAGGCGTGGTGACCGGTGTCTCTTGTGCCTTTTGCTTCCATGCGGGGATATAGTCCACCACGCGGCAGGTCGTAAGTCCGGCGAAGTCCGGTAATTCTTCCGGCGTCAGCTTATAAAGCAGCGCGGGCCGGTGACCCTGAAACAGCGCCAGACACTTTTGTTGATCCAGACGCAGCACCTCATCCGGCTGCATCAAGTCCCGCTGGATATTACTGCGGGTTTTGGAATAGGGCCGGGTGCTGTTATAGATGGGTGAGAACAGGGGCTGCATGGGCATCTGGTTATTGGTAACAGCAATAGTGACCTTGCCGCACTTTTCCGAGATGTACTTGGCGGAGGTCAGGTCGTTGCAGCCCATATAGATGGTCTGGTTAAAGGTGTTGAGCTGATTTTCCCATTCCTTGCCGGGATACCGCTGCTGCCACTGGCTGAGGCTCTGCACCACCACCTGACACGCAATGTTGAAGCCGCGCACGCTGTTCAGCGCGTCGGCAATGCCCTCCATGTAGCCGATGTTGCAGTATTCGTCCAGGCAGAAGTTTACCAGTACCGGCAACCGCCCGCCCTTACAGTGGAGCCGCGCGTAGTTGGAAAGCTGCGGCATGGCCAAGGAGAAAAACAACGAACTGAGAAACCGGTAGGCGCTGTCCTGCGCGGAAATGATGATGAAATACGCGCAGGGTCGCTGCCCCGGCAGTACGAGGTCAACATCGTGGTTGCGGGTGATGGTGTCCACCAGCTTATTCTGAAAGATGGCAAGTCGATTACCAAGGCCGGTGATGATATTGCCCCAGAGATTTTCGCGGGCTTTCAGGAACAATCCATGATGACCCTTGGCGGGGTGATCGGGCGGCAGCGACGCCAGCGTGCGGTTCAGCTCATTGACGCTCATGGTGGCAAGGATCTGATACACGTCGCCCAGACCCCGCTGCTCGATGGGCAGCAGATTACCCTTTTCATCCCGCAGATTGCAGACGTAGTGGATCAGAGCCATCAGGAGATTCAGCTCCGCACGGCTCCAGAAGTCATCGGCCTCCTTGGGACTGGAGGTGTTCTGGATAATGGTGTTGGCCACCGTTTGCACCAGATCCGTTTCTGTGTCCAGTCCATAGAGACAGTTCCAGCCATCTGAGTGCGCCATGTCCAGAAAGTTGACTGCTTTGACGTAGTGGCCGTTTTCCCGGAAGTAAGGGGAAAGCTGCTCGAACAGTTCGCCTTTTGGATCGACGCAGAATACGGACTCCTTTCGCTGAGCGCAGCCCATCAGAAAGGGCAGAATCAGGCCGCGGGTCTTCCAGCTGCCCGGTGCGCCGATGCAGAGAAGATTGTTGTTTTCGCCGGGTACCATACGGTGCGCCACATAGGCGGCGTATTTGTCCGGGTCTTCCGTCCGCTCCTTGATCTTGCCCAGCAGCATCCCGGAGACACTGCGTATGGGGCCGATTTCCAGAAAGGATTCCATCTCCCGCTTGGTGAGAAAGCCAGAGGAACCGTGTGTTCCGTCCGGAAGAATATCGAAGCCCCGCGGGTCCCGTGTATACTTATAGCCGGAAAACCAAAGGTAGCCGCGTTTGGTCACAAGGCAGAACATCAGCACGAAGAACGCAGTGGCTTTCAGCCCAAAGCCGGAGAATATCGCCAGCCAGTTGCGGATCGGATCGAATATCCAGATGGCGGTCACATCCTGCCCCGTGTTATGAAAGACGGCGTCAATGCCGAGACGCATGGAGTTCAGGAGCATCCCGTAAAAATACCAGCACACCAGTCCGACGGGAATGTAGAGGGGCAGCTTTTTCTTGTGCCGCTGGAACCATATGCCCCAGCGGGCTTCAACGGTATCCTCCAGCTTTTCCAGCAGCTTTGATAAGCGGGGCATGGATCATCTCTCCTTTTTCTGTGACATAGGGGGTATCCAGTGGACGGTAAGGCTTCGGCACATCTCCCAGCAACTGCGTGATGGCATCCTCGGTCAAGGTAAAGACCCGCGCTTTTCCGGTGTCCTGATAGCGCGGACCCCATACTTCTGCTACCTGCTGCGGCAGAGCGGCCAATACGAGCTGCGAATAGCCCTGCTCCCGTGCCAGCGTATAGGCGGCGTCCACACGGCGCAGCTCCATGTCAGCCGCCAGCACGAAGGGCTGCCCCTGAAACAGCGCGTCCCAGCAGGGACGATCAGGCGGTGGAGGGCGGTAATGGCCTTTCAGCGCCAAGCGCGTTAAACGCTGGCGGTAATCTGGCTGGGCCATGATCTGAAGCTGTGTCACACCGGTGTCGTCGCAGGGCAGAAGATAAACCGACTGCCGGAACCAGTGGGCAGCGGCGCCGTAGGTCATGAGCTTGCTTTCCTCTCCTGGTGTGGGCTTATCCAGCTCGGTAAGCATATCCGAATAGCTTTCGCCGCAAAAAAGGAAGCCGCGTGTTCCGGGCAATTTTGCTGTATTGTTCTGAAAGGCGGACAGCTCATCCATGGGGCAAAGGCAGCCGATGTCCGGACAGACATAGTGCGCGGCACAGAGCAGATCCCCCACGTGGAGTAATGCTGCCGTGCGGGTGCTGCCCCATGGGTTACGGCCACGCCCGCGACCGGCAGAGGTGAGAAACAGGGCGTTTCCCTCCGCCAGTTCATCCGGCTGTGTAGCATAGACGTTGATACCGGACTGGTAGGCTGTCAGCAGCAGAGAAGCAAGCCGCAGCCGCCGCACGATGGCATCCGCATGGTACGTTCTCGGCGTATCCGGCAGCCATGCGCTTCCCACCAGCAGCCGACGTCCCTCTGCGGTAAGGATCAGAGCCTCGCTTTTGCCGTGGTATTTGATGAGCTTCATCGTCAGCAGGTTCGATAGCTCTGTCTCGCTGACGACCTGTAGCAGTTGAGCAGGTCGGATATACTGGCACCATCCCAGCAACCGCAGCGCCTCGATCTCACGCACACAAAAAACCATTCGCACCCTCATTCCTGTGAACGCCGAAAGTGACCTTACACCGGCACGGTGTAAGGTTGCTTTCGGCGTCTTTCTCGCATCAAAACTGTTGGCTCCCCGTAGAAGGCAGTTTTTCCGCTGCTGCGGACAGGAACAGGAGCATGGAAAATCTTGTTGGCAAAACGCTTTGCGGGGCGTATATACCCAACAGATTTTGCTTTCTGAGGAAGCGCGGTATTTTGACCCGTTTTGGTGGAAAACCTGTTGGGTATTTCCGCCTCAATATAGCCCCGTAACGCTGTAATCCCCCGATCGTGCGGAGAAGAAATCCGGTGCATCCTTCATGTCCAGCACGGTGATGTGACACACATTCTGGCAGCTCCGTGTGGAGAGCAGAGCTACCGACAGCGTATACTGATCGTCGTCGGGGATCACCCTGCCCTTCATGGCGTTGCTGACCGCTTTCCAGCCCTTGTTGTCCTGATCGAAGATGTGGCGGCCATCCACATCGCTGTATTCCTCGATCACCAGCAGTGCGCTATTGAAGTGAGGGAGCTGCCCACCGCAGGCTTCATAGGCATCCAGCAGCTCCACCAATGTTTCTGTCAGCCATGTGGGTGGCTGGAACCGGCAGTGGGGCAGCAGAGTATTGATGCGGATATGAAGCCAGTCGATGCCGATACGTTCCACGCTGCCCACCACCTCCAGCGGACGAAGGGCGCGGCCCCGTTTATACCCGCCTGTGCCGGGACTCTGCTGCTCGCAGAGGCGGCGAAGCTGCAAGGCGGTATCCTCAAAGCTGCCACATAACGCCTCCAACATTTTCTGAAAGGTGTCAGGCGGCAGATTGTCCGCTTGGATCAGCAGCTTGCGGGCGCCTATGGCGGCGTCTTCCGTCAGGCGCTGGATCTCCCGTAAATCAGTTCGTTTGCTCATTTTGTTCCTTTCTTCCGGGCCTGCCGGTCGGTGGGCGATGTGGTAATGGCGTCATACTCCTTTTTCGTGACATGGAAGGCCACGGGGACGTGATTATACCCGATGCACAGCAAGCCCTCGCCGCGCCGGAAACGTGTGATCTGCCGCACCTCTTCTTCCGAGAGGTTGAGGATCTGCTGAATGAGGCGGGCTTCCTGCTCCTCCATCTGCATGACGAATTTGATACGGCTGGAGTCCAGAATGCCCTTGCCGTACTTACCGCCCTCCAGACTGAATAAGTCCTGCATGCCCTGCGTGGAGGTGATGGCAATACCGCCAAGGCCGCGGATGGTCTTGACCATCTCCTGCACATAGGCAGCAGCCAGCGGATTGGAACCGGCACCTACCAGACTCCACAGCTCATCCGCGATCAGGGCGGACAGCTCGCCGCCTGCGTTCATGATGATGTCGTTGGCCACGTCGATGGCCCAATAGATACCGGGCAGAATCAGATCATCCGGCATACCGGATGTGTCCAGCACGATATATTTGTTGTCGATGCTGATGTGGTTGCGGCGGCCCATGGCGGCGGCAGAGCCGGTCACATAGCGGGTCAGTACCACCGCCAGATGCTTGGTTTCTGCCCTTTCCAGCAGAACATTGTACCAGTCGGGGATGATGGGCATTTCCTTGAATGCTCCGTTTTCATCCACCACGGAGGCATTGTCGAAGGTGATCCCATAGCGGTCGTAGCACTCCACCAGCGAGGCGTCCAGATAGTTCTTGTCCTCCTCCGTGAGATCCTTCTTTTGCAGGGAGTACCAGATGATGAGCCGGGAGATCTTATCTGCCAGCACGGAGTCGTCCCGCGCCGCCAGCTCTTGTATTCCGGCATAGGCGTCCAGTGTCTTGCGGCGGATAGCCATGATGTTAGGGCAATCCCGCGAAGAGGGTGACAAACGTAGGTACAGGCCGCCCAACTGCTCACAGTTGGGGCGGAACTCGTGGCCTTTCTTGGGAATGACGCACACCACACGCTTGCCCTGCTCCCGCAGGCGTCCGGCCAGGCATTGGAGCGTTACGCTCTTGCCGGCGCCGGAGTTGCCGCCGATCCACCAGTTGCCGTTGGTGTATTTGTAGTCGTCGTAAGGGTCAAGGAATACTGGGGACTTGTTGTAGAGGTTCAGCCCCAGAAAGATGCCGTTGCGGTCGCTGTGCTCATAGGACACAAAGGGGAATGCCGCAGCTACGCCGGTGGTCAGCGCGTTGCGGCGGCTCTTGCGCTCAATGTCGGCATCCAGTGCGACCAGCGGCAGCGTGGAGAGAAAGCCCTGTTCATTGGCGTAATCGCAGCGGCGGGCGATCATGTCCACCGATACACACAGCTTCTCCACGGCGGTGACGCGCTGTTCCAGCGTATCCGGATCATCTGCCACTACTTCAATGAGGGTGTGCATATAGTAGAAGTCCTCACCCTGCCGGTTCATGACGTCCTTCAGGTAGAGACCGGAGGTGATGGCACTGTCCAGCTCCTCATAGTCCTGACGGGTATCTCCCACATCCCGCATTCGACTGCGGTTGAGCATGGTGGTCTGCGCGATCTTGGAGAGGATCTTTTCCCGGTTCTGACGAGTAAAGCTGAAGCTGACATTGACGCCCTCGCCCGCCTCCACCAGCGGCGCAAGCCAGCAGGAGCCGACTGTGGTGCTGTAGCCATAGCCGGTGATGTAGAGGTAGGCATGAAAAACGCCGTCCACTACGATGTAGTCACGGCTTTTCGTATCAATAGCGGTGGGGGATAGAATATCCAGAATAGTGGTGGAGCCGGCTTCCAGCTCGGAGAGATCCGGTCTTTCCGGGCCGAACAGCAGCCGTTTCAAAAGCGGCTGCTTCTTGATAACAGGCTCAGCTTCTGCCGATGGTACAGGTTTCTTTTGCTTTTTCATTGGTGATACTCCTATGATAGATGGTGTGGCTGATGCGATCTGTTTCAAAAACATAAAATGAAACACATCAAAAACATAAAACAAAATCCTTCAAAAACATAAAACGAGATTGACGAAAATAGAATTTATGCGTATACTATAGAAGAACAGGAGGTGTAGCGTTATGCAGCAATACTTGCCACGAATCGTAGACCGTGAATTGGCCTTGAGGTTAGAGGCGTTTGGCGCGACTTTGATTGTCGGCCCCAAGTGGTGCGGAAAAACAACAACGGGTCAGCAGCAGGCGAAGAGTATTCTGCGGATGCAAGACCCAGACAAAAAGGCAGCTTATCTTGCGACTGCTGAGGCGAAACCTTCGTTGCTTCTTAAGGGTGATAACCCGAGATTGATTGACGAGTGGCAGATTGCCCCCGTCCTTTGGGACGCTGTGCGAACTGCGGTAGACATCCGGCAGGAAGAAGGCCTGTTTATTCTGACGGGCTCCACCTCCGTGGATGATAAGAAGATCATGCACACGGGGACAGGACGAATCGCTCGCCTGAAAATGTATCCCATGAGCCTGTACGAGTCTGGCGAATCCAATGGACAGATTTCGCTGAAAACGTTGTTTGACCGGTCAGATGCGGATATTGATGGGATCACAAGCCCGCTCTCTATCGAGCAGTTGATTTTTGCCGCATGCCGAGGAGGATGGCCAGCAACACTGCGCAGAAAGCGCCAAGAGGCTCAGCTTTTGACTGCACGGGAATATATCACAAATATTTGTGAGTCTGATGTTTCCACAGTGGATGGTGTACAACGAAATCCCGTCTGGACCAGCCTGATTCTACGTTCCTATGCCCGGAATATCTCCACACTGGCGAAGAAAACCAATATCCTGAAGGACGTGTCCGCCAATGCGGACGGTATAACTGCCCCCACATTAGATTCGTATCTGAACGCGTTGGAGCGCCTTTTTGTGATAGAGGATATTGATGCGTGGTGTCCAGCTATCCGCTCGGCAACAGTAATACGATCCGGTAAGAAACGAGGTTTTACAGATCCGTCCATTGCCGTAGCCGCTATGGGGCTTACCCCCGAGTATCTGGAGCAGGATCTAAAGACCTTCGGCTTTATCTTTGAGTGTCTTGCCATCCGAGATCTGAAGGTCTATTCCTCAGCTTTAGGTGGAAAGGTATCTTATTATCATGACCGGCTTGATTTGGAGGCAGACTGTGTATTGCATCTTTCTGATGGAAGGTACGCGCTGATAGAATTTAAGCTGGGCAGCCGTGAGATTGAAGAAGGCGCTCAGCATCTGCTTGAAATCAAGAATTTGGTCCATCAAGCCATTGAAAACGGCACGACCAGCCTGCGGGAACCAGATTTGTTAATGGTCATTACAGGCGGAGAAATCGCGTATACCCGGCCTGATGGGGTGAAGATCATTCCGATTGGCTGCTTAAAGGACTAAGACTAATTTGACGGGAAAGGGCATCGCTGCTGCGATGCCCTTTCATTGTGTCTGCGCCTCATACACGCCATGCACCGCCGTGGTCATATCAAACACGCCCTCCGGCAGCTTGACGCGCTGGCTGCTGCGCTTGTTGATGATCTCATAGAGCAGCTCCAAGGCGAAATCGTCCGCATAACGAGGCTCCTGCACCTCCAGTTCACACAGCTCCAGATAGCGGCGGGCAGTGTCGGCCTCCTCGTTGAGCCGCTGGATAATGCCCTGTACGGTGTTGGGGGACGCCCGCATCTGCGATTCATACTGGAATACCATGAAGAACCGGTGCTGCAAGGCATTGCTGGCCACACCCATGCCGATGTCCTGAATGTTGTCCTGGATCATGTCACGGCAATAGGCGTTGTCCTCGTTCTTTGCGTACTCCTGCATCCGTTCAACGTAGCGTGATATGTCGGCAGGCAGCGTCCGTGCCTCAAACTGCATGTGATCCGGCGCGATCTTCAGATATGCGGCAAAGGCTTCCACGATGGCCTGCCGGTCCTCAGCAGACTTCAGGTAGATGTTCACCGGTACGATCTCAAGGATCTTGATAAAGCGGTTGTCCTTTGTAATGACCACACCGCCGATGATATTCTTGACAGGCAGCCAATCCTGAATGCTGCCCTGATAGCTGGCGGTAGCGCCGGTCTCCACACCGCCGCCAAATAGTGCTTTTTTGATACTCATGCCGTTACCACTCCTCTGAAATACATCATGCGCCTGCGGCAGTGCCATGCCCACCAGCCTTTCAACCAGCGTGTCAGACTGTCATCGCTGACGCCCATCAACCCAAAGCCGCCGATGGGCACGACCAGCGAAACGGTCACGATGATCTTCGGCGTCAGGGAGAAGGGCAGATATGTCAGGCACACATACAGCACCGGAAGGCATAAAAGAAGGGCCTCGATGAGATTGCGGATCTCAAACAGGCCCAGGATCCGTCCGGCATTGGTAAAGTTGACTGGGATATAGTAGGTGTCAGTGTTCATCCTCGACCTCCTTCGCGGGCTGCAAAAGCCGCCCTTTATAGGTTTGGTATTCTTGCTTCAGTTCCTCCGGCGCACTGTCCCATTCCTCCAGCAGCCGCTCCATACCGAGACAGAGCAGATGCTCGTGGTACTCGGTGGGTGGAATATCCGCCAGTTCCATGCGACTAAGATGTTGGTTGCTGATGTTCATACGTCCGGCAAGAGCTTTCAGTGTGATTTTATATTTGATGCGCAGAACGCGCAGACGGGTGGGAGCGTACATTATCCGGCCTCCCTGTATTCGATGTAGGGGATGCGGCACCAGCCCTGCCAGCCGCGTCCGGCGACCTCCGTCCGTACTACGCCGAACTTAGTGCCCATGGCCTCCACCGCGTAGCCATTGCCTACATAGACGCCGATGTGACCTTGTTTCCATAGGGCAATGCCCACAAGCTCTGGCATGGTGTCCATTGTTCCCGCCATACCGTCCTTCTGGGCGTTGGCGTACATCTGGTCGGCGCCCACATCGGGCATTCCGTTCGTGCCGTAGTTGATGGAGTCGCTGGCGGCGTCAAGCCACCCATAGCCTTTGATGAGTCCGATACAGTCTGCTGTGCGGCGGCCCAGCCAGTTGGCGCGGATAAAGTCCTCATATTTCCCGACGCCCTCCGGATACTGCTGAAGCTTGTAGTTGAACAGGGCTTCCGTCAGGACATTGCCATAGGTGCCCCAGCAATAGCCCCAGTTGTTCTCCCACGCCTGCATAGCGTAGGCGGCAAGGTCTACGTTATTCTTGGTGGAGGGGCTGACAAAACCGGACGTGTCAATGGTGTCGCCGTAGCTGCCGCCATGCTCATAGTCTCCGGTATAGCCGGTGTCGCCGCTGTAATTGGGGCGGTATGGCGCGTAATATTCCGCGTATTCCTCCAGCGCATTGCTCTCGGTCAACACCTCATACAGCGCACCCGCCCATGTGCGGGCATCTTCCTCAAAGGAGAGCTGATCCATAAATGCCTCCGGGTCAAGGTGGTCGATTTTGATGACCAGCGTTCGCTTGAGCAGGCCGCCGAACTCGAAGATGTTCAATGTCGGCTCATAGCGGAGCCGGGAGGTCACCAGTGACAGCACGGCCTCCGTGGTCATTACCTCCAAGTCCTGCTGATAGGCCACAGAGCTGATAGCAATGAATCGGCGCAGGTCATCCTCATCAAAGTCGCTGTTGATCTCCACCCCGTCGATCTCTATGCCCTCCTCTTCATATTGCTGGATAAGGCTTGTCACGATGGCGTCGATCTGCGTGTTCTCAAAGTCCTCCAGATCCATATAGAACCCGCCCAACGTCATGGCTTGCCCTGTCATGCGGGAAACGAGTGCTGTCCCGGAGGAGGAAAAGCCAAAGAAGATATTGGGGAGATAGGCAAAGATCAGCATAGGCAGCGCGATCAATGCCACCAGTGCCCAAATTGCCAGCTTGGCGAGAAACGGCGCAGCCTCCTTTGCCGCCGCCACGGCAGCGCCGTGGACACCGCCCGCTGCGGCTGCCTTGGCGATCCTCGCGGCACTGACAATGCGCCGTGCCATGTCAATGCCGCTGTGCTGACGCTGATTATCCTGCATGGTCATCGTCCTTTTTCTTGTCGGTCCGCTTGCTGCTCTTGGCGTCCTTCGGGACAGTGCAGCCCGATACGGTGGGCTGTTTCACCTGCGTAGGGATATGCGGCGTCTGCTTGGGCGTACCTTGGGTATTCTTCGTGGGGCTGACGGTCAGCCTGCGGGTGCTGTGGCTCATTCCTGCGGTATCGGGACGAGCTCCGCTGCGCTGACCGGTGGACACAGCAGCGGGGGCAGCACTCCGTTCCTGCGGTATCGTACTGGAGCGCGGCGCCTCGGTCGGAGCATTGGCAGACGCGGGAGCCGGACGCGCGATTTTTCCCGCCACAGTGGAGCGGGCGGGGCCGGTATTCCTGCTGTATCGGCTCTCAAAAGCAGAGGTCGCCGTATGCTGCTGGGCGGCAGAAGCGGTATGCTGCTGCGCACCCGCCTGCACATGGCTGCTGCGGCTGACCGTATGGCCCGCTTTTCCTGCGGTATCGGAGGGGGCGATCTTCTGCTCGCCGGGGACGTGACTCACAGGGCGGCGCGTACCGGGCATGACAAAGCTGCGGTCTGCCGCTGCGGACGCCGGCTGTGCTGTCGGTTCCGCACCGGATGCCCGCGGCTCAGCCTGGCGCGGCGAGCTGCCGGACTGCTGCTCAGA
>ENA-ORMS01001416-ORMS01001416.1-human-gut-metagenome-genome-assembly--contig:-NODE-1416-length-19629-cov-6.753653_pt1 | contig 19629 bp, 15 predicted proteins | sample MGYA00242104_ERZ508997 | MGnify/ENA primary metagenome ERZ508997 (study PRJEB26280, sample SAMEA2338704) | human gut metagenome | biome: human gut; feature: human-associated habitat; material: faeces... | reverse complement strand
AAAGATACAAAATTCTTATAACACTGACAATTAGATCGTTAGGTTGTTTTTGACTAATTTACGAGCATCCCTATAATAATGGCACCTGTCATTGTCCTCCTTCACGATAAGGGCCAGCAGGCCGAAGCCGCCGCCAAACACGAAAGCGATGGTCATATACACCAACATTCCTACAATGTTCCTCTTTGTCGTTTTCTTCATAACCGTCAATTTTTAAAGCAGTTAACACAATTTTAAAAGATATTGTTACGACTTTTAGGTTTGTTAACACAATCCTTAGACCTGTTGAAACAATCCTTTAAATCGTCAAGCCGATTTTCAGACCATCAAACCGTGCCTAAACCGTCATCGTCAGCTTCGCAGGGTAGCCCTTAGTATAGTCGTAGCTCAGCACCTCTTCAACGCTCGTCAGCTCGCCCACAGCTTTCTTGTGTGCTGCTGTAACGTTAAAGCACTCCAGGGCATACATCTCAAGTGCCGAGAGCAGCTGAATGGCCATGTCGCAGCCCACCTCCAGCTTTGTGTCCCCGAGCCACAGCGTCGTCGTAGCCTGTCCCAGACCCTTCGCAATGGTCGTTGAGTTCATCAGCCCCACGCGCGTCGCCTTGTCGAGCCACACCACCGCGCCATTGAGCGTAAAGCCGTTGACAGCAGGAGACGTGTCATAGGCCTCGATCTTCTTCAGAACCTCACGCTTCGCTCTGGCGAGTCCTCTGTTTGCCGTTGCTGTCTTCCATGCAGCATAAGCCTCGTTGACTGCTGTCTCCGAATACTCGCTGACAGGCATAGAACACTCGACACACTCGTATGCGTCCATCTCCTCGTTGAGCACACCGTCAAGATGCACGATGCACACACCTTCTCTCTCTTCTTTTTCCTTGTACTGGCCTTTCGGCACAAATGTTTTTACAAAATTCATTTTTCTCATCGATTCTCCTTATTTTTAATTTGTTCATATTTACGCAATACACACTCTCTTTGTGCTTTATCTTCTTCCATGCCATCCATCTTATGGCGTAGCTGTTATAATGTTTCAGATGCCCGAACAGCGAGTTGATGCTTCTGACAAAGGCTTCTGTCTGTTTCCGGCTTACGTCTGTCATGTTGTTCCACTCTTCAATCCTTTCAAAGAGGTGTTCCACGGTGGTCTTGCCGCAATATGTCCTTCCGGGCATGATGGCTGCTCCTGTAAACACGACACCCTTACGGGCTTCTTGCAGATACACCTTATGAGGGTGCAGCGTAAGGCCCAATTTGCAGTCGAGCCATTCTCGCGCGTCGTGCAGCACATCAAGCAGTTGCTTTTTGTTTCTGCTTACCGCAACAAAATCATCAACATAACGTCCGTAACCGCATCCGTCACCCAAGCGCCCGATGATCCACTTGTCAAAGCGTGACATTATAAGATTAGCAATTATCTGGCTCGGCAAATTGCCGATCGGAAAGCCCTTACCTTCGCCACATGTAAACAGCGACTTGTTGACAGGCAGTCCGTCCCACAGTCTCATGTCACCTGTCTTCACACAGTTCTTCGTCGGGTCGTGAAGTATCACCTTGCGCCACAGCCACAGCCACCACTCTATGCCATCGCCGTCATATCTGCGCCTTATAATATCCTCCACTATCCTGTAAGCCATCCATCGGTCTATGCTCATGAAGAAGCCTTGAAAGTCGCATCTCAGGATCCATGTCTCCACGGTGTAGCCACTGCTTACCTCTGCTATCTGCTGCTTCGCATGTTCAATGCCGTACAGCGTGCCTTTGCCTTTTCTGCAAGCATAGGCACAATCGAGCATCTCAGCTTCAAAGATGTCTATAAATTTGATGGCAAGTATATGGTGCACTATGCGGTCGCGAAACTGCGCACAGAACACCTCCCGTAGCTTAGGACGTGTAACGCAGAAAGTCTTACTTTGACCTATCTCGTAGGTCATGCTGTTCAGGTCTTGATAGAGCTGCAAGTTGTTGGCAAGATAGTTTTGCATGTATTCCACACAGCCAGTCGTACTTGCCTTGAACCGCTTGCAGTCTTTATAACCCTTGTAAACATCGTCAATAGTGATATATTCGTGCATGCTCTCGATGAAATTGCAATAGCCTGCTTGGTGTATGCGAAGAAGGGAATCGCCAGATACGCATTGTTCTTGTTGTTGTTGTTCATCGCTGTACCGAAGTAATAGCTGTTCGTCGCGTTGTTCTGCGTTCTCGGTGTCGCTGTCTTGTTCTTTGCTTCTCCGTCGCCAGACGGTTGAAAGCGGACACCCCTTGCCACTCAAGTGGCTGCTCTCCCGTGTTGTTCATGGCTTCACGGTTCTCGCCTTGCGAGCCTTTTCTGCCTTTAGCCAGCCCATCGCTTCTTTTGCTATCTTGTTTACCTGATAATCGAGGTTCGTAGCCGCCTTGACAGAAAGAAATTCTGCCTCGGCAAAAAGCGTGATTCTTGACTTGACTTCCGACACGAGAAGGATGTAATCATGCAAGTACACCTCCCTTTGCTCAAAACTCTCGTTTATCCTTCTTATAAGATCGAGAGCTGTGCAAGCCTTGCTTATCGCCACACTGTATTCGCCGTAGCGCACAAGTCTACTGACGTTCTTGCTGTAGCTCATCAATATCTTACAGAGCTTGAAGGTGTCTTTATATATTTGCAGTTCATCTGAGAGCATGTCTTCGAATATACCTTTTGTTCATAATCCTTTTATAACAACCACTCACTCACACGCCTCACGCTACGCGCTCGGCATCAACGCTTGCGCCTTCCTCGCTTGCGTCTTCCTCACTTGAGAGAGAAAGAGATAAAGAGGGAGAGGGGCAAGCGAAGAAGGGAAACGCCAGATACGCAAAGTTCTTGAGGTCGTAGTACATCGCTGAACCGAAGAAACAGCTGTACGCCGCGTTGATCTGCGTTGTGGTCCACTTGTTGCCTTTATAATTATTGACACTCACGCCGAGCTCAGGGAACTTGAGGTTAACGGCATCAACGACATAATCGATGTTTGCCCATGCCAGTTTCCATTGCTCAAGTGTCGGCCCATAGCCTTGCCATGTCTCACCGGCACAGTCAACAGTCTTTGAGTGACAGTAGTCGCAGAACGGTGTTTCGATGCCCCGCTCGTCACCCTCGGCGATAATTGTTATTGTCGCAACAAGGCCGTTATAGGCAAACTTGTAATATTGCGTATCACTGTTATCCGTACCGTTCAGTGGTATGTTTTTGAACTGGACATTTTGGTTTGCCCACTGCTTGTTTGGGATCTGTGCGAAGTTGGCAAGCAGGTCGATGCTGATATAGATGTCACCGCCGTAGCGCTGTGTGTCAAGGGTCTTTATACACACAAAAGCAAGATGGGTCTTGTCTTTTCCGCTCGCCTCCCATGCGCCCCACGTCCATTTCTTGCCCTCGTCATCAATGAGCCACACGCCGCTCTCGTAATAGTGATAGGCATAGTTGAAACGATAAGAATCAGCCATAGCCTTGCGCGTTCTGCTATAGTTGTCATACTGCTCGTACATGCCGTCCACCTTATCTACGGCAACGGTATAGGTTGTGCCTATCTTCACGTCAAAGCTCGCCACACCCTGTGTATCCGTAATATAGTCCGTCTTCTTGCCGCCTATCGTCACATGTACAGATGCTCCCTCCCAGGGTTGCAAAACATCGTCTTCGTTGGCTTTCTGCATCCTCACCGTGACGTGCTCAAACTTTATCGTCTCTTCAGTATACACAGCGTCAATGATGCGGTTGCCCACAGCGGCGACATGCTGCACAGGGTTTAGAATCGCACATCCATTGATGTAAGGGAACACGACTTTATAGGTAGAACCTTTCGTTACCGTAAACATAGCCTGTCCGTTACTGTCGGTCGTATATTGTTGCGGATCTGCTCCGTTGTTGATATAGACGTTCAGGATGATGCCTTCCACATTGACGGACGCTAAGGTTGTGGTCACATTCACCGTCACATGTTCGTCCGCATCGGTCAGGTTTACGCTCTTTGCTGTTCCCTGTCGGTTGATAACGGTCAGTACGTTGCCGTTCAGCTCGGCATTGACTTTTTCTGCTCCTGCTGTTGCATTCTTTGCTGCTTGGATAGCTTCGTTTGTATCACTCGCCCTTTTCTTCTCTGCTGCCACACGCTCTTTCTCGGCTTGCACTCTTAGAACTTCTGCTCTCTCTCTATCCTTTTCTGCTTCCATTCGTGCCTGTTCTGCGGTCTTCACGGCAGCGTTTGTCTGCTCTGCCCTCTCTGCCGCTGTATTAGCTCTCGTTGCCGACTGTGCGGCTGCAAAGGCCTGTGTGTTCGCTCTCTCGGCGGCTGTTGTAGCCGCGCCAACGGCCGTGTCGGCACGCTGCTCGATGTCACCCATCTTGGTCTCCACGCCCTTCAAAGCCTCTTTGGTGTCGGCAATTGTCTCTTCAGCATCCTTGATCAGGTTGCCCAGCTCCACCGCGGGAGCCAGCACCACAAGAGCTGTGTCCATCTCCACGCTGTCCTCACCCTCATGTGGCTCAAACACCGTGTCACCAGCAGCGTTGTTGTCAACAAGCTGAAACTGCTCATACTCGTTCGACCGCCAGTCATTACCAAACAGCTTTCCCTTCACCTCTAAGGCGTAGGTCCCCACAGCCACCTTGTCGCCCTCCACACGCGCAAGCAGCACGTTGTCGGCAGAAACGTCAATGGTGTAGCTCAGGGCGATGCGCCTGTATTGATTAACGACGTTCACCTTTGTGTCCGTACACCCCGGCAGAGGGAACGCCACCTTGTCGCCGTCAACAATTTTCATGACGGGCACCCGCAACGTAAAATCATTACCTCTAACAATCTTCTTCATATCGTCTGTTTTAAAAATTCAAAACAAAAAAATAATAACTAATAACTAATAACTAATAAATAATAAATTAAGAAATTGCTCCCTTGCCTATGACCTCGCCGTTGAGCTTCAGCTGACAGCCCCTCGCCCCGCTCGGCTTCGCAATAAGAGACCCGTCGCTGCCCGTCGTGGACATGGATTCCGCAACAAGGTTCATCTTAAACTCGGCCTGCATCAGCTTACCCGGCATGAGCGTCATGACCTTGCCTTGACCCACCTCGTTTAACGGGAAACTTTCATCCTTAAATCCCGCTGTGAGCGTATCTGTGAAGCCGTCAATGACGAGCTTTAGCTTGCTTTGATAAATCTTCGCGCTCTCAGAACCAAAGTTTTGGAGCGTCACAGAACCGCTATAGCCGATCATGTAGCTCGACTTACCTCCGGGGCTCACCGTCGTAACGCTATATCCAACGTTACATGCCACCATCTGCACGCCCACGTTGCCCGTCGTCTGACCACCGCTCGGCCCGATGACGTAACACACCACACCTGCCGCGTTGGTAAACTGTAAATATGGCAAACCGTCGACAAGACCAAAGAAGGCTGTTGCACCGCTTAGTCCACTCAGGGCCGTGAACGCGCCGTCCTTTATCACGGCCGTCAGCAGTCCGTCCTTCGACACGCTTTTCAGTGACCGCGCTTCAAGGTTGCCGTCCTCGTCCACACCGAAGCTCTTCTCGCCATGGTTGTTCCTGAGCGTAAACTTGTCAGCCGTCATGTCGATCGTCTTGTGCTTGATGTCGATGCCCGTGGCTTCTAACGCACGCGACGACACATCAGCATAAGAGGCAGCGGTCCAGCCGTTGTAGGTGGCGCTCTCATCAAGCATTAGCTTGCAGCAGCGGCCCACGCCGTTTCTTCTCATGCCCAGCTCCACGGTCACGTTGTTGCATGTGTCCGCTGTGCTGCCTGTCTTGAAGGTGTGACTAAACATCTGCCAATCATGCGTCTCGTTCGCTTTTCCAAGAGTAAGGTAACTCATAGCGTCGCTGGCTCCAAACTGTCGCAAGCCGAGATACATCACATCGTCCAGCCCGCTGTCAGTCCGCGCCAAAATGCTCACCGTGTAGGAGGTTTTGGGTTTCAAGACCACGCCTGTCCATTTCACGCCGCACCATGTCGTGGTTGTCGCACCCTTCTGACTTGCCACCATCGCACCCGTGCCTTCAAGTCCACCCAACGGCTCAAACTTGCAGGGGAAATAGCTGTTCAGCTGCTCCACCCCCGTCTCCAAGTTAAACGCCGTGCCCGGCAACAGGTTCAGCCTGCCCACCGTTTCCTGCGCCACCTTAGCCGAGATTCTCTTTGTCGTCTGCTCGATCTTGGATGTATATTTCGTCAGCACGTTGGGAGCCTCGCTCTGCAAGTCCTGCTGAAACTCGCCAAACTCTCTCTTCAGACCATTCACCAAGGTCTCGACACCGCCCCACACCGTGCTCATCTCCACGCTTACGCCGATGGTGTGACTAAGCGTTGTACCTCCCACTCTGATATTCACCGTCACAGAACCCGAGGTGAGAGGGTAGATCTCGCCGTCTGCCGTGGTGTAGGTAGACATGCGTGTGACCTTAATTAGGCCAGAGCCTCCAGCGTTTGGCCCCGTCGCTGTACAGTTCTCTGTGCTCGCCACCGTCACCCTGCATGTCGCCGTAACGTCAAGATTACCTTTCAGCACCTTCACCGTAGACGTGTTGTTCTTCGTCGTGTCGGCAGCAAACACCGTGTCCGACACCTTCCTTATGCCGAGCGTAATGACCGACGGCGTAGCGCAGACGGTGTAACCATTAGCACCGTCTGCACCGTCCACGCCGTCACGAATCACGGCAATAGTGATATATCCTTTTCCTATTACCATCTCTTTCTCGTCTTTAGGGCTATTTTGTGCTCACCTCACAGGTGAACGTTGCTCTAACCGATACGTCCGCGCTGCTCACCGTCACATAGGGCAGCTTGCTCGTGTGTACAGGACTGCTTGTGCCGTTCCAGTTTGTAGCCACGCCGTTGGCGTTATATTTCGTCCATTTGTAAGTGAACTTTGTCGTGTGCGATGTGTCGGCCTTCACCGTCGCGCCGTCCTCCACAATGTTGCCGTCGCGCCACACGCGGGCATACAGCTCCGTGTTCTGTGCTCCGTTCACGATCTTGTCGCCCGTGAGCGAAAACACCTCCACGACGTAAGGGTCTGAGGCATCGAAGAAAGTCACAATCTGATAGGCTGTATCTTTGCCGTCGGTTACAGTACATCTGAAGGTCTGGAAGTTGAGCACATCGTCTGCTACCACGTTCAGTGTGCTCACGCCGTTGGCCGTGCTCACGCCTGCCGAGATGTCGGTCCATGTTCCTTCGCTTATGTTGAGCTTTGCCCATTTTATGCTCGTCACCACCGTGTCCTGTACATTGCCTCTGAAGAACTTTGCCACGGCTCTAAGGGTCTTGCTCGCGTTAGACGAGTCAAACGTGTTGCCGTCGGGAGTCTCTATCTGCACTATCTGCAAGGCACCTCCACTCTTCGCCATGCTGATAGTCTTGTAGCCCATACATTTTGTAGTGGCACCCGTCTGGGGGTCTGTATAGGTGCAAGACCACTCAATCTGCTTGTTCGGGCTGTCCTGGGCTATGTTCGCGGATATGTTCAGCTGCCAGCTCTTGCCGCTCACGGGAGTGGCCGCCACGCCGTCCACCTTCCACGACCAGCCTGTGCATGCCGACGTGGGGGCCTGGTCGTCAGAGCTGCCCGTCACATACACCTTGGCCGTTATCACGTTGGGCGCACTTGCCGAGTAGCTGGGCGTGTAGGTGTTGGTGTCGGGGGTGTAAATCTGGGTGTCGCCGAGCGATGCCTGTGTGAAACACTGTACGGCCTTGCCGTCATTCAAGTCAACGATGGTGATTTGACCATTTGCTAAAACTTTTGCCATGTCTTTCTCTTTTTTTTATTTATTGCTATGTCGTTAAATATCTTTTTTTATATCATTGCTCCAACGAGTCGATGGTGAGGACCTTCGCAGACGACGTGTCTTGAACGTAAGCCCTACAGCCGAACTGTGCCACACGCGACACATCTTCGCCTGTGATCCTACAAGTGTTGCCCACACCCTCATGTAGACGGTTCCACACAGCATCGTCTGCCGTGTCTGCCGATACCCTGTACCATGACCATCGGCTCTCGGTAATGGTTGAGGTCACATCCTCGCCGTTCCTGTACAGCGTGCCTGTGAGCAGGAGTGACCCAGCGCCGTTCACCAACACCGTGCCCTTGTCGCTCGTCACCTGCAAGACGTAGGCAAGGCCGTCAGCACCAGGGGTGCCAGGTATGCCGCCCGTCAGTTCCTTACGCCAAACCGTGCTCGTGTCCGTAGGCTCTTCCGTCGTGCTGCTGCCCTCTGCTATGATGCAGGTCCACAATGCGTTGTTGTGGCTCACTTGGTCGTAATAGTAATAAGTCTCGCCCTGCTTCCACGGCCCGCGGAAGTTGACAAGCGTAATCGGCGCACCGCTCGCGCTTATCCATTTGAATCGTGAGCTAAGGAACACCACCTCCTCGGGAGAGAGAATAAAGACCGTGTTGCTGTATTTGTTGTTCGACGCGCTGTGCTTATAGTCAACAATGCCCTGTAGAGAGATGATGTTTGGCACACTGCCCTCGCTGCCCGTTGTCTGAAGCATCATGATGTTCGTTCGCGAAGCGTCGTTATTCATGGCCCTTGGGTCGTCCTCAGCAAACTGCCTGTGACCGTCAAGAACGATAACATCGCCAGCCGCTGGCACATCGTTCGTCTGTCTGTCTTCGCAGTCGGTAGCCGAGAGCACTACCCACGCAAATTTCTTTCCGTTGTAGAGGTCGTTGCCGTCAGCATCCGTAATCGTCTCGTTCGTGCTGCTCACGCCCGTTACAAGTCGCCAGTAGTTGCGGTTGCCCACACCCTCATGGCTGCCCGAAGCAATATCAAAGGTTTGACACCGCGCCTGGTCATACATTTTCCAGCCGTTCTGTGTCGCCGTTGTGCCGTCATCCGCGAGAATGTAGCAACGCCAGCCCACAAGTTGTCCGTCCTGCATCTCCTCCTTCACATGCGCAATCTTGCTCGAAGCGCCGCTCAGGTAGACGTTGCCGCCCACGCTGCTCAGCTTCCGTATCTCCAGCTCAGTGAAGATAGCTTTTCCCCATACCATAAGGTCGGTCACGCTGAGCGTAAACTTGTCGTTCGCGCCTTTCGTGAAGCCGAAGCCTCGTTGCAGCAGCGCATCAAAGTCCTTGCTCTGCAACGCCTTCAGCACCACGTCACCGAGCAGAGCGTCGCCGCTCCCTCCGTCAACATGAGGCGTGTTCGTCTTGTCGCTCCCCGTACCGAAGAACGTATCGCCACGCAGCTGTGTGTCGCCTCGCACAGTCATCTTGCCGTCAGACGTGAGAGACCCTACCATCAGAGCGTGAGGCGTGCTGTCGTCGTGGGTCTTTGACAGCGCATTGTCGTCAACATACTTAGGCGTTGCAATATGGTCTTCCGCCGTTACAGGCGTTGCGCTGTTGGCAACACCAACGACGCTACCCTGATTCTCGAACGTTATGCTACCTCCCGACACGACGGTAAGAGCCTTGACAAAGATCTGTCTGAATTTAGTGCCGATCTTCATCGTGAGGTCCTTGAGGAACGTCACGGTCTGATCAACGGTGCTGTACTGATACCAAACGGTGTCAACCAGTCCTGCCGATATTGCCTCGTCTGAAGCAAGGTAGCCAGTGGCCACCGTCTTGCCGCCGTCCCATTCGCGAGCCGTTGTTCCGTTGTCGCCCGATGATGTGATTTTGGCCTGTAGGTAGATATAGTATTTGTCTTCAGAGCCAATCTGTCCTCCATCGGCGTTCTTGCCATAGAGGTCAATAAGCTCAGAAGGGAATACGACAAGAGCAGAGTCGTTGGAGTCCAGATTGCGCGGAATGGCCACATAGACATATTTCTCGCTGTTCGAATTAAACATTGTAGGCACAGCACGCAGTGGCCAGCGTCGGTAGTTATGACCGTTGTCATAAGAAACTATGCCTTTTATATACACGAGGACCTGAGCTCCTGTTGCACAAGAAGCCTGAATGAAATTAGGTATGCCGAGGGCGTTCAGCTCTATATATAAAGCCGACGGAGAGATCCAGTAGTCCTGGGTTCTCGCCTGCGTCATCGTGTAAGTCGGGCTTTCGTTGTTGTCTTGTGCCATGTCCTGTGTTATTATAGTTTTCTGTAATGGTTGATTTTTTTTATTTCTATTACAAAGATAAAAAAAACGTCAGAACAGGTTAGGACAACGATATGCCTGAAAACAAAAGCAACCTCGAGACAGCAGCGTGCCCGAGGTTGCAAACAAATAACAAATAATAAATAATAACTAATAAATAATAAATCAGTATAGAGGACTGCCGTCAATGTCCATCTTGACCGTAAACTCGACGGCATAGTATTTTTCCTGCGTGTCGTTTTTCATTTCATATTCATCGTCAATGCTCAGACGGCACGGCACAAAGAGAGAGTCACACAGCAGCCACACATGGTTAGACATTAAAAACTCGTGAAGATACCACGAAAGCCATTCCTCATTTAAAGGATCGGTGGAAAAGCGCCATACCTCCTTGTCAGAGATCTTTCTTACCGTTGCGCGGGAGAACACGCTGAAGGTCTCCAGTATGGTCTTAATATAATCGGTTGCCTTGTGAGTGAAGGTCTTGCCGCTCACCTGGGGGACACTGACACTCTCCACTACGCCGAAGGAGTTGACGAAACGGAATGTTGCGCGGTTCTGTGCTTCGGTGGCGGGAAGGGCATAGAGCTGTTGGTCGCCGACGGTCTGCAAGCCTTCCTTGACAATATCAACATAGGTAGGGGTGGGTGCAACAAGGTCGGCACTTTTAGGAAGAAATTGTCCCTCGGCGTAAGAAGCCGAATAGACAAAACGGTCGCCTACACACACCAACTGAGGTAGCGACTGGGGCTTTCGTGACAATCGGGTAACAGGCAAGGTGGTGCCCGATGCAGTCAAGCGTTCGCGGTCGGAAAAGGAGCCAAACAGAGTGTTCATGTACTGATCTTCAGCTGGGTACCACAACACATCCGTTGTTTTCAGTTCTCCGTCATACATATACTCGTCATGGGCCTTGACGTTAAACTTAACCAAAGGGTAGCTCGCCGTCGGGTTTGCCGTATAGGTATAGGCATCATGAAACGAGCGAAGAGCCGACGACACGTCTATCTGTACCGAAGCTCCGTTCTCGGCAAGAACGGGCTTCGACAGGGATATAGTCTCCATATCGCCGCCACTCATGCCACACACTACATCAAGGATGACGCGATGAAACGACGGCGGCGTGCCGTAGATGCGCCGCGGCTGCACGTTAAACACAATAGGGTTGCCGTTAAGGATAGATCCGGAAGCGAGAGATATTGATGTTGCCATAATTTATCTTGTTGTTTTGTTGGTGATCATTGCTGCTTGCATATAATATATATAAGGAGATACGAGGATCAGAACGCATAGACCTCCATTTCCACCTCGCCCATGCCGTCGGTACCGGTTATCGTGGTGTTGACCTTGTTGACAAGACACTTGCGCCCTCCGATGTTCCACCACTCTTTCCAGTGGTTGGGAATGTCGGCTATCTGCGCAACCGTAGCGAGGCAGCGCACATAAAATTTCTTGCGGTTAAGCAGGAAATAGACGTTATCAACCAGGAACGTGTCTATCCATCCGCGGTTCTTGACCGAAGGTGTGCTGACCACAAGCGGACTGGCCGCCCAATCGGGCTGCACCCATGCGCGTGGAGTGAGAGAGAAATTCTCCTCGGTGTCAACGCTGTTATAGGCGTAAGAATTGCCGTAGTTGTCGATTGAGTCGGACGTAACAGCGTAGTTGCCCACCGTTGTGCGCCATTTCGAGTTGCCGAAGCCGTCATAATCGTAATCGTAGGTCTCACGGCTTGATCCATCTCCACCTCCACGCATGATGGCGACGGTGAGTCCCCAGTCGTATGATTGTAAGGGCGAGTTTCCGTCATCGGTCTTCGAGGGGTCATAGCTCTCACGCAGCGACAGCACCTCGGTGACGTAGAAGTCGGCAACGGTAGAGGAGAGCGGGTTCTTGATATACTGCTCCACAAACTCATGTTCCATGTCGGTATCTATGAACGGCACCATTACACACTCGGCTTTATTGCTGTTCACCTCGGTGCCCATATAGCCGTCAATGTTGCTACCCTCAGACGGTTGCACATCCCCGTCGGTATAGAAGAAGCGGTCGAAGCTCGCCGAGAGAGCTTTACGGTAGTTGATGTCTACAAGAGGCACGGGCACAAAGTCGGATTTATACTCCTGCACATAGTCTTCATTGACATCAGAGCAGTCGCCAAAATCAACACCCTTGTATGTAGCCACACGAAACAACCGCGGGCGCATGTCGTTGGTGTTGGTAAACTGAGAGTCTATCTTCACGCGATAACTGTTGCCTGTCTGCAAGTCCACGAACACATTCATCTGTCCGTTGTAGACCGTATGAATGATCTCCTTGTAGGTGAGCGACGTTACCGTACGGTCCTTCGGGTATTCAATATAGTCGTAGTCGGTCGCATAGTCCTTGATGTTGTCCGCTATATTCTTCTTTTGTTCCTTGCTCTCGCTCTCGGCCGAATAACCCACGCGCACACCCGTGATCTTCTCCGTGATCGGCACCATTGACAGAATTTCGGCGTTGAAAGGCCGTGGCTTGTCGTTCTGCTTGCGGAAAACATCGCGTATGAGGTAAGCCGTGACGTGCTTGCGCTCATAGTCGTAATAAAACTTTATACCAAACTGCTGCTCCAGTGAGTCGATGACCGACTGCACGTCCTCGTCAGGGAAATTTCTCTCGTTCGCATACATGTTGACCACGCTCGCGTTCATCTCGGCTCCCGTTATGGAGCTCCTCGATGTAATGCTCGCCACACCGTCCTGTCCCACGATGGCCGTTTTCTTGCTGTCCTCCTTCATCTTCACGATCTCGGCTTTCTTGAACACCTTGTCGGGAAAGCGGTTGTCAATGTCGTCGACAAAGCGGAACATGACAGGATAGTAGATAATCTGCTGCAAAGTCTTGTCTTTCGGGTTTTCCAGTTTCAGCTTGCCCCCGCAACCGCGCGAGTCGAGCCAGTCGTTTACGCTGTTAAACAGATTTTCCTGCGCATCCTTGCCCGATGAGCAGGTTTTGCGGAAACAGCCATACTTTATATCTCCCGCCTTCTTCTTGCCTGCCAACACCTCGGGATCGTTCTCCTTATAGGTGTCACCAAAGTGTAGCGGCTTCGTGTCGTAGGCACACTTGGTCGTAAAGAAGCAGAGGCGTTTGAAGTCGCCGACAGCAGTGAGAGCCGAGTTGTCAAACGTCACGCCGAGGTGTTCAAAAAGACAGTCAAGAAAGAACAGCACATAGAAACAGATGCCCGACTGGGGACGGTCGGCATCGAGTGCCCAGATAGGACCGCAATCTTCAAACATCTCCTTGCCGTCATCCTCTTTGAGATATTCAACGAGCGAGTCGGATGTGGTGCCGTCGTCGTTGATGTCGTGGTGGCCGTAGCACACGCGGGCATTGCAGAATGGTTTTACGGGATAGGGATTGCTGACGTTGATATACGACTGCTCCACCTCCGGCATGGTCACTTTCGTGCCATCAGTGTAGACGCGATCCTCTTTCTTGTAAGCCAGAAACGACGGGGTTTCATGACACTTTCCGGGGAAAGAGAAGCCGAGGGCCTGGGGGGAGAACGTGCCCGACGTTCTGTAGCTGCCCACCGAACCAATCTTCTTGTTGCCCTTCTTGCCTTCATATTGCACCACCACGTCGGTGGTGTAGCTCACGTTCACGTTTACCTCGTCAATCTTCTCGCCTATAAGTAGGCTGTCATGATATTTTGCGGGAATGGGGACCTCGTTACATTTCAAGTTGCTTATAAGATCAGCAAACGACTGCACGCTTGCATCGACGCTCAGGGACAGGGCGTCATCTACACGTTCGTCTTCCTGAATGACAGCAGGACCGAACGCGAGAGGCACACCTTCGGCAAGAATCTGTATAGGCATGTGCTCGTAGCTCATAGGGCGCACGGCCGAGTTGACATCATCGATGTTTTTCAAGACGTGCCTGTTGCCCTCTATAGGCAACGACACAGGATAGGAAAACATCTCCACGTCGTTGAATAGCGGATTGCTCAGTTCGAGCTGAACCGAACAATCTTCGCTGACGGTAAGGGGGGTGTTCTTAGCAAGTATAGTCAGTTTGCTGTTCATTGTTTCTGTTTTTATATGTTTTGTTTCGTGTTGCTGTCTTCATGCGCGTCACACCACGATGTGGGCGTTGCCATATAGCGTAATGTTGCGGTCGGTCTTGCTGAACACCTTTGTGTCGCCGAAGGCCGATATTGTGCGATAGCCCTCGGCGTGTACCTCGCCGCCATGGGCTTCACAGGTTGCGCCGTCGTGGAGCCATGCCTTTGTTGCCGAGAACCAAAGGCGGGAGAAGTCGAAAGCTATAGCGTGGCCTTTTTCCACATATCCGTATGCATGCTGCTTCAGGATCACGCGCACATGGTCGTTCTTTTCACTGTAGACCTGACTGTGATTCCATGCCCGGATGTTGGCCGCTCCCAGGACGTAGCACCGTGCATGGTCAAAAATCTCGACAACATCGTCCTTGCTGTCGGTCACGATAACAAGAATGTTCTCATGGGCCACCTTGGGACATTCGTTAACATAGATGCCTGCTGTGTTCATCTCTTTCTTTAGCGAAGGATATAAGGACGGAAGTTTTTCGTTGATAATGTCGGCATATTTGCTTTCAACCACATCCTCCCAGTTGGCTCGCCACACAGCCATGAGCTGACTGATGTTTTCGGCGGCGAGCATGGCACGATAGCCTTCGGTGCAAGCCTTGCGCTCATGACAGGCTTCTGTGCAGAGAGCTTTTAGCGTTTCAAAAGAATTTTTCATCGTGTTATCGTTTTTCTATTGGATTCTTCGTTCTTCACTCTCCACTTCTTCCTTAACTTTAAGGAGAATTGCCTCGTAGCCCTTCAGCTCGTCTTCGGTCACGATGTCGGCGTAGTCTTTACGGAGTTGGGCGATGCGGTCGGTAAGGCCTTTTACGCGAGCTTTGGTCGAAGGCTTGTCCTTGCGCATGATATACTTGATGAGAGCGTCGGCTTCGGCTTTGTGCTTGGCTGCTGCGTCGCGAGCGGCTTTCACCTCGGGGCGGTCGTTGGCTATCTTGTCGGCTACCGACTGGGCGAAGAGAGGGTCGCGGGAGAGTGCCTTGTCGTAGAAAGGACGGAACTGGGCGCGTAGGTTCTGTGGTGGCACGTTGCACGCTTTTTCTATTCGGGCGATATATTCGGGGTCGCCGGTGCGTGGGGATAGACGAAGGTAAGCCTCGCCAATTTCGCGGTCTACGTTGATGTAGATGCGAGGAAGGATGTCGCTCTCTATCTTCACGGCACGGGTGGCGAGAAGGGCTATCTCTTCTTCCTTATATAAAGGTGAGAGTCTTTGTGCCTGGCATTTCTCGTTGGCTTCGGCCATGGTCTTGGCTTGCTCTGCCTTTGCTGCCATCTCGTTGCGCAGGGAGCGCACGGTGTTGACTTGCTCTTGCAGACGTTCGGAGAGGAACGGTCGGAGCTGCATGAGGTTGGGCATGGTGGACGCAATGGTCTCGCCGTTGGGGTTGGCTACGATGCCCCCGTAGGTGAGAGGCTGCAAGGTGAGGTCGGGCTTTAGGTCGGGGAAGAGCGAGCGACGCGCTTCCTCAAGAGCCTTCTCTTTCTGCTGCTCGGCATAAAGGGCCTGTTCCTCTTTAGTGGGGCGACCGACGTGACGCTTGATCTCCGTGCGAGAGGTCTGCATGGTTTGCAGATAGGTGAGGAGCTGACGCACACGACGATGATAGTCGCGAAAACGTCGGCTCTCCTTTACGAACGATGTTGCCCGTGGATTCTGCTCAAGAAGAGTAAGACCACGCTCGAAGGCTTCACGCTGGTCGGTGGTGAGGATGCGAGCGGAGATGGCAGGGGTTAGGATGCGGATTATTTCTTCCATAGTTATTTTTTGTTTTGCCGACGAATAACTTTAATACAGCAATGGCGACACGAATATTTTGCTGTCTGGCTGATTGTTCTCGTAGCCTTTGCTTGTTGAGTCGGTGGTGTTGGTTGAGGACTGGGTGTCGGGCGAGGGTTGGGGCTGCTCGGTGCGCTCCTTGATTATTTTAAGAATTGACGCTTGTAGATGCACTATATCATTGTGAGCCGTCATGCGTCGTTGCTTGTCGAACGACAATACGGATGTGCGCTCTATGATGTAGGCAGCCGTTAGCTTGCGTATCTTATTAAATAAGACATCATCCTTGTTTTCGTTCTCAATCATTTCTTTGAGAATATCCTGTCCTACCATTTCGGCAATATATTCCTCCTGAATAAACCGGATGTCTGGCAAAAGACAAATAAACTTATAGCGATTGTCCATGTGATAGAGATAAGGGTATAGACTTTCGCAAGATGAAAAGATAAGACCGTGACAATGATAGTAGAAATTTGAATGTTTCCATAGCCCGACTATTTCTTTCATGTCGGCATTGTCTGTGTCGGATTTAGCCCATGTCTCAAGGGTGTTAAGCAGAATGTTTATATCACGCATCAAATCGTTCTTGTAGCTCTGTACACTGTCAGCAATCTGCTTTTCTGAAGCGGCGGCAAAATCGCTGCTCAAAGCTACATTCACACCCATGCCGTTGACAGACAAGGATTGTTTAGGCAGGTTACGCGCCTCGGTATCGGCTGCTACGATACGCTGTGAACACAAGAGCAATACTTTCCATGGTTCTGTGCTGTAGGTTCCGCTGGTTATATCCATATAGAAGTCATCAGGAGATATGGAATTGTAATACCCACAAAGGCGATCATATAAATCTTTACCTAACTTGTCTTTTAACACGTCTTTTTCGCTACTGTCAAGCTGCGCTTGAAGCGATGTAATATCGTCAAACGAGCAACTGGGGACATAAAAGCGAAGTTCTTTTAATGTTGAAATTATCATACGCTATGCGAATTTTGAGTTTTGAATTTTAAATTGTCGCTGTTGGCGATTAGGAATTATCCTTTTTTGAGTTGTCAGAACAGCGTGAGCTGCGCTTGCTCCTGCTTAATGCGCTTGCAAGCCTTGTCGTAATACTCCTTGTTGAGTTCAAAGCCGATGAAGTTGCGTTTCTCGCGGATGGCTGCAATAGCAGTGGTGCCGCTACCCATACAGTTGTCTAATATGGTGTCGCCCTCGTTGGAGTAAGTGCGAATGAGGTACTGAATAAGAGCTACGGGCTTCTGGGTGGGATGGAAACTATTGTGAATATCCCTCTGAAATACGACAATATCAGTTGGGTATTTTTCGTCAGTTATAACATCATCTGCCTTGCCAAAGTTTCCGTAGCATCTGTTAGTTTGCTCTTTCTCTTGCCTTCCTCTGCTATGATTACGTTCATGTGGAAGACATTTGCGCATTTGTGGATGATAGGTTGGCTGTCCGTTGTAGAAAACGGAAATAATCTCCGTTTGCTTTAATGGCAACTTCTTTGCGTTCAAGAAGCCAGTTGTACGGCATTTATCCCAAGTGATATTATAGCGCCACATCTTCTCGTTGCTCATCATCAGCTTTGCCGTGAACATACCCTGTCCGAATAGGATTATAGCTGCATTGGGTTTTGTAATGCGCTGATATTGTTCCCATAAGGAATTAAGTGGAATAATGCTATCCCATCCCCCTCCTTCACTCTGTTTGTTGAGAACACCATACGGCAAATCGCACACAATGCAATCCACGCTCCCGTCTGGAATCCGTTTCATTCCTTCGAGGCAGTCTTCATTATATATCTTATTCAGTTCAATCATTCTCTATATCATTTGTTCGTTACTATTCCTGCATCGTCACCCCCGTTTTCGAGTTATCCAGCGTTGTGAGCACTTCGCGGTCAATCTGCCACACCAGGTGCGGGTCCCACTTATTGAACTTGCTTATCACCTCCAATGGTCGGAGCATGAGCTGCTGCAATGGGGCGAACTGAATTTGCTTTACGAGGAAACGCTCGCGGAGGTCGGTGCCGCCCGATGATGTAGCGTCGCCTGGGGTGTTGCCGATAAGCTTAGAGTCCAAGCCCATGGCGAAGAAGATGATGGATGATATTTCCTGAAGTTCGGTCTTCTCGGCTTGCGCTTGCGAGTTGGCCTTGGTTTCAATCTCCACAATCTCCCACGCCTTATGCTCCTTACCGTCCAGTCCGGTGAACACGGCAGAGATAAGAGCCTGACCTGCATTGTCGGGATTGGAGAGCCAACGGTTGATGTCGGTGAACACCTCTTGCTGTATCTGAGCCATCGTCTTGCTCTTGTTTTCGCCCTGTTGGGTGTAGAGCTGCTTGAGATATTCCTGATGGATGTAGATCACGCGACCGATGATGTTGCTGTTGCGCTTGCGAGTGAGTCGGTCGTCGATGATGGTGAAGGCATACTCGAAGATGCTTCCGGCAAAGATGCTGTGCCACATGGCATCGGCATAGTAGGGACCGCCAAAGTCGCGTGGCGACATGATGAAGCGTGTGGGGCGGTTCTTGCGGCTTACACGCTGCTGACGTGCCTCACGCACATGGCGGTTGAGGTCAGCTACGGCTGTGTCGGCTGCGAGATAAGGCACGGCGGCAATGCGACGGTCGGTTTCGGTGAGTGTCTGGGTGGAGTCGAGCCACTGGTTAGAAAGGTAGGCATAGTTGATGCGATACTGACTATCCATGCGCTCCAGTCGGGTGGTGAACACTGAGCGCGGCTTGATGCCTACAATCTTCGGGTTCCACTGTGACGTAGGCACGGGACGGCCGTTCTTGTCCAACTGGCGTTGATTGAGCTGCAACTCGCAGAAGCATTGCGACATGAGCGACATATCGCCTGCCATCTCAAGGTAGGTCTTGTGGAGGTCGTTGTTCTCGATGAAGGCATGCAACTCCTCGTTGGTGCGCTTCCATTCTTCCAATGCTGCCTTCAACGACTTCATTTTCTCGCTGTCTTCACTCTCAGAATTGTTTGCCAATTGTGAGAGTTGATTAACCGATTGTGAAGATTGGTTTTCCGATTCTGACATTTGCTTTTCCTTAGCCTTGAGGTCGGCTATCTGTCCTCGGAGCAGCGTGCCAGCCGAAGGGTAGGAAATAGACTTCTCGGTAATATTGCCACCGACATACTGCGTATAGTGATACTTGGCGCACGGCCCACGGCCCACGAGGATTTTCTTCACGAAGTCAACTCCCGCTGCCGGAAATGGCGACATCTTGGAGAGCAGATACACGAGGTTAGGCAGTCGGTTGCCCAATCCCCACTCCATAAAGCCGAGGTCGGGTGTGCCCACACCCTGCGGCTTGGCTTTGTTCTCACCACCGCTTGAACCGAACACGGCAGAGATTTCGCGTCTTGCCGCATTGCCTTCCGCTCCGGTCACGGTGGCGGAAGCCGTGAGCTTCTGGTGAACGTAATCGCCCCATGAACACACACTGCTGCCTCCCTGCTTGGGCGCACAGAACGCGCCAGGCAGAACGGCCTCGTAGCCTTGCGACTGGAGCTCCTCACTACGCTGTTGGAACTCGCTTAAGTTGCTAACTGTTGTCATTGTGTTGAATATGTGTTTTGTTGAATGTTTTTATGATGCAAATATAGGG
>ENA-ORMS01001413-ORMS01001413.1-human-gut-metagenome-genome-assembly--contig:-NODE-1413-length-19663-cov-14.844400_pt1 | contig 19663 bp, 11 predicted proteins | sample MGYA00242104_ERZ508997 | MGnify/ENA primary metagenome ERZ508997 (study PRJEB26280, sample SAMEA2338704) | human gut metagenome | biome: human gut; feature: human-associated habitat; material: faeces... | reverse complement strand
CCCCCGATGGGGAGCCAAGAACGTTCTGCCGCTTAACTTAATAGCATTACTCATACGGGACTGACTACAGCAAGGAACATCGAAGTCCCGGCGCCTCCATGCCGCAGTCAGCCTCAAATGTACCAAGCCCGTGCCTGCCATTTACATGAAATTGTACACGAGTACCGAAAATACGCTCATAAAATTGACATTTTATCCTGAAAACACCCTCATAAAATTGTACAGCCACATTGAAAAACGCCTCATAAAATTGTACAATGAGATGAAATCCCCTGATTTTATCGCATGAGGTGATACCATGTATCTACGAAGAAAAATAGATGCTTTTCTGGAAGAATGGAAAGCATCAAATGATCGCAAACCGCTCATCATCAAAGGCCCGCGGCAGGTCGGGAAGACGGAGTCCATCCTGCACTTTGCAAGATCCCACTATCCGCATATTCTCTACATCAATTTCGTCGAAGAACCCAAATTCAAACAGATCCTATCTGACGGCTACAGCGAGGAAAACATTCTCCGCAATATTTCCATCCTCTCGCCAGAGGTAGCGCTGATTCCGCACGAGACGCTTCTCGTTTTTGATGAAATCCAGGAATTTCCTGACATCGCCACCAGTCTGAAGTTTTTCAAGCTCAAAGGAAATTACGATGTCATACTGAGCGGCTCCATGCTGGGACTGAACTACCGCAGGATCGAGAGCAACAGTGTCGGCTACAAGGAAGACTTTGAGATGACCTCCATGGACTTTGAGGAATTTCTTTGGGCAAAGGGCTATGGAGAAAGTCTCACCACAGACATGCTCTCCCACATGCAAAGCCTCACCCCTTTTTCCCAGCTGGAAATAGACCAATACGGAGCGCTCTTCCTGGACTACTGCCTCCTGGGCGGCATGCCCGAAGTCGTGAAAACCTACATCGAGCAGGGGCACTTCTCACAAATTCTCCCCAAACAGCGCCAGCTGCTTCTGGACTATGAGGAAGACATCCGCAAGTACCTCCCGGGTCTGGAGCAGACGAAGGTCCTCTCTATCTTCCGCAGCATCCCGGCTCAGCTCGCCAAGGAAAACAAGAAATTCCAAATCACAAAAGTCGCCCGTGGTGCGCGCCTCTCGCGCTACATGGACGCCATCGAGTGGCTGAATGATGCCGGCATGGTGAACCTCTGCTACTGCCTGAACTTCCCGGAGCTTCCACTCAAAGGAAATGGGGATCGCACCCGCTTCAAGATTTATTTCAAAGACACCGGCCTGCTCATCGCCTCTCTGGACGAAGAAGCGCAAGAAGACCTCCGTGCCAACCAAAACCTTGGCGTATACAAGGGAGCGCTCTATGAGAATATGATCGCCGAAGCGCTCTTCAAGGCAGGGCTTCCCCTTTTCTACTATAAAAAAGAAAATTCCAGCCTGGAAGAAGATTTCTTCATCCGTAGCCAGCATGAACTCATCCCGCTGGAAGTGAAAGCGGGAAATGGCGCGGCCGCCTCCCTCCGCCAGCTCATCAAGAACCCGAACTACGGCGATATCCATCGCGGCATCAAGCTCGTTCGCGGGAATATCGGGTGCCAGGAAAACATCTATACCTTCCCGTACTTCTGCGCCTTCCTCCTGAAGCGTTATGTCAGAAGCCTCGATGCAACGCGTGAGTGAATCTCCCATAAAAAAAGAACTCCCGAAGGAGTTCTTTTTTAGTCTCAGGGTGAGATTAGAATGCGTAGTTGAGTTCGATGCCCCAGGTATCGTCCGGATCTTCGCCTTCATCAGCTTTGGCTGCGAAGTTGTAGTAAGCGTCGAGTTCGACGTTCTTCTGTACAGCTACGCCTGCTTTAGCAACCCAGAACTTCACATTGGTATCGTTAGAGACGCCCAGCTGATCGCCCATGTCCAGAGCGGTGTTGCCGAGGAACATAGAACCTTTGTCAGCCTTTACATAGTGAGCGCCGAGAGACCAGGAGCCGACTTTGTCGGTATCGACTTCGCCGTAGGTGAGACCAGCGGTCCACAGAGCTGCATCACCAGCCTGGGTGTTCTGGGTCTTCACATAGTCGCCATCGACGGTGAAGTCGCCGATGCCATAGGAAAGACCAGCACCCCAAGCGGATGCATTTTCACCAACCTGCGCACCCTTATCCTGTTTCTGTGCGTTCTTCAGGTAGAAAGCAGAAACGTCAGCCGCATCAGCGATATGGCCTGTCAGCTTGCCATACCAAGCTTCGGTCTTATCCTGACCGGACCAACCTTCTGCTTCATTTTCAGCGCTCTTGAAGCGACCATAGCCAGCTTCTACGCCGACCTTGCCATTGTCCCAGCCGGCAGCGACGCCGTCAAATACGCCATCTTCATCCCAGAAGGTGCCGGTCACGTCGAGAGCTACGCCCTGACGGCCGATAGTGACATAGGTCGCATCATTCGGAGTCCATTTTGCGTTGATGCGATCCATGCTGGTAGAGGAAGAATCGCCATCTTTGAAGTCCATTTCATTAACGAAACGGCCGTTGACCGTAACCTGGTCATTGACCTGGCCTTCTACGTTGATTCTCATACGGCCATTCCAAGTATCTGTATGATCTTTAGCACCATCGAGGTTATGCTGATACTGCATACGAGCATCGCCGGACCAGGAGATGTTGCCGACTTTCTTTTCGAGGTTGGCTACGCGAACGCCGAGGTTTGCGAGTTCGTCAGCGTATTCGCCAGCGAGTTTGTCAATGGTTGCCTGCTGCTCTGCATTCAGCTGGTCTTCTTTTGCCATGAGGCGAGCGACGATCTGAGCCAGTTCGTAACGGGTCATGTTCTTTTCGCCCTTGAAGGTGCCGTCCGGATAACCTTCTACGACGCCCTGAGCGGACAGGTCGGATACTGCCTGATAAGCCCAGTCATCAGCGGTGACATCGGAGAATGGATTTGCAGCGTAAGCGGATACGCCAGCGGTGAGTGCTGCTACAGCAGCCAGTGCGAGGATCTTTTTCATAATAAATCGCTCCTTAAAAAAACATAGGAGAAGACGATCGTCTTTTTCCGAACAGGTTGTATCTTATCATTAAGATTTTCAGAATTGACTCATTTATCGGGAGCCTTATTCTTTAGGCCTGCTGAATATATTTCAGAAAGCCGCCCGTCTTTGAAAAATACAATTGATTCGTCCTTCTCGGAATCAGTCCGCCCTTTTCCTACACTTTTTCAAAACTCATCGCGCGAGTGACCGTGTTTCCTCTGCTATCGTTTGATTAGTATAGAAGCATAGGGGCTTTTATGCTTGTCTTAATATAGCACACAATAATGCTCATGTTCAAGTGGTTTTCTTTCATATTCTGTTATGAATTTGAAATTTCAAATTCATAGAATCAGCTGCTTTCCCTACCGTCATGAGGGGCGCAGTCAAGAAATCCTCCTTGCACTCTGCTCTTTCTTGCTTCCTTCGCAAAAGGTTTCCCCTTTTCCGCTGTCTCACATACGACGCTATACCGGTGTGCAAGAAAGATCCCTCGACTTCGCTCGGGATGACGATACAGGAATAGCGCTTTCCAAACATATTCGTTGTACGCTACATGAAATAAACCCATTCCCCCATACCGTCATGAGGGGCGCAGCAAGAAATCCTCCTTGCACTCTGCTCTTTCTTGCCCCTTTCGCAAAAGGTTTCCCCTTTTCCGCTGTCTCACATAGGACGCTATACCGGTGTGCCAGAAAGATCCCTCCACTTCGGTCGGGATGACGATGCGAGAATAGCACTTTCCAAACATATCCGTTGTACGCTACGTGAAATAAACCCATTCCCCCTACCGTCATTTCGAGCGCAGCGAGAAATCTTCCTTGCACTCTGCTCTTTCTTGCTTCCTTCGCAGATGGATTCCCCTTTTCCGCTATCACACATACGGCGCTATACCAGTATGCAAGAAAGATCCCTCGGCTTCGCTCGGGATGACGATACGGGAATAGCGCTTTCTCAGCACATCCTTTATACGATGCGTGGGATATCCCCCTATGACGCAAAAGAAAAAAGCCCCAGCCAAAACTGGAGCTTTTTTTGTGTCAGAAAGACTTATTTGCCAAACTGTGCGAGCATGGTGCCTGCTGCTACTGCAGTACCAATAACGCCTGCTACGTTCGGGCCCATTGCCTGCATCAGCAGGTAGTTGGACGGGTTGTCTTTCAGGCCTACGACCTGAGATACACGCGCTGCCATCGGGACTGCAGATACGCCTGCGGAGCCGATCAGCGGGTTGACCTTGTTGCCGGATGCAATTCTCATGATCTGGCCAAAGAGGACGCCGCCTGCGGTGCCTGCTGCGAATGCGATCAGGCCCAGGCAGATGATCTCGATGGTCTGGATACGGAGGAATTTGTCGCCGGTCATGGTAAGACCTGTGCCGGTTGCCAGGAAGATGGTGACGATGTTGCAGAGGGAGTTCTGAGCGGTATCGGACAGACGAGCGGTAACGCCGGAAACTTCAAACAGGTTGCCAAGGCAGAGGCAGCCCATCAGAGCTGCAACTGGCGGCAGGAGCAGGGATACGACGATAGCAACGACGATCGGGAATGCAACCTTTTCGAAGTGGGTGACCGGACGAAGGTTGGTCATCTTGATGGAACGCTGTTCTTTGGTGGTGCAGAGTTTCATGATCGGTGGCTGGATCAGCGGAACCAGGGACATGTAGGAGTATGCTGCTACAGCGATGGCGCCCAGCAGATGTGGAGCCAGTTTGGAAGTCAGGTAAATAGCGGTCGGGCCGTCAGCACCACCGATGATGCCGATGGATGCTGCTTCCTGTACGTTGAAGCCGAGCATCATAGCGCCTGCGAGGGCTACGAATACGCCGATCTGAGCAGCTGCGCCCAGAAGTACGGTCTTCGGGTTTGCGATAAGCGGACCAAAGTCGGTCATTGCGCCTACGCCCATGAAGATCAGCGGCGGGAAGATTTCGTATTTGATACCGAAGCCGATGGCCATCATAACGCCCATTTCGTCTTCGAACCCGGTATTCGGGAAGTTTGCCATAATATCGCCGAATGCGATAGGAAGCAGAAGCAGTGGTTCGTACTGCTTTGCGATAGCCAGATAGAGGAGGACAAGTCCTACCAGAATCATGACCATGTTCTGCCATGTCAGTGCGGCAAAGCCGGAGTCTGTCCATACAGAAACGAGAGCTCTCATAAAGCCGTCCATGTTATTTCCTCCTAAGATGAGTTCTGTATTCGTTTATAGTGATAAGATCTTATTTCTTCTTGCCTTTGGTCGGATCCACGATGTGAATCAGCTGGATGACAAAAGCCAAGAAGATCAGAACTGCGAATACGATAACCATGTTAGTAAGGCAAATGGAAAGCGGGCCTGGAGTATCCATGAATGAATCCACCTTTCCTTGTTAAAAAAACGGAATAAAAAGGATCAATGAAAGGAGGAAGGCGAGGCATACCAAGCACTACGTAAGTGCAGGCCCCGCCGCCTCTTATTTCATTGCTGTTTGATCATCAGAATGGCCAGAAGATCGGGATAATGATGACGCAGGCGATCCAAGAGATGACGCACATCGGAACGCCGACTTTGACGTAATCATTGAAAGTAAATCCGCCAGGGCCAAGTACGAGGGTATTTGGCGGAGTAGCCATTGGAGTTGCGAATGCCATGGAGGCTGCAATACCAAGAGCCATCAGTACCGGTTTCGGATCGCATCCGATGGACTGAGCAATGGAAATACCAATAGGAGCCAAAAGCGCTGCAGATGCAGTGTTAGACATGAACTGAGTGAGTACGTTCGAGATCAGGAAGAGTACAGCGGTCAGGACATATGGGTTCGGGTTTTCGCCCATGAGGCCGACAACGAAGTCAGCGATCATCTTGCCTGCGCCAGTCTTATCCATAGCAGTTGCTACAGAAAGCATACCAGCGAAGAGGAAAATCGTTACCCAGTCGATACCAGCGTAAGCTTCTTTTTCTTTCAGGCAGCCGGTGATGACGCAGAGGATAGCACCGGTGACAGCTGCGGTGTGCAGCGGCAGAGTCTTGAGACCAAGAGCCATGCAGACAACGACGCCGATCAGGATGAGACCGGAGATCCACATCTTGGTCTTGCTCTTCGGAGCATTGTCATCAGAAGCACCAGCTTCTTCTTTCGCAGCTTTGACGGCTTCTTCATCCATCGCACCAGCAGAGTGGTCAGGGAGGAAGCGACGACCTACGAAGAGGGTGTAGAGAACGATGATGATAGAGAGCGGAACACCGATGAATGCGAATTCAAAGAATCCGAAGGTCGGAAGTCCTGCAGCAGAGAGAGCGCCGGTGACGATGACGTTTGGCGGAGTACCGATCATGGTGATGGTACCGCCGACGTTAGCAGCGATAGCCAGTGGCATCAGCTGTTTGGAAGCCGGGATCTTCGCTGCCTGGCAGATACCGATGATGACCGGCATCAGGCAGGCTACTGTACCGGTGTTCGAGGAAACAGAGGACAGTACGCAGGTAACGATCATGATGGCTGCCATCAATGGCAGTTCATTGGTGCCTGCTTTTTTTACGACGGCAATACCGATCGCTTCGGCAAGACCGGTCTTAAACATAGCAGCGCCGATGACGAACATACCGCCGAAGAGAACGACGGTGGAATTGGAGAGACCTGCGTAAACCTGTTTCGACGGGAGTACGCCCAGAATCCCCAATACAGTACATGCAGCCATAGCGGTGACAGCCAGTGGAATCAGTTCGGTAACGAAGAGAAACGCTGCCACAGCCAGGACACACAGTGTGATAATGGCTGGATCCATAATGGTTCACCTTCCTTATTGGATGGCTTCTCCCGCCCTTTCATCAGATGCATCTGAAACGGCAGAGAAAAGCTTTCCGGAAGACTTCAGAATCCTATGTGTAAAGATATATAATGGCTGAAATCAATGAATCCCGAAACGTTTTCCGGAGATCAATCCCTTGGCCAACCGGCTATCCTCCTTTCGCTCAGCCCCAGGGGAAAGGGCTCATATCCATGGTTTCCCACCCGGTACTTCCATAGGCATCTATGATTATTTTACTTATTTCTCGTCGTTTTGCAAGAGAGAAAAAACAGGAATCCAGTCAAAATTTCACGATTGTTCTAAATTTATTTGCAGAAATCATCGTTCATTCGGCGTTTTTTATATCGGTATCTATGCATCAGAAGATGGGAATCAAAAGCAATAATGCGTTCTTTAACCCCCCAAGACGTCCGATTATATCGCTATCTATGCACTTTTTAGATATTCCTCCATCTCCTCCCCTCGATTCGCACTTCATGGAACGGCAGCAGCGGAAAATATCTGTAAAGCCTTCCATAAAAAATGAATTAAAAAAATTCTATAGCAGTATATAGATCTGGGATCGAAGATACAGGATCGGCTTCTTCATTTTTCGGCAAACGGTTCGCGGGCGCAAAAGATCACGCTTCGCCTTGGTCTTAGGAAACACTATCCTTCCCCTTTCTGCGACCCGCAGATCCTCTATGCGTTTCCCCACGCCGCGCCGGAAGCGCCAAAACAAAAAAGCCCCGGCGGGAGCCGGAGCTTTTTATAGATCTTACATGCCGAATGGCCAAACGATCGGGATGACTACGAGGCAGACGATGAGGGAGATCACGCACATCGGAACGCCGACCTTTGCATAGTCATTGAAGGAGAATCCGCCAGGTCCGAGAACGAGGGTGTTTGGCGGAGTAGCCATCGGGGTAGCAAATGCGCAGGAAGCAGCGATGCCGAGAGCCATCAGTACCGGTTTCGGGTCAGCGCCGATGGACTGCGCGATGGAGATGCCGATCGGTGCAAGCAGTGCAGCGGATGCGGTATTGGACATGAATTGGGTAAGAACGTTGGAGATCAGGAAGAGGACTGCGGTCAGAACGTATGGGTTCGGGTTCGTGCCCATCATGCTGACAACGCTATCAGCGATCAGCTTGCCGGCGCCGGTCTTTTCCATAGCGGTAGCGACAGAAAGCATACCAGCGAAGAGGAAAATGGTGACCCAGTCGATACCAGCATATGCTTCTTTTTCCTTCAGGCAGCCGGTGACTACACAGAGGATTGCGCCGGTGACTGCTGCGGTGTGCAGCGGAACGGTCTTGAGGTCCAGAGCCATGCAGAGGACGACGCCGATCAGGATGAGGCCAGCGATCCACATTTTGACCTTGCTCTTCGGGCCATCTCCACCTGCACCAGCTTCTTCCTTAGCAGCCTTGATGGCTTCTTCGTCCATAGCGCCAGCAGTCTTAGCTGCTACGAAATGACGGCCAATGAAGAGGGTGTATACGGTGATGATGAGGGAGAGCGGGATACCGATCCAGGCAAATTCGAAGAAGCCGAAGGTCGGAAGGCCTGCCGCGGTCAGCGCGCCGGTAACGATAACGTTTGGCGGAGTACCGATCATGGTGATGGTGCCGCCGACGTTAGCTGCGATAGCAAGAGGCATCAGCTGTTTGGAAACCGGGAGCTTTGCTACGGAGCAGATGCCGATGATGACCGGCATCAGGCAAGCAACTGTACCTGTGTTGGAGGATACAGCAGAGAGAATGATGGTGACTGTCATGATAGCAGCCATCAGCGGGATCTCGTTGGTGCCTGCTTTTTTAACGACGGCTACACCGATGGCTTCTGCCAGACCGGTCTTGAACATAGCCGCACCGATAACGAACATACCGCCGAAAAGAACGACGGTGGAATTGGAAAGACCTGCATAAACGGCCTTGGACGGAAGTACGCCCAGAATGCCCAGTGCAGTACATGCTGCCATCGCGGTGACAGCCAGCGGGATCAGTTCGGTGATGAACAGGAATGCTGCCACACCCAGTACGCACAGCGTAATAATAGCGGGATCCATAATTTACCTTCCTATGTGTTTCTGTAATGCCAATCAATTCGTAATGGGAAAAGAAATCAGCGGATTTCTTTTTCAGAAAGCATCGCCTGATGGAGCGATGCTTTTCTCGTCTTTCAATTATGGGTCATGCTATCTAAAGATGAATGCTATAATAATACCCTCTTTGAAAAACTCTGCTCTTCCTACCTCTATCCTCCTTTCGTCCGAGCCGGACAATAATTCCGTGCGAGAATAAATTATATTCTCATTGGAACGCCGAGTATTATGATACTAGAATCTATAACATTTCACAAATATCCATAGCTAACATGTTATTTTTTAGGCAGGTATACTATGTATTCCGTCGGTCATCTTCTTTCGTCAGCCATCCATTTTTTCAAATCAAACGATACTATTCCCCTGCCTCTTCCATTGGCAATGATTGTTCTTGCTGATACTTTTATTTTCTATCATTTTCTCTGTTTTTTAATACAATTTATTCCTTTCTAGCAGTAAAGGAAATAACATTTGGCCTTTTAGGTTTTCCCTTATTTTTTTGTTAGAAATATAGATTATAAAAATAGATAGTATTTTTCATAAATGGAGTCCGTTTCCTATATAGAATTATTTTATAACAACTGTAAATAGGAATGGTGTGCAGTTTCATATGTTAGCACTTTTTTCGGGGATATCCTCCCTCATTTCAAGCAACAAGAGATCCCTTTTCCCTCCTCCTTCGCTAAGCCGTTTACGGGAAGCACCGCCTACCGTCTTTCCGCGATACGGCGTTTCCCGTTTCTCGCTGCCAAACACTCGCCCTCTTGCCGCTAACGAAAAAGATCCCTCGGCTTCGCTCGGGATGACGATACGGGAAACGTGCTTTCCTCTTTTCTTTTACCTTGCATTGGTTATTCATCCCGCAGACCGTCATTTCGAGCGCAGCGAGAAATCTTTTTCGTCCCTCTTTTCCATGACTCCTTCGCTATGCCGTTTACGGGAAGCACCGTCCCCGCCTTTCCTGCGATACGGTGTTTCCCGTTTTTCGCTATCGGACACTCGCCCTCTTGCCGCCAACGAAAAAGATCCCTCGATGACGATACGGGAAACGTGCTTTCTCAACACAATCTTTTCCCGATCTACGGAAATGCCCATTTCCCGCCTTTTTACTAGTTTATCTTTTATATCACGCTTATAATGAAATCAATCAACAGGAGGATACATATATGAACTACGTCTACATCTTAACTAACGCAGCACATACCGTCTTATATATCGGCGTTACAAGTAATCTTCCCAGACGCCTTTATGAGCATAAGCATGATCTGATAGATGGTTTTACCAAAACGTACCACGTCCATGAATTGATGTATGCTGAGCCTTATTCGGATATAAGTACTGCCATTGCGAGAGAAAAGCAGCTCAAAAAGTGGGGACGACAAAAGAAAAATAACCTCATCACAGAGAATAATCCCGATTGGATTGACTTGTCCGCAGACTGGCTTTCATAACTTTGGTGCATCGGACATCTCTGGAAAAACATATCCATCCCCTACACTGTCATTTCGAGCACAGCGAGAAATCTTTTTCGTCCCCTTTTTCCACGACTCCTTCGCCAATCCGTTTACGGGAAGCACCGCCTACCGCCTTTCCTGCGATACGGTGTTTCCCGTTTTTCGCTGTCGGGCACGCTCCCTCTTACCGCCAACGAAAAAGATCCCTCGGCTCCGCTCGGGATGACGATACGGGAAGAACGCGCCTTTTCCACTTTCCGCGATACGGTGTTTCCCGTTCCTCGCTGTCAGACACGCTCCGTCTTACCGCCAACGAAAAAGATCCCTCGACTTCGCTCGGGATGACGATACGAGAAACGCGCTTTTCCCACACATTCTTTGTATGATGCACGGGATAGCCATCCCCCACGCTGTCATTTCGAGCGCAGCGAGAAATCTTTTTCATCCCCTTTTTCCCACGACTCCTTCGCTAAGCCGTCTGCAGGAAGCACCGCCCCCGCCTTTCCGCTAACGAAAAAGATCCCTCGACTTCGCTCGGGATGACGATACGAGAAGCGCGCCTTTTCCACTTCCCGTGATACGGTGTTTCCCGTTTCTCGCCGTCAAACGCTCTCCGTCTTACCATCAACGAAAAAGATCCCTCGACTTCGCTCGGGATGACGATACGGGAAACGCGCCTTTTCCACTTTCCGCGATTCGGTGTTTCCGTTTCCTGCTATCAGACATGCACCATAAACAAAAAGAGCCATGAACAAAACTGTTCATGGCTCTTTCATTTGCACGCCAGCTGGGATTATCCCTAATCCCTAGTCACTAGTCACTAGCCACCAGTCCCTATTTGCTCTTCTGCAGGATCTCCTTCAGGTACTCATTCTTTTCCTTTTTCTCATCCACATTATCGAGAAGGAGGTCGACATAGCGGGAAAGCGTCGCATCGTCGGTGTATCCCTGGATGAAGGAATTTCCCTTATTGCTTTCCAGAATGATAGGAAATTCGACGGCTGCGAAGATCTGCATGGCTTTGAGCTCGAGGTCTTTTTCATCGGTATAGCCGGTGACCTCCGCCACATTGCGAATGACCTTCTCCCAGCACTGGCTGTGGAGAAGAGAGAGGTAAATGAAGTAGGTGTCCTTGGCGTCCTCACTCGAAGGATTCGAGATGGAACGAAAGAGGGCAGGGTGCTCGCGGGCCAGGTGGAAGTAGGCGATGATGTATTTCTTCAGCCTTTCGCTCGCCGTCAGGCGGTTGTCATCGAGGTAGGAGACGATATTTTCCAGATTGCCCATCATGTACTCGAGCGCCGCACCGATGAGCTCTTCCTTGGAGCCGAAGTAGTAGCGCACGGAGGCGATATTGACGCCGGCTGCCTTGGCGATGGAGCGGACTGTGGCTTTCTTGAAGCCCTGCTGCTGCAGGATGTGGACCGTGGTCTCGATCATCTTTTCACGGACGCGCTCGCCCTTGCCGGTCAATTTTCTCATCATAGTGTGGTTCCCTTTCTAAGATTCATGGTTTTCTGAATGAAAGACATTCCCTTCGGTGCATTCGTCTTTTCCGTGAGAGCATTCATCATCAGCTTCAGTCGGTTTTCCTGATTCACTTCGCTCGCGCTGGCATCGCAATCGAGGGCGAGGAAGACCGCTTCCGGATACGCCGCATGCAGCTTATGCACCATGCCTTCCCCGGTGATGTGATTCGGCAGGCAGGCGAAGGGCTGCAGGCAGACGATACCGCGGCATTCATGATAGAGAAGATCGATCATGTCAGCCGTTAAGAACCAGCCTTCGCCCGCGCGGTTGCCGAGTGAAAGGTACTGGGAGGCGCGCTTGGCCATCTTCTCGATGCCGGTGATCTCATGGAAACGCTGCGATCTTTTCACCGCCTTTTCGAGCGGCTTCCGATACCATTCGAAGAGGTAGCGGGAGAAGGTGTCCTTCAGGTCTTCCTTCATGGTGCCATCCATATATTTCCGCTGAAAACGGCTGTCAAGCGAACCATAGAGGAAGAAATCGAGCATGCCGCTCGCCTCGGCTTCGCCGCCATTCGCTTCGATGGTACGGACGATGTCATTGCTGGCGATGGGGCTGAACTTGACGTAGATCTCCCCGACAATGCCGATGCGCGGACGGCGCGGCATATCGGAAAGCGGCAGGCGGTCGAAATCCTGGATGATGCCTGCGATATTCTTTTTATACGATGTGTAGGACTCGCCGGAAAGGATGGCTTCGATGCAGCGCTTCTGCCAGCTGCGGCAGAGAGTCTCTGCGCTGCCGGGCTCCTTCTCATAAGGGCGTGTGCGGTAGAGGCACTGCTGCAGCGCATCGCCGTAGATGACAGCCTGGATCATGCGCCGTCCCATCGAAAGGGAGAAATGGAAGCCCGGCTGGGGCTCGAATCCATGGGTATTGAGGGAGATCACGGGGATATCCGAAAGCCCCGCTTCGTCTAATGCCTTGTGCAGGAATCCGACATAGTTCGACGCACGGCACATGCCGCCCGTCTGGGACAGCATGACTGCCGTTTTGGAAAGATCATATTTTCCTGACGTGAGCGCACGCATGAGAGAGCCGATGGTGATGATCGCCGGATAGCAGGCGTCGTTATTCACACAGGAAAGCCCCTTGTCGATATCCTCATGGATCGGCGGAATGATCTCGATGTGGTAGCCTTCCCGCTGGACTGCGGCTTCGATGATGGGGAAATGAATGGGCGACATTTCCGGTGCCAGGATGGTGTAGTCCTTGTCGCGCTTCATCGCTTCCGTGAAGACCGCCTTCGGATACTCGATCGGCTTTGCGCTTCCCGTCTCTTCGCCGCGCTCCTCGATGGCTGCCTTGAGCGAACGCAAACGGATGCGTACAGCGCCCAGGTTCAAGCTCTGATCGATCTTGAGACAGGTATAGAGCCGGCCGCGCTGATGCATGATCTCCTGCACCTGATCCGTCACGACCGCATCCAGCCCGCAGCCGAAGGAATTCAGCTCGACAAGCTCCAGATGCGGATGGCGCGTCACATAGTCTGCCGCACGGTAAAGGCGGCTGTGCCACGTCCACTGGTTCATGACGCGGAGATTTGGATATTCACCGCCGACCATCGCAATGCCGTCTTCCGAAAGCACCGCCATGCCGAGCTGGTTGATGAGATCCGGGATCGAGTGATTCACCGCCGGATCCACATGGTACGGACGTCCGGCGAGTACGATGCCGATCTCATGCTTCTCCCTGATCTCCGCCAGCACCCGCTTCGTCTCAGCGAGCAGTCTTTCCTTGTACTCGCGCTCCGCCGCTTCGCCCGCATGGATCGCGCTCTCAAGCTCGGACGAAGAGATGCCCATCGGCGCAAAGACCTTTTTCAGCTGCTTCAAGAGCCGCTTCGGCGCATGCAGCGGCAGGAAGGGATGCAGCAGCTTCACCTTGTACTTCCTGAGGATCTCATCCATATTCGCTTCGATATTTTCCGGATACGATGCGACCATCGGGCAGTGGTAGCTGTTCGTACTGCCCTCATCCGGCCCCTTGTCGATGCAGGGATACCAGATGAGATCCGGATGGCGCTTTGCAAGATCCGCCACATGCGTGTGCGCGAGCTTCGCCGGGAAGCACTCGGAATACGACGGGATCGTCTCCATCGCTTCTGTAGAGATCTCGCGGATCTGCTCCGAGGATGTGAGGACACGGTAGCCGAGGCGGCCGAAGAAGGCATGCCAGAAGGGGAAGTCCTCATACATATTGAGCACGCGCGGGATGCCGACCGTGCCGCGCTTCGCTTCCTTCGGAGAAAGCGGACGGCGATGCCAGATGACATCCTCCTTCCAGCGGTACATATTCGGGAGCGATGAGTGCGGCGCGCTCTTGCCCGTCAGCATCAGGGAGGCCCCGCGCTCACAGCGATTCCCCGAGACGAAGGCACGGCCATCATTGAATCGCGTCAGCGTGATCATGCAGTGATTGCCGCAGCCCGGGCAGCGCTTCATTTCATTCGTATACGACAGCGTCTTCAATTTCTCCGGTGTCACAAGCGTGGACACATGCCCCGCCGGACAGGTATCCCGCGTGATGAGCGCCATGCCATACGCCCCCATCAGCCCCGCCACATCCGGACGGATGACCTCTCTTCCGAGGAGCAGCTCCAGCGCGCGAAGCACCGCATCATTGTAGAAGGTCCCGCCCTGCACCACGACCCGCTCGCCCAGGTCAGACGCCTTCTTCAGGCGGATGACCTTGTAGAGCGCATTCTTGATGACCGAGTAGGATAGACCGGCAGAAATATCTGCGACCGAGACGCCATTCTTCTGTGCCTCCCGCACACGGGAATTCATGAAGACCGTGCAGCGCGAGCCCAGATCCACCGGATGCTTTGCCGAGAGAGCGATCTTGGCGAAATGCCCGATATCCATCCCCAGCGACCGGGCAAAGGTATCAAGGAACGACCCGCAGCCCGACGAGCAGGCCTCATTGAGAAGGATATCATCCACCGCGCCATCCTTGATGCGGCAACACTTCATATCCTGCCCTCCGATATCCAGGATCGTCGTGACATCGGGGAGGAAATGCTTCGCACCGCGATAGTGCGCCATCGTCTCCACTTCCCCGACATCCGTCTCAAGCGCCCGCTTGATGAGCTCCTCGCCATAGCCTGTCACACCCGCTCCGGCGATCGTCACGCCCTCCGGGAGCTTCGCATACAGATCCTCCAGGATCCGGCGCGCACCCGAAAGCGGTGTCCCCTGATTTCCTCCATAGTACTCATAGAGGATGCGATCCTCCTCGTCGAGCAGTACCGCCTTGATCGTCGTCGAGCCCGCATCAATGCCGAGCCAGACAGAGCCCTTCGCCGCAGAAATATCGCCCCGCGGCACACGGAAATGACTGTGCCGCTCCTTGAATGCCTCGTAGTCCGCCTCTCCCTCAAAAAGCGGGGGAAGCGTCTTCGATGTGCCAAGGCGGACATCCTTCTCCTCTTCCATGTGAGAGAGCCAGCTGTCAAGATCCATCGGCTTGTCATGCATCGCAGACAGCGCCGCCCCGATCGCCACATAGAGCTCCCCGTGACGAGGGACGATCATATCCTCATCTGCGATGTGAAGCGTCTCCTGAAAGCGCTTGCGAAGCATCGGCTGATATGTCAAAGGACCCCCTAAGAATGCCACCTTCCCATGGATCGGGCGGCCGCAGGTCAGCCCCGAGATCGTCTGGTTCACCACCGACTGAAAGACGGAGAGCGCGATATCCTCATTCGACGTTCCTTCATTCAAAAGCGCCTGAATATCCGTCTTCGCAAAGACCCCGCAGCGGGATGCGATCGGATAGATCCGCTCCGCCTTCTCTGCGAGCCTTCCCATCCCGGCTGCATCCACCGAGAGGAGAGACGCCATGCGGTCGATGAAGGCCCCCGTCCCACCGGCGCACGCACCATTCATGCGCTGGTCCACGCCATTTTTAAGATACGTGATCTTCTCATCCTCACCCCCGAGCTCGATGATGACATCCGTCTCCGGGTGGAACGTCTGCACCGCCTTCGTCTCCGCCAAGATCTCCTGACAGAAAGGAAGCCCCATCACCTTCGCAAGTCCCATACCGCCCGAGCCGGAAATCGAAGCCGTGATGCGATAGCCCGAGAACTTCTCCTTGAGCTCATGCAAAAGTACCATCGCCATATGGCGGATATCCGACATATGACGCTCATACCTGCCAAATAAAAGTTTCATGTAAGGCGACAAAGCCGCCACTTTGACCGTTGTGGATCCCACATCGATGCCGACATGAATGACCGGTTTCATGGAACGACCTCCCAACTGTATACGTCTTATTTATATTATAACACGCATATTCATACATTGTATGATTTCTAATCCCATTTTAGCACAATAAAGCATAGAATACAATGAAAAAAGAGGGAAGGTTGTCGGGTTCAGGGTTCGGGGTTCGCCCGTAGGGCGGGTCGTCCCTTGATTACGCTTGAAAGCCTCTCGCTTGCTCTAGTTAGGAGTGAGGAGTGAGGAGTGAGGAGTGAGGAGTGAGGAGTGAGGAGTGAGGAGTGAGGGTGCGGAGTGAGGGTGCGGAGTGAGGGTGCGGCGCATAAAAATCAGAAGCGCCGCGGAGTGTAAATAATGGCGATGCCCGAAGGCGGTATTCAAGTCACCAGTCACTAGTCACCAGTCACTCATCCCTAGCCACTCATCCCTGCTTTCAAACTTCAGGGTTAGCCCCGGGACGTGCCACCCTTTGATTGCGTTTGAAAGAGGTTCAGCGGGTTCTGTAGGTTCTACGGGTAGGGCGGAGAAGGTGCGGCGCTTCGTCGTCATTTCGAGCGTAGCCCTCAATCTTTATTGCAGAACGCTCATCGCCTGATGTGAGGCAGCACCAGGACATCGTTTTCCCTCGGTACATACACGCTGATTCTCGCAGTGCAGTAAAGATCCCTCGACTGCGCTCGGGATGACGATGCCAGAGAATCCCAGTCACCAGCCATCAGCCACTCCAGGGAAGGAACCCATCATTTACATGGTTGGTTCTTTTTACTTTGCTTTCATTCGGTTCAGGGTTCATGGTTCAGGTGGCGGCTTCGCCGCCTTTTTTAGAGGATGGTATCCCCGACACACAAGCCTTCCCCGCGTGGGGAAGGTGCCCCGTAGGGGCGGATAGGGCACAGGCGGCATGAAAGATAGATGAGGAAAGCGGAGAGGTGCGCGGCACATGTGGGGGAGCGTGAGTCCCTGACCGCGAATGACAACGATTGAATCAGTGTTTCCTTAAAAATCATTCGCGCCCCTTCCTCTGGAAGGGGCAGACGAGCGAAGCGAGGCGGGGTTGGTTTCCCCGAATGTGGGAGTACCGTTTCACGCGGCCAACCTCCGCCCCTTCGGGGCACCTCCTTCCAAAGGAAGGAGGGAAAAAGAAGGGCGCATTTGTGCTGCTAACGAAAGCACCCACACGCCGCTGACGCGGGCTCCCTTCCCCCCCTAAGGGAAGGCTGCGATACGAGGATACCGCTCCCCGACACACTGCCTTCCCCGCGTGGGGAAGGTGCCCCGCAGGGGCGGATAGGGTTCTAGCGGTATGAAAGAAAGATAAGATAATGTCTCCCAGTCCCTAGTCATTCCCATCAAAAAAGCGGCGCATCCAAATAGGACGCGCCGCACCACCACTTCTCACTTCTTATGCTCCGGCCAGATCATCAGACGGAAAACGACGAGCGAGAGAGCATAGCAGAGAACCATGATGATCCCCATCGGGAGCGCGGAGTGGTCGCCGGCGACCCCCGTGAGCGGCATCAACGCGCCGCCCAGGATCATATTGAAAAAGCCCAAAAGCGCCGACGCGCTTCCCGCATTCTTTCCGCAACGGGACAGCGAGAGCGAGGTCGACGACGCCCCCATGAGCGAGAGCGGGATGACGGTAAAGAAAAGCACAGGGAGCGTGTAGCCGATCGGCGCACCAAGTACAATGCCCACAAGGAAAAAGAACGACATCACGAAAGGCACCACGAGCGATACCTTGAGAAAGGTGATCTCCTCGACCGCCCCTGCCATCTTCGCAGGAAGCACGCCCATCAGCATGAGACCGAGACCGATGCCGCCGAAGATATAGCTGTACGTCTGCGGCGAGACGCCATAGATATTCTGAAAAAGAAAGACAGATCCCGCGATGTAGGAAAAGAACGCACCGAAGTAGAAACACTGCAGAAGACACTGGCCGAAGAAATAGCGATTTCTCACCAGCACGGCAAAGGCGGCAAAGCCCTCCGTGAAGCTTCGCACACGCACCCCCTTCTTCAGCGTTTCCTTGAAATGCATCGTCAAGCCCATCTGCACCAGCCCGATCCCGACAAGGAAAATGAAGATCCCGTGCCAGTCCGTGAAACGCAGAACCTGCGCCCCTGCGACAGGCGCCGCGATCGGAGCGAGGCCATTCACCATCATGAGGAGCGCCATGAACTGCATCAGCGCAGGCCCTTCCACCACATCACGTGCCACCGCACGGGCGATCACGATGCCGAAAGCGCCGGAGAGCCCCTGCAAAAAGCGGAAAGCCAGGAAGAGATGGATCTCCTCCGTCCACGCACAGCCCAAAGATGCCATCGTGAAGCCCATCATGCCGATAAGGAGCGGTACCTTGCGCCCCAGCCGGTCCGAGACAGGCCCGCCCAAGACCTGCCCGACCGCCATCCCCACCATCGTCATCGTGAGCGTCGACTGCGTCATCGAAGTGGAAATATGAAAATCAGAAGCGATCTCCGGCAGCGAAGGCAAGTACATATCCGTCGACAACGGCGCCATTGCCGTCATTACGCCAAGGAAGATCGTGAGATAAAGCATGTTGTTCATGGTGGGCTCCTTTGGAAAACTTGAATCAGGGGGACAGGCGTTGAAGGGGGTAGATAGGTTTTTACCACTTTTTCCTCCTTCCTCTGGAAGGAGGTGCCCCGAAGGGGCAGAGATTGGCTTCTGCTCTGGATTGAAAAGGAATGGGCGGGAAGCGTTTCCTCGTTTCGTCATCCCGAGCGCAGCCGAGGGATCTTTTTCGTTTGCCGTTTGCTGTTTTCCTTCGTAAATCCATCTGCATGAAGCACCGTGATCCCCAGTCACATGAAGCATACGGTGTTTCCCGTTCCCCGCTTCCCTCACAACTTTTGCCTGACCGCGAACGAAAAAGATTTCTCGCTTCCGCTCGAAATGACGATGCAGGAAAGGCGGCATTCTCCCTCCTTCCTCTGGAAGGAGGTGGCGCGTAGCGCCGGAGGTTGGCTTCACGCTCTTTCGTTTTCGGCCAACCCATCTACCTCCTTCCTCTGGAAGGAGGTAGATGGGTTGGCTTCGCTCTCTTTCGTCTTCGGCCAACCCCCTGCCCTTCGGGCATCTCCCTTCCACGGGAAGGGGGTAGATGGGCTACTCATCCCGCTTCTCCCTCCTTCCTTTGGCAGGAGGTGGCGCAGCGCCGGAGGTTGGCTTCGCTCTCTTTCGTCTTCGGCCAACCCCCTGCCCTTCGGGCATCCCCCTTCCACGGGAAGGGGGATGGTATGAAATGATCGGCATCTCTACTCTCAGCCACTGCCAATCAAAAAGCGGACCCCCGCATCGGAGTCCGCCAATCCTTCCAGCCAGCATCAGTTAGATGGTTCTATTGTACTCATTTTGGCCAAAAGACGCAAGGTAAATCATAGTTGATTTCGGATCGCCACACAAAAGCCCTTCCCCTCGGGAAGAGGCCGCCGGCAGGGCGGGGGATAGGGAGACGGATGAACAAATAACCGATCCGCTCATACGGGTAATGCTATTAAGTTAAGAAAATCGTTAGCTACGTAACGTCTTGCTTCCCCCTTCGGGGGAAGTGCCGAAGGCA
>ENA-ORMS01001408-ORMS01001408.1-human-gut-metagenome-genome-assembly--contig:-NODE-1408-length-19716-cov-2.533188_pt1 | contig 19716 bp, 26 predicted proteins | sample MGYA00242104_ERZ508997 | MGnify/ENA primary metagenome ERZ508997 (study PRJEB26280, sample SAMEA2338704) | human gut metagenome | biome: human gut; feature: human-associated habitat; material: faeces... | reverse complement strand
GCCGTATCCTTCACCTGCCATTTCCTCCGGATCTAGCAATTCCTGTATTTTATTGATTAATGTATTACTTGCCTTTCCGTAATCATCAGAATCGGTAACCACTACATGCACAGTACCGCCTACAGTTAATTTCTTATCCTTTGCTGCTCTGTAGACACCCTCGAGCCATGTCTTGACTTTATCAGGAATGGTATCTTTTGTAGAATTGTACCAATTCGTAACTTCTTCTCCCGGTATCATTTCGGACGGTTTTATATCTCCATTCCAGACACGTTCAACTTTTACAGAACCAACTCCATCTATACTTTTTACCTTATTTAAATAATCCGTTTTGTTTCCTCCGAACATCTGGTCTCCAAAACTTTCAAGGTACCTCTGTCTGAATTCTTCCGTGTCCTCATCATCCTCTCCGGGTATGAGTACTTCTGTAAGAGTTGCCGATTCAAGACCACTTATATACTCCATAGGTATCATCTGTCCGAGCAGCTTATTTCCTCTGGCACCTGTTGTTTCGCATTGAACCATATACTGACCATCCGCAATTCTTTCGGTCACCACATAATTCATATCATTTATATTAAAACGTTTGCCAATCACATCTATAGTTGCAGGAACAAATTCGCCTTTAAGAACTGCCTTGGTAGCTGGCTCAGGTGATAATCCCCTATCTTTGGCAAGCAATATTAAAAACTCCCTTGCAGCTGTATCTCCATACATATTCTTCAGCATGGTATCAAGTTCTATGTAGAGGACCTGCAGCTCTATTGCTGTAGGGCTGTGTGTATCATAAATTACAGATGATGGTCTTTTATCCATCTTATCTGATACACGTCCAAGCATTCTTTCAAGTATCACATCATAAGTCTGTCCTTCATACATTTATACATTCACCTCCTTTTCACCTTCGATATCACCATATATGGTATGCACAGTAAACGATGTATTTATCACGCCTTTGGCTCTTATATCATGCTCAAATCCGCTTACATCCGTAATCCTTGTATCAACTGTCAACGCTTCTGTTATTCTTCGCTCGAGTTCCGGACAAACATATGTAACAGATTCTCCATACAGGTCCTGTGTTTCTATGCCATAATACCAAGGATATATTACATACTTGTACCGCTCTGTATTCAATATCCGATATATGGTCTGTTTCAACGCTTCCTTGCCATCAACAGTATCTCTTACCGATTCTCCATCCGGTTCCATATTATAAGTTAGGCTTGGCTGTTCTTTAATCTCAATATCCTGTTCAAGATATGATGATGTTGCCGGTATCATTTGCTGCCTATCCTATCCAAGATTATAAATTTCTGTCCGCCCTGCTGCCTTACAAGGATTACTTCATCACCGACTGCCAAGCCATTCTTAACGGTAATTTCTTTTTCTTCATCCTCTATACTCATAATAGTTTTGTATTCAGTAACGCATCTGGAAAGTATAAGTTGTCTCTCTCCCAACGTCATCTTCTGCTCCACATTTATCATGAGCGGTTTATCAGAGCTTACAGTTCCAAAGCATATATTCACCGGCTTACTTGCTTCAACTGCTTCTAGCGCAGACTTTTTTAACACTGCTACCAATTCATTTACATCAGGCAACAAACTCACCTCCTCGTAATGTAAGGTCCATTAAATGCTGACCTTCTCTGTATGTATGTTTACATTTTTCTACCAACATAAAATTTTTAACACACATATCTCCAAGATTCAAATTAACTACCACCATAGAGCCTGCTCTTACCCTGTTATCTCCTATTGCGTTAGTAATTTTTAAATTTCGCGTTTTCTTATTATACAGTGACAGCAGGGCATCAGCTTTAGCCTGACCGTTTTCGCCTTTTTGCAGTGTGTCAAAATATTGTAAGATTCCCCAATTATTCATATGAGACGAATCCTGTGCAATATAGACTTCCCTACATCCTGTATCTTCGTTATCATAAGTAAGTTTTATTCTATTATATGTATCATCATCTATAGATGAGGTATAATCAAAATTCTCACCCGTTTCTTCGTCTATCATCAAATACGCACCTTCACTTCCAACACGCATAGATGAAAGATTTTTAAGAGTGAGTGAGCCAAAATCGTCATACATAACATACATCTGTCCTGTGTTCAATAATGTTGTATCAAGAGCATTTGCTATCATTTCAAACAATGAGGTGTTTTCTTCTACTCTTGATTCAATTACATATCCGGTTTCTTCTAATATTCCCAGATTCAACCTGTAATCTTCTCCCAACATTCTGATTAGCTGTGATGCCGTCTTATTTTCATAAAGTTTTGTGTCTTTATTTTTTAGATATCTCAACTGATCATATGCTGTGACTGTAATTATTCCATCCTTCTGCCTTTGTTGTTTGAATACAAAACCATAGAAAATTTTATCCTCATTTTCTTTGAACCTTACAGCGCTGCCTTCTGTAAAATTGAGCACATTATCACTAATTACTTTAAAAGTCAGTTTACCCGGTGTATCCTTGCGTTCTGTTGACCATTCTATATCTTCCTGCACAACAGGCATATACATTCCCTGTTCGCTTGCAATCAATAACTCTAACATATAGCCAATCACCTCTTTATATTGCCGGAATAGTTAATACCTGTCCCGGATAAATCAAATTAGGATTACCGCCTATAACATCTCTGTTCGCATCATAAATAGCCGTGTATTTCGAACCGTCTCCGTAATATGCCTTCGCAATATTCCACAGACAATCCCCACTCACCACCGTATACGTTTGTGCCGACTGTGGTGCCGGAGAATTATCTGTTTCCCTCTGCGGTTCAGGAACTGCCGACGGTGTAGAATTAACCGTTGTTATATTTACTATTTTAGTCCCGTAATCCTTATATTGTTTCAAACTGAATTTTACAGAAAAATCAAAACCATTCTTCGATTCTTCCGTAATCTTGTAATCTTCAAGTGATACTTTTATATTTGTATTCAAAAGTTGCTTTCCTGTTGGCAGTTTACGGCATATTATAAACTGCACTGGCTTTCTTTTTACCATCAGCCGTTCAAAGAATCGAAAGAAATAATTTGCATTCTTAAAGCCTGACTTATATGATGCGTAGGGATGATTAATCTGAGGTATCTCTGCCTCAAATTCTATCTCAGTAAGTCCTGGCTTTTTCAATACGTTAATTTCGCCTTCATTTATCAGATTCACGGTTTTGTTATTGCCATTAATCTTAATCTGTATCTTATCAGGGGTAACCGGAAGGAGACAGTTGCCCAGATAAACATCATATCCACTTTTAGCCATTAAGCATGCACTCCTTCCGTCATGTTACCAACCGCTTCATTAACTGAATCAGTTAATTTGGTAATAAATCCATCTATGTCGTTATCATTATTAATGCTATTATGCATTCCCGACATATCAATATTTATTGCTGCTGTAGTATATCTGTTAATTGCCTCCTGCTCTGCAATATCCCTTAAATATTTCAAGTCTTCCTCTGTGATATCCAATGATTCTGAAATATCACTTGTATCATCAGCGGCACTGCCTGTGTTATCCGCAATATTGTTAAGTGCATTTGCGGCAGCGTTGTTAAATCCCTGAGTGTATTCGCTCGGATCAGGAATATCCGTTGAACCGAATATATCTGAAAGGCTGAAATTGGATACTTTATCAGCCACACCATCTCCCCATGCTGCACCTTTATCAAAAGCATCTGATGCCCATCCATCCTGAAACGCATCAAAAACCGTGAATCCCTCATTGAATGCATCACTGATAGATTGATATTCTTCCTTGTTACCGGCTGCTTCGCTTGCCTTCGCTGCATAATCATCTGCAGCGGATGAAATACCAGAATAATCAAACTCAACAAACGGCAACTTATTTAAAGCTGCACAAATATTTTCGATAACCGACAAGCAAGTAGACAGAAGGTCATACCACCAAGATTGTACTGAGCATATTGCATTGTGAAATGCCACCATGATATTTACGCCTAATGCCGCAATGGCATCTCCAATACCTAATGCTATATTTGCGACAACAAGTCCTAAATTCTTAAAAAATTGAATAACCACATTTACACCACCAGTAATTACACCGAAACCACTGTTTGCAATGCCTGTCATCTTTGCAATTGCATTACATACGGTGAAGATTATTGCAATAAGTGCGATAAGCAACATAATAATCCACACAACAGGACATGCATACAATGCACCGTTGTAACCCATTTGTGCAGCGGTTGCAGCCATTGTTGAGCCACTAACAAGTGCCATGATTCCGATTTTTGCAGACATTAAAACATTATGTGCTAATGTTGCAACAGCAGATGCAATTTCAATCGCCTTTACAATACCAAGATAAGCTGCATATACTCCAAGTGCAGCGACTACACCATAAACAATCGGACTTATTACAGACCAATTGTCAACAATAAATCCTCCAACCGTTCCAACAAGCTCGAATATATTTAAAACTATGTTTGCAAGAGTTGCCACTGTCTCAACAGCACCATTAACAAAGGTTTGAAAAGCTTCACTGTTTGCAATATCATTCAATCTTTGGAAAACTGGTCTAAAAGCAATAGTAGCGGTATTTTTCATCGTTGCCCAAACTTGACTCCATGTCATTGGCATTGCTTCAAATCTTTGGTTAATTTCATCCGATGCTGAAAATACTGCCGCTTTTACAATATCAGCGGTAATTTCCCCATCTTTCGCTAATTCGCGAATTTGTCCGATAGGCTTGCCCATATAATCGGCAATATTCTGAATCAGATTAGGGGCCTGTTCAAAGATACTATTTAATTCATCGCCACGAAGAACACCTGAACCAAGTGCCTGTGATAACTGCAATTCTGCGTTTGCTGCCTCTTGCGTGCTTGCTCCGGCAATTGTCATCTGTTTTTGAATTAAATCAGTAAATGCAATAACCTCATCATTGCTTCCGAAGGCATCCTTTGCATTATTCCCAAATCTTGCAACCAATGCCGCCATATCGGAAAATGAACCTCTGGAATCCTGTGCTGCCGCATACACCTTATTTACTAATTCATCAGTTGTCTGCAATCCATCATTCATGAGGTCTAATCTGGCCGTATTTTGCGTGAGTTCATCAGACATGTTCAATACGTTCCCTACAGAACGGATACCAACATACGTAGCGACAGCTCCTTTTATTTTATTCATAAGGTCACTTGTATGATTAGACCCCTCTTGAATTTGTTGATTGAATCTTCCTTGTTCATCAGTATTATCTCTAATGTAACGTTCTGTTCCACTTACTGTTTGCGATAATCTCAAATACGCCTCGTTTGCAGATGAAGCGTCCATATTCCACATTGCCTCATTTAAATCATCCTGTGCTTGTATAGCTCTGTTAAGCTGATTTCTCAATTCTTCCAATCCAGCATTAGCCTCATTCGTACCCATATTTAACGGATTATTTTCTACCTGCTGAATCTGTTGCTGTAATGCCTGTAATCTCTGACCCATACCTGCAATATCCTGCATCGCATCGTCCGGCAACAAATCCAACGTATCGGCAGTCTGCCCTATCTCCATCTGTGTAGAGTTCAACTGATTAAGCATATCATTGGTACTCTGTACTTCCTGTCTGAATCTGTCTATTCCACTGTTCGTGAATACCTGCATGTTATCTGCTTGCCATTCTATCGGCTCGGGCTCCATGGTGTGCGGAGAAGGCTGTGGCTGTGATGGTGCTGACTGTTCTGGTTCTACATGTCTTCCTGCCATCTCATTTAGTTCTGCAATTGCCTGTGCGGTTCTGTCTATTTGCTCTCTGGCACCTTCTATACTACTCGTATCTATCCCTGAAGCCATTCCCTGTTGCATATCATATATTGCAGATATTGTAAGATTCACAGATTTTATAATACTCTCCATAATCGGACTGAAATGGTCATTTAATTCTATACTTGTACTAATAGCTGACATCAATTCACCATCCCTTCTTAATGCTTTCTTCTCGCCCGAGCTTCAGCTTTCTTTTTCTCACGTTTATCATTGTCTGCCTTTATCTGAATACATGCTATTACAAACGCTTTCTCCTGCTCATCCATATCCAAAAATGCAGACGGTAATATATGGAGTTTATGAAGGGCATAGTAAGCATAATTTGCTTCACCATCCCCTTCCTCAATCAGTTTTTTGCTTCTTTTACCGTTTCATCAAATGATTTTGCGAATCCCTGAAACTTCTGAATCCACACACATAATTCCTGATACTCTCCGGGATCATCAACAAGTTCCAGCAGTAACTCTTCCGGTGTTTTTACACCATATGAATCCTGCAATTCGGCATCATATAAATCCGGATATACTGTAGAGCTTACAATTAAACGTTCAAGATACTCTTTAGAATTAAATTTCTGCCTAAACATATTTGGCTTTCCTGTAACCTGAACCTCATAAGTACAATCATCACGTATGATTTCATTCTCTCTGGAAGTTATATGTTTAAACTCCCATTCGAGTGGTTTTACATCTTCACCCAGAAGTGATTCTGTTGGCGCGTATTTCTCATTTGATTTCGCTATTTTGTTTGATTTCATAAATGCACTAAATTTTGACATGTTGTATTTCTCCTTCCGATATAAAAACGTCTCTGCTCACCTCATATACATTGTAAACAGAGACATTTAAGTATTTTTTTATTTTAGTTTGTTTTGAATCCTGTAAGATTTTTAAAAGACTCAGGCATTGAAAAATCTTCAAATGTTCCTTCAATTTCTTCATCAAGGTATTCTCCGTCTGCATCAAACTTTGAAAGAATGCCTCCATCTGTATTGCAGTCGTAAAGTATAATACTCTGCCTTCCTGCTTTTGATGTCGGATCATCATTTGTTATCTGCATCTCAAAATATATGTCTTTGCCTGTGTTCTTATAATCAAGTAATGCCTGACGAAGAACTGACTGGTTATAGTGTGCGGTACCACTGAAAGTGCCTTCCATACCACACGACTTATGACCTGCCATTATAGCTCCAAGACGTGGCACTGTAGATTTTGTTTTATCAATCTTCACTTCCATGTCTATCATCTGCATAAAGTTATATCTTCTCTTTCCGATAGTGATATAACACTCTGCAAGTTTAGCAGCTATAGTGTCTCTTGCTTTCATAGTTACATTATTGCTCTCTTTTTTTGCCATTTAAATTCACCGTCCTTCTATGATACTGTAACAGTCATATACAGTTTGCTCATCGCATTCACTACGGTAATAGCAGATATTACCACCACAGCTTTCTTTGATTTGCCCTGTTCTACTGTCACGTCTTCATCATCAAAATCCTCTATTGCTCCTATCTCCTGTAACTCCTGACGTATTTTTACAAGGTCGGACCATAATGACACTCTGCCTGACGCATCATTCGGTACTGCTCCAAGGTACTTTTCGTTAAAAAGCACTGCATCATCATTTCCTATCTGATCTATCACACGAATAGTCTGATTATCTTTGAATACATCACCCTGTGTATCTGTTACAGTTACCATTGAATTTATATCTTCAAGCACCCTTATGTCAGAGTTCACTCTGTGAAGTATAAATTCTCCATCCCTAATTGCCTGTTTAAGCTGATTCTGTGTGTAATCCACGTCTATATCAAAATATCCGTCATACATCTTATTCTGGCATGATTTATTTATCTCACATCCGCTTTCAGCACCGGTTACCCAATAAACAAGCGCTGCTTCACTCCATCCATCATTAATAACCTTGTTTTTAACACTGATTGTACCCATGAAATCAGCCGCCAGTCTGTACAATACAAGCTGGAACTTTATTCCCATCTCATCACGCAGCCTCTTGTTAAATGCAGCATAAAGTTTTTTTGTTGTATCATCTGTTACTACAACACCCATAGTGTTATATGTATACGATTCTATCCTGTTAAGATAGTTCTGATGAGATGTACCGTCTATATTCCCGTTTGTTCCACCTGTCATAGGTATTCCGGCTGAAGCTTCAAGAACAGCATCTGACTTAAACGCAACATAATCGTTTACGGCAAGTTCTGATGCCGCTGATACAGTCTGCTCATCAACTTTAACAGTTCCAAGATATGTAATCACATCATATTTCTCATCGTTGTCTGCATTCACCTGTATAACTGTTTTGATATCATTACCTCTTATTCCACTGTACAGTGCAGTTGCGTATTTGTTTGATGCTTTCGCTCCACCACTGTTTAAGCGGTACGCATATAATGTATTTGCTCCAAGAAACAAATCTCTTAATCCCATCATCTTAGGATTGTCATATGAATATCCGAATATCTTCAACGTGTTCTTCTGGAAGTCTTCACTTGTTACCTCGAAAACTTCATCTTCCTTTCCCCAGTCAAGTTCAAGGGGCATAGTTGCTATTCCTCTGTCAGACAAAGCCACGCTTGCCGATGCAGCAGATACAAAATTAATGTATGCACCCGGTAATTCTTTGTTCTGTGAAGTAAATGTTCCTCCGCCTAATGCCATCTTATATCACCTTTCCTTTCGCATAATTATCTATCATTGTATCAACCATTTCGGTTGTATACATTTCATCATCTTTAAGCAAAGCCTCCACTAAATCTCTGTGTGAACTATACTTTTCTGATAAAACAATCTGTCTCTTTGAAAATAATTTTGCATCGTCAGTTGCTTTATCAGTTTTTTTACTCTTCATTGCCATCTTCATCGCCTTCCTCAACATTGGTCGTTGCATCCATCATTTCCATTGTTTCCTCTTCACCTGCTCTATAAATAAAGCAATCGTAGTTTATGAAAAAATTCAGCACACCATCTATGATTTCGTAATGCATATCTGTGCCTCTTACAGGTTCCTCACTGTCAACCCTAATATACTCCAAAGCCCATATCATTCTTTCTGCTACTTCATTACACTCCCTCTGTTTTTCAACAGTGGCAGGAAAATACTGTATGCAGAACTGATTGGTATGGAAATACCGTTTTCCAAGAAACTGCTCTATTTTAGGATTAAGACAGTTAATAAAAAAACAAGGCTCATTTAAGCCCTGCTTTATTTCTTCCATATGAATTTCATATTCATCACCAAATTCTTCGTCTAGTGTAATGCTTATAGATTCAATAATTGAATTAATCATTTGAAACAGCTCCTTAAATGTTTCTTAATTTTATTCTCAAGAACCCTTGGTGCAATTCCTCGAAGTTCCTTCTCGGATATCGTCATCATAAACTTCCCTATCACCCAACCACGATGATTAGGTGTACGATGCCCGTACTCAACATAAGATGCATATTCAACCGGATTAATAATCTCAACAACATATGTATCATCATAATGATTTACCCGCATACTTTCAGCATAATCTCTTGCTGATGCACTTTTTCCGGCAGTCCATCCACGTTTTAAAGTTCCACCTTTCTTTCCGGATGGATTTACCCTTTTTGTATACTTTTCGCCTTTTTTGTGCTTTTTCCCTTCTCTCTTTGCAGTTACAACGATTTCTTTCGTATAATCTCCTACAGGCGTTCTTTTTACCACAAGTCTAAGCAGCCTTGCTGCAAGCTCTCTTGCACACGCTTCAACAAATTCATCTGAATTCTGCAAATTATTTAATTCGTCACGGAATTTCTCAAGATTTCGAATATCTATATTTCCCAATCTTCCCATTACGCATACTCCTTAAACAAATCAAGTACAATTTCCTGATGTGTAGGATATACTGCCGGCACTCCGCTGTGTGTGTAATCCGTTGTAATACCGTCTTGAGATACCGTAAGCCTTGAACCTGCCTTGATACGAATATCAGGAGACAGAAAAAGCTTAGCCACCTGACTCAAAGATGCTGCTGAATCTGACTGTGCAGATGTCTGTATCTTCTCAAACGACAATCTGCAAGGCTGATTTTCAATTACAATCACTTCTTTATCAGTCATCAGCTTTGTCCTTTTATCTGTGACTTTTAACTCGCCAAAATATGTAGCTTCTATAGCCTTTCTTGCAACAATCTGTGATGCCTTTATCTCATCTACCATCTTATCCTCCTGAATGAACTGAATTCTTCCTTGCCATACGACAGCAGATAATTGATAAATGCATTTAATCGCTGCTCCGGTGTCTGTGAGCCTTCTCCTGTAGCAAATGAGGTCTTGGTGTCTCCGGTCTGTATCTCTTTAACCGCATAATCCAAGTTTATTCCTTGCAATCTTTCAGGCTTAAATGTCTTTGTCAAAAGCAAAAACTCACCAACAGTCATATCTACTGCTATATTTTCTAAGCCTTCAGGTACATCCTGCCAATTAATTTCATTTTTAATTGTACTTTTCGTTTTGTCAATGCAAAAAGTCAGGACAGATTCATCATCTGCCCCGACTTCATATCCAATTGCACTTAATCTTTCGGTCACTCTGCTTATATCAAACATTACAACCATCCTTTCGCGCTGCTATCCTCTGGAAATAATGCGGGCAATAGGTACTGCTTTATGTGGAATGGTATCAGTACCATCATCAACAAGTGACCAGTTCTTGCCATTTTCAAGTTCTTCATTTGTCGGACTGTTAGTTGCCTGACTTGCCTTCGTATAAGAAATACCTGCAACGGAAACAGCATGACGTTTTCTTGAAACCAGAGTATCTTCGCCTCCGTGAAGTTTAGCATCACGGACCATCTCATACGGTGTCTTTGCACCCACATCTTCAAGGCTAATCGCACCTTCACCAAGGATGTATGTGGTGTACTGTGTATAAGCGTCCTGTGCTTTAATATTCTTACTTGTATCCTCTTTGACTGCCGGAACAACTGTTGCCGGTAAAGAATCATCAACAACTACAAGTCTTCCGTTCCATGTACCCATTTCAAGGTCGCGTTCGATGCCCTGCGCATCTGTGTACTTCAAATATGCAAGCAGTTTCAAATTTTCAAGATTAGTTGCAACCGCACTATGACAGTAAACTAACTTGAATTTAGACTTATTGTCACCACAGGCCTTCTGAATGGCAGTATTCAGCGTTGTTGCATCCATACACATTGTTTCATCAGTATGCTCCGCACCACTCTGTGAAATGTCATATGTATGTGCTTCAACAAATTCTGCATTGGACTGTTTTATCTTTCCGGTTCCGGTATCTTTCATCAGGAATATACCTTTTAAAATTGCAAGAATTACATCCTGATCTACACTGTTCCAATACTCGTTAATCTGTCCTCTTACATTGGCCATAAAATCAACTCCGCCTGTCACATCATAGCTGAAATCTGCCTCTGTCCAACCGTTCATACGACCATAGGTGAATACCCCCTGCTCATATGTAGTTGTTTTTCCCGGAGTAAGATTTTCTACTCCATCATAATTCTGTGCATTACCCGAAAGTAATCCAAAATAAGGAATTGTCGCATATACGGTTCCCGTCTGCGAATTATTTTTAAACGTATCACGTAACCTTGCGTCACTGACAATTGCACGAGATTCTCTTAATTTGTTAAGTTTTACATTCGGAATAGCAGACATATATCTGCCGAATGCTCTCTCATTAAAACTCTTAGCGTCAAATTTTGGCATTTTTAATTACCTTCCTTTCTGTTCCTGTAATAATTAGATTTCTGCATCAGGATTAGCTTCCATATATGCAGTCAATTCGTCATAGCTCATCTTTGAAAAGTCTACCTCACTTCCCGGCTTACCCTCCATCGATGTTCCCGGCTGAAAGCCTTTAAACGTCTGCTGCTGTCCCGGCTTAGATGTGTCAAAAAGGAACTTGGTATCATCTCCTGATGTAAGTTTCTCAATCTGTTCTGATAAACCTTTTACATTTCCTTCTTTATCAAGTTTAGCATCCGACAAATCAAGTAATGCCTTTACTGCTTTGACATTTCTTGCCTTTGCACCTGTAAGTGCTTTTTCAACAGCAAAATCAACTTTCAACTGATTCAGTTCAGATTCATGTGTTTCTTTAGCCTTAGCGTTTTCATTCTGCAAATCTGCAATCTGCTGTTTCAATGTTTCGTTGTCTCCAGCAGATGCTTTCAAAGTTTCAAGCTGAATATCTCTGTCATTTATCTGCGCTTTCAGGTTTTTTACCTCTGTTTCCAGATTCTTGTTATCCTGTTTCGCATTTTCGATATCCTCGCCATTAATCTTCATGATTGCATCAATCTGTTCCTTAGATACGCCTAAATCCTCTAACTGTTTTCTTGTCATGTTTCTACCATCCTTTCAAATACGTTTTTTACGGGGTTACTCCCATGTGATTAGTTGGCTGTATCGGTTTTACGTCTTGTCATACACCGACATTTTTGCATATAAAAAGGCACCCGTTGCTGGATGCCTTTTCTATGTGCTACTTGACCCAGTAGCCGGGAGATAATCAGGATCACCATGCCTTTCTACTTCTCTATGCAATCAACGCCATATTCTATTGCACAGATGTGTTCAATCTTACACCCTCTGTACTTGTCCCAATCCTTAGCAAAATAAGCAACATCAGCAGTTGAAAGAAGTTCCAGTGATTTCCCCAAGTACCAAAGTGGTCTTGTATCATGTGGTGCATCTTTGAAAAATGAATCAATGATTTCTACATCATCATCACCAACTAACTCTTTTACTTCCTGAATAGCAATATCTCTTTCTTTAAGAATCTGTTCATCAGTCTTGCCTTTCATCGGCTGGGAAATAAACAACTTCATCACACTCACCACCCTTTCTTTTATACTTGTGACCTCATATAACCACCATATAGCAATTATTACAGGTCTATTGATAACTTGTTAAGGTATGAAAAAAGCACGGCTATTTGACCGTGCTATCAACATTTATTATAACAAATCGTTCTTTATTGCTGAACATATCATACTTAATGATTCAGTATATCCCATAACCATTTGCTTATCTTTTTCTGATGCATCTGATTCCAAGAAAACCTTCACCCTTTTCTGTAACTCTAAATACTCGTTGTTGGAATTATGCTTTTTTGAAAGTTCATATACTAACTTTTCAGCAGTGGAGGAATTTTCAGTAATTTGATATTTCTTCTTATAATCTGCAATGCCTTTTAACATTTTTTTTACCTCATCCATTCTCTCCACCTTCCAATGCTTTCAAGAAAAACATAACATCATTGTAATCTTCAAAAGATGCATTTGCATTCCTTAGACTTTCATCAACTTTATCCACCAACCATTGGTATCTATCAGGAAGTGGAATATTAAATATTTCTTTTGCAAATTCCAAATCTGTACCATAGCCAAATGAATCATTGATAATTTTCAAAATCAGAACTTTATCTTCATACGCACCAATATTGCGAATATTTCTTTCTGCACATATTTGTTGTTTTAGGAACTCAACAGTTCCTTCTTCTATAAATTGATGTTTAGAATAAACATTTGGCGGATAATAACTTGCAGAACATGAATGAAGCATTTCATGCCAAAGTACACCGTCATCAGCAGAATCAATCACTGCAATATCACATGACCATTCTTTTATCCCCACCGCATCACCATCAATCATATCCTTATGCACATTTATATTGCCACTCCATTTTGAATGATTATTTGCATAATTGGTTATGTCTGATTTTATAGAATCGGTTATATTTTCAAATTCCTCCTTGGTTCTTATAGTATAACCTAATTCATTTGATTTTTCCATAGGTGATGTTGGTGTAAATTGCGATTTATCACCGCCATCTAAAAATGCCTTTTCCCATTCCTTATATGTCATATTGCCCGGTACAAAGTAGGTCTTGCCATCTTCACCTCTTGCAGCACGTTCACCAACGGCATCAAATTCATCATCAAAATATGGTACTGTGGTTGAGCGGCAATTCACATGAAATGGCGGTGCAGTAACTCCTACTTCCCAATCTGACATTTTAAAATGTTGTCCATCCATATCCTGGCATATTTCTGACGTTCTCGAATCAAGCGTGGCTACTATTTCAAACTGCTCAACATCCAAATCCTCAAAACAGTCCTTTTGAGATGTTGAACTGAAAAAGGCCTCTTCTGTCATTACAAGTCTACCTGCATTGGCATTTGATACATTCAACCTCTTTGCAATCTTATCAATTGCCTTTTGCGGATCTTGACCAAGAATAATATTCTGTGTAATGGTTTTATTCATCTCTTCAATGAGTTTTTGACTGTTGTTCCATATCCTCTCCGAAAAGTTTCTACCATCAGCAGCCCATGGATTATTTATTATCTTCGATATCTTTCGGTCATCCAACGAGGCTATGTCCCATCCTACACCTATTCCTTTTTGAATTTCAAAGGCTGTATGTAAATATCCTGATTTATACACATCTCTAACTGTTCTATCTATGTCATCAAGCTGGTTGCCAAATAATACCTCTGTAGTCTGTTGCAGTTGCAACTTCAAAGCTTCTAATCTTGATATATGATGTCTTGCTGATGCATTTTCGAGTTTCTTTATCCACTCCTCGCTGAGATTATCACTTTTACCATGTTTAATATACTCATTTACATCCCACCTCAATTCTTCTAACTCTTTTGCATTTAATGCTCTTTTCGCTTCTGCCATTGTAATGCCATTGTTCTTGGCAAATCTCTGATACCATGTAGAAATTTGCTTTTCCACTTCTTTTTGTGCTCTTCGATAATGATTTTCAATATTCTCATAGCAATCTATAGCCTTTGCATGTTGTGATTTTTCAAGTAATTCAAATCTTTCTTTCCAGTATTCTGCATTACTCTTCATTTAAATCACCATCCCGATTCACCTTAAAAGGATTGTACTGTGATAATGATTCATTATTTTCTTTCTGCTTTTCAATCCTTTCCATTTCCTGTTTCGGATCATTAACCCATGGATGTTTGCTTATTATTGTTTCATCCGATATTATACCAACAGAATTTTGGCAGTTAGTTATGTATTCTGATTCGTTCATGAGTATATCTCTATTGAATTTTATTTCTACCTGTTCATTTTCAAAGTTTCCATGACCGGCATTTGCAAGGTGTGCATTCACAAACCACAGAATTTCTTCAAATGCTGCCTGATACTCGGTTTCTGTATCATTTGCGTCTATATCTATATCTGAATACATGCTAAGAATGTTCATCTGGTTGGGATTTCCAGATAACCTGTCATCCTTTGCATCATACCCCATAGCATTCTCAATCAAAGCTTTCTTAAAGATTTCAACAATGGTCTTGTAATTGTCCGCATTGACTGTAATTTCAAGTGTCTCAACACCACCCTTTGTCTCACCATCATATCTGACCTTTACTGCACCATAGGTTGCCAGGTTCTTCCTGAACTCTCCTAAATTGGTACCATCATAATTCTTCAATACCAAAATAGTGTTCCGAGCGTCTTCCTGCATATTGTTTTCAAAGTCAGAAAGCATCACATTAATACCATCCTGCAATGATTTAACCTTTTTTAACAGTGGTGTCTCTGATTCGTTTGCCTTGAGAGGTATAAGTGGCACTCTTGACCAGTTAATTCCATTTATATTTCCATCTGCATCAACCATATTAACATGACAACATTCAGCTTCCCCATTCTCTCCATCCGGAATTAATTTACCGTTATTAAGAATAAATTTATGTACACCGCTTAAATCATATATCTCTACCTTTTCCACTATTACAGGTGTAGACCATTTATATGCTATAGTCGGGTATAATCTGATTGCAAAATCAAGTAATGTATGCTCACTATCTTTCCAAAAAGGCAATATTTCATATGATGGAAATAATCTGAAACTGAAATGTCCGGCATTATCATAATAAGGATAGAGCCAGCACATCCCACCGTTATATGCAGCCTTTCCACTATTCTTTATAGTTCTCATAAAAGACTTGTTGAACACCTTCTTGAGTAATTCTACATAACGTTCATTCTGTCCATTTATAGTGAACGGCTTACCAAATAAATAGTTTGACTTCTGATTAACCATCTTTGCATACTGATTATCAACAACTCGGTTATTGGGAAGATTTTCAACCGCCTGCAAAGAACCATCGTCTCCTATCATAGTTCTTTTTCGCCTTAATATATCATGTTCATTGTCATAATACAGAAAGCCTTTTATCTGCATTATTCTCTTTGGTGATGATTTCCATCTTGCTATTTCTTTCTCAAGGAAATCTAAATCCGACATATTGGCTTTCGCACCATCATATATAAAATTGCTTACCCTGAGTATTAATCTGTTAAGTAATGAACCAAACATGCATATGTCACCTCTTTTGCCTTTTAATCAAAACTGAAAGCATCCGGCATCAATATGTCACTGACACCATATCTCATTGAATCCATACCATGTGAAAACTCATGGTCAGGTTTATTTGTTGGTCTCCCGTCTTTATCTTTTGCCCAACAATAATTATCTATCTCTTTCTTAAATTCTGTGCATTTTGGATGTACCACTATTTGATAGTTCTGTATAAGCTGTATTCCATAATTCACACTGTCTTTGCCTTTTCTCGATGGCTTTGCCCTGATGCCTTCATCCTGCAGCTCAGCAATAGATTTAGGTTCGGCACAATCACACACTATCGTCTGTGCACCATATCCCATATCCTTAATCTGTTTGGCAATGATTTTATTGGTTACGCCCGTCTTGTACCATTCATCAAAGACATAAATCTTCATTTTGTCATTGTCCACCATCTCACATACAAAAGCATTTGGATCTGTAAATCCAAAATCAAGATTAAACGCTGACTTGATGCCATCAGTTTTTCTAATCCCATAAACATCAAATGCTTCACTAACCACGTTAGTATAAATAAGTCCTTCAGCAATTCCCCACTCACCTTCTCCTTCTATTCGATATCTTCTAGGATTGTTTATTTTCATTTTAAGGAAAATTGCCCGGTCGGATTCATCTAACCATTCATTGCACTGCCATGTAGTTGTTTTAGTAAATACATCATCATCGTCAGCATCAAAAAACCTCGCTTTTAACCATGATGTAGCAGACCATGGGTTAAACGTCAGGGTTATCTGTTTAAAATACCCCTCAGGTACTTCACCTCTAATAGACATGTCCAATTTATTAAAGTCATCTTCATTGCTAATCTCATAGGCTTCTTCAATCCACACAAAACAAAGCACACCATAATCAACAGAAATAGATGTGATTTTCAGACCATCATCAAGACCTCTGAATAAAATCTTCTGTCCTGTTGATTTTCTGATAATCTGCATAGGAGATACAGTGCATTCAAAAAAGGCATCCAAACCAAATCTATGAATTGCCCATTTCAAATCTGAATAGACAGAATCACGTAAAGTATTTGAATACCTTCTCACACATAATCCATTAGCTAACGGATACTCATATAATCTGCTTATCATATTTAATGCAGTGGTCTTTGATTTCTTTGAACCTCTGCTTCCTTTACACACCCTGTATCTCTTCTTTGTGTTCCAAAAGTCTGCATATCCCTTCCCGATAACTTCCTGAAGCGAAATTTTCAAATAGCATCACCACCCAACCTACTCTTTCAAGTCGTTAATAATGGTAACCGGTTCCATACCAACCGTTATGCTATCTTTAAACATACCAAATCTTTTACCAAGCAATTCAGCCGCCTTAAGTTTTTCTTTCTCATCTGGAGCTTTATCCATCCGTCTTGCTCTGCTGCAGCCTTCACCCTCTCCTTCAACCACAACTATCTCTGATGTTGACTTTCCACGCATTACCGAAGTGAGATATTCCATCACTTCCTGTGCATCAGCCACCTTTTCGGAACTGATTTTTGCAAGTTGTTCATCAATATGTTGCTTGATTGTAGTATTATGTAGTAGCTTGGATGCATTTGTATTAGCGTACTTCTTTGAGTACCCTGCCTTAATCGCAGCCTGTGTTGCATTCAGGCTTATGATATACTCATCTGCAAATCTCTTCTGTTTTTCCGTTAGTTTAGCCATCCGGCAACACCTCTTTTCCTCAAAAATGCACAACAAAAAGCACCCCGAAGGGTGCTCTCTGTAATATCTTACATAAAAATTATAAGGAGGTTAAATAAATAAGAAAAAGTCTAACATTTCGTATTCTAATAATATCATAAAAAATGCGAACCGAACGAACAAACATTAATTTTTTGCCAAAAATCTCTCTAATGCCATTCTGCATCCGTCTGCTGTATGATTTTTTCCCATTCTACACGCAACCTTTATCCATGATAAATCATCTATAAATCTTAATGTTATTAATCTCCTGATTCTGCTATCATCAATTGAATCTATGTACTCCTCAACCTCGTTTTGTAACTCAAGAAGCCTGATTCTACGTTCGTTTAATCTCCTTTCTCTTCCATCAAGCAATCTATTTATTTTAGCATATTCCGGAAACGGTATGCCCTCAACCACAAAGTGTTGAATACCACCATATCCACCCGTAACGCTGTCTTTAACAGTCCCTTCCTTTCTTATTTTTTCCCTATATTTTTCAAGTTTCTCTATGCTTTTTTCTATGTCTTTAATCTCTTCTTTCATTTCCACGTACTGCATAAGCACGTCCTTTCCAATTGACATATACTCTCTCCTTTTTCGTCTAATTAAACGGCAGTCCTTCATCCTCAACACCGTCCGGAATACTCATAAATCCATCCTCTGATGTTGGTTCAGGTCTTGCTACCTGATATGTACCTTCATTTTGTGAAGCTGCTGCCTTGCTCTCTGCAAACTCACAATTCTCAACCACTACATCTGTAGTATAAACCTTCACACCATCTTTGTTAGTGTAGCTTCCGGTCTGGATTCTTCCCTCAACCACAAGCTTGGTACCCTGATGTGCATATTTCTCTATAAATTCGCCCTGACGTGCGAACGCTACACAGGAAATAAAATCAGCCTGCTGTTCATTATCTCTTTTAAATCTTCTGTCTACTGCAAGTGTAAATCTTGCAATCGCCATAGTCTGCTCACCCTGTGAGTATCTAACATCTGGGTCTCTCGTAAGTCGTCCCATGAGTATTACTTTATTCATCACATTCATCTCCTTTTCTATCTGCAATAATTGACTCTCCGTATATCATTGTTTCTCTGACGTTTACTATATTCTGGCAACCACATCTCGGGCAATCAAATGCCTCATATATTTCTTTTGGTAGGGCACATGCTAATAGTCCTCCACTTTTTTCTACCAAATATTTATTCCTTTTATTTAACTTGAATCTCCTGCTGCATACCTTGCATTTCACGATTTTTTCACTCCTTCTTCATAAATCTTCTCATTATATGTTCGTGTGCCTTGCTGGTTGTTACACTTCTTTCTGCCTTCAGCTCCTCGGCAATCTCATCTACCAGCTTGTTTTCCATTGTTGTTCTACTCTTGAAAATTTGCACAAACTCATCAATAGCCTTATTTCTTTCTTCATTTATCATTTGCTGTGCCATGTCTCCGCTCCTTTCATTGTTTGTACCAACGTTTTGTTCCATCTGAAAATTCAACTTCAATTCTGTATAGGTATTCGAAATATGAATTATATCTAGTATCAGTGATTTTATTACACCTGCAATGTACCTTTTCGCATTGTTGAGCATCACTTTTACTTGAATAATCAGTGTGACAAATATCGCAAGTGTATAATTTCTTTTCAGTCATCTTTTCCACCTCGCTTTACAATGTCTAAACACATTTGCCTCTCTTGATACTGCGTTTGATACCTTGCAAATGCAGGACTATATGACGGGCAATCCATATATCTGTTATATGCAAGTTCTGTTTTTTCTTCCAACTGCTCAACAATCCTATCTATTTTCTGCTG
>ENA-ORMS01001403-ORMS01001403.1-human-gut-metagenome-genome-assembly--contig:-NODE-1403-length-19768-cov-4.193831_pt1 | contig 19768 bp, 20 predicted proteins | sample MGYA00242104_ERZ508997 | MGnify/ENA primary metagenome ERZ508997 (study PRJEB26280, sample SAMEA2338704) | human gut metagenome | biome: human gut; feature: human-associated habitat; material: faeces... | reverse complement strand
GGAGGTTCGCAAGTCCGCCTCCATCATAGTCGCCCGTCATAAAATCCGATGGAATGAACGATTCTAGTGGAGATGTCTTCCATCTGCGCCCGACACACCCATAGGATACGAAATATGGTTTTCTCATATTAATCAACCTCCATTATCGAGCCTAAACCTTTCGCCGTATTAGTATAGTAGTATTCATATATCACCTTCTTTGCGGTTGAGCGAAGTCAATTTGTCAGAACACTAACCCGTTCCATACGTTCAGTGTCTCCGTTCTTTCTTCATCGACCTCATTCTTTGGTTCAAGATAGTATACGTCTGGATTGTAAAAATCGACTTTCGCACGCTGTTGCCATTCGTTCATGGCTAATTTATGTATGTCGAGGTTGTCAATGTGAAGGCTGCCTCTGTCGTTTTTATTGAAGTCATCCAGCTCTTCGGCAAACTTCTTAAACACATCCCAGCGGTCTTTCATATAATGCTTACCCTCAAGCTGCTTCATCAAATCGCGAAATGAGCCGTTACTGTGGGCATTAAAGCATTCAGTTACCATTCTCTGCTCGTCATGTGTCAGGTTCCTATCATACATATTAGTCATCCTCCTCATCGAAATCAAGAGAGCGGTTGATATCGTTGTTAATGTAGTCGGTAAAAATCTCTTTAAGGGCGTCCAGAATAGTCTCTCTGCTCTCAAAGTCCTCATCGGTAAGCATAGAAGAGCATCCCATACCATTTGTGATAGAGATGTCCGTCTTTCCCCACTTCTTATTTTCGTTAATGTTGATGCTGATTACTGCTTTCATAATTGTTACCTCCTATAATCAGTTAAATGCTTTGTCCATCCATTCTTTGAACTTCTCGGGGAAGTCATCGGCGTGGATATAAATCGAAGTTGAACTGCTAGGTACATGGCCAAGTACGTAATCGATGATATACTCAGGCGCACCCGCTTTTGCTAATGCCGTAGCACACCCATGCCGGAACGCATGGCAATGTAGAGCAGGGAAGTCGTTTTTAATGCACGCTACCTTCACCCGGTTCTGCATAGCGCGGATTGTCAAATCGGGGAAGGGATATGTATCTAAGATGCTACCCAACTTCTTCACGATAGGGATTCTCTCGAATTGCCCTGTCTTTTTCGTAGTGACTTCAATAACACCGTCGTGGATATCATGTGGCTCCAGCTTTTGTACATCACTGATTCGTAAACCAGCAAAGTACATCAGGCCAATGATGCCAGCTGTAATGTTATCAGAATCATCTATCAGCCGTTCCACTTGTTCTATTGTAGCACATTCTGACGGTTTTGGCGCCGGGGCTTTGAAGTCCTCGATGTAGTTCTGAACCTCGCGAATATCATAGACATTCAACGTTCTTGGCGGGACGCGGCTAAGAAACTTACTCAGTGAACTTAAGCGTCTCTGCACTGTAGCTGCGCTGTTCCCAGCAGACAGCCACCCAGAAACTGTTTTTGACACGGATGAGAGGGTAGGTGGGGCTGTGAAATTGAACCGTTTCAAGTCCTGTTCGTAAGCCTTGCGCGTATTCTCTGCACACAACCCTTTTCTCGATTCGAGGAAATCACTGACCAGCTTCTCTATATCTACGTTTGGGTCGCCATATACGTCTCTTCTGAGTCGTTCGTTTTCTTCTTTCAGCTCTTTAAGATGTTGATTCATCTCTTCAAGAATTTTCTCTAAGCTCACGCTATTACCCCTTCCTACTTTTATTCGGCTCTTACAACCCCTTGAACCACCTCTGTCCCGAATCACTTGCCGCCAGCAGAACGATAACGAGGATAGTGACGGTAATCATTACACCACCTCCCTTCCAAGCTCGATAGCAAGCTCAAGACGGTGGAGTTCGTAGGCCATAGCGTGGATATCATCAGACTCAGAAATGATTTCCTTAATCCTATCGATTCGCTCTTTGTCTGTCGTTTTCCTGCCGACTTTTGACTCAATCTGTTTGACGGTATTTTTGATAGCATCGAGGCTGTCGTTGATATCGACCTTCTCGTTCTTTTGCGATGAGTCCTTTTCTAAATGGCCAATCACGCCCTTATACGGATGCTGGTCAAAGGCTTCGCGGATATTGAACGCTGGCCTCTTCAAATACTCAACGAGCCGTCTGTCTTTCCCGAACACTTCAAACCCTAAGTAGACAAATGCGCCAAACAATGCTTCCTGATGTTCACTATCAAGTTTGAACTCGTCTGCGATACGCATTAAGTCCTTCGCTGTTGCTGGATTATGAGTGCCCATTTCTTCTACCATGTACTCCATATCGTCATCCGATATGAAGTAACCATTATGGCCAAACGCTCTCCACGTATAGTTCAATACTGCCTTGAGAATTGGCAGAGGAACCACTTTAGGATTCACTGCTACCTTCTGCTCTGGCGTCATCTCATGAAACATCATATCAATTACCTCCCTATATCAAATCACACTAAGACCCTTGCAGCCCTTGACATCACCAGCGTCATCGCGGATGAGAGGACCCGGGATAAAGAGGTCATCGCGTTCCGGCAATGCCTGTGCTACGATTCTACTTACAATGTAGCCAACCCCATCTCGTTTCTCAGGAAGGCCGACAACCTGCCCAAATGTGACGCTCGTAACCCAGATACCGTCAAAGAGAGCAACAACTTCATCACGCTGCTCGCATCTCGCAATGGTGTCGCTTGCAGGGATACTACGGATTGTCCCATCTCCCAAAAGGATATCAACCTTATGTGGCGTGCAGTTTACTAACTTCATAACTAATCACTCAAAAGTGCCGTTAAAAAACTTGCAGAACAAGTTTTCCGTTTCTGTTCTCTTTCAAGCTTACTAATTATTTTTACATCAGTACAAGGTTATGAAGTGTTCGATTCTAATAGCCTTTTATTCTACCAGATGGATTTTTTAGGCAGTCTTTCCTTCTGCCTTTATTAAATTTTCAGTGTACAGAAAGTCTCTAACTTTCGTGTCTTACTAGCCTAAAATCTTTTGTTAGTATCCTTCCTTCCTGTCCCTCTCATTGGCGTCGCACCGCCTGAGAAGGAAGTCCAAAAGGACTTGACAAAAGATATGCGGTTTTCGGGGATTCCATAGAGGTTGACTGCCTATTTTTACCATCTTTTCTTGATGCGTTTTATAGAGTTAGCTTTTCTCTTTGCCAACAAGTCGCTGTCAATGGCGTCCGCTTGTTGGAAGTTTTTGCCGCTTTTCCTTGCGTTACCGTTTGACTGCCACCGGTAGAGATGGGGCTTTTTTATTCGAGCTTTTTCCGACGCCCGGGAACTTGTTGATAAAGCAGGGTTACCATCCTGCTAGGGTTTTGTCAGTCCTTTAAAGGACTTCCTGTTCCCTTTTGTTGTCTTTATTATATCGCTTGTATCAACTCTTGTCAACTCTTTTTTGAATTTCTTTTTGAAATTCATTTAAGAATCAACTCTTGTCAATTCTAACGATATAATATTGACGTGTCTCTAGGTTCTGTCCCGTTGGGGCCTGTTCCCTTTGACAGTTATTACTATAGCACTATTGCTAGGGTTTTGCAAGTCTTTTTTGAAAAAGTTTTCGCCGTTTTTCTCTATAATGGTAGGGAATTGAGCATTTTTCGGATATGAAAACACTGTAAAGCGTTGATATATAAGGGTTTAGCGGTATGATTCTAGTGAATATAAAAACATTTGTCTTTTCTAAATTGATCGAGCTAATTTATATTATATATTTTTTACTATGTAATATATAACATATTACTTTAGTATGTTTTATAATACATATGATACATATATAATATATTTATTTACTATGTTTTAGTACTGTAGTGTATTGAAGTATATAATACATATTAAATTAGTATGATATATAAGTGATATAAGTATAATAAGTAATTATATAGTAATATAAAAGATATAACATATAAGAACAATAAGATAAGAATAAATTAAATTTAATACAATAGAATAAGATGTAAGGCATTGCCAGTCGGTGTAAATATACATTGTATGCATATTATATTCATATGCTCCATGCTCGAACAGCATATTGTAATGTACAAATATGATTGTTTTTATATAGTAATGTCATAAAAGAGAATAATTCTCAGAGGATGTGGCGTTGTATCTCTTTTGTTTTGATTTGATTTATAGTATTAATAATAGACATTTATATCATATTTATAGTACATCCAGCCATATTATCTATTGTTTTGTCGTTCTTTATTCGTCTTTCATCATAGATTTTTACTATGGATATTGCTGTTATATTACTATTTTATTACTATGGGCTATAATTGATTTTGCGTATATATATCGCTAGAGTGTTCTTTTTGTATCGAATCAAGGGGAAAATATCGCGACAGGCAAGGCTTTAGGCGCGCTTTCTACAAGGGAACAGCTGTTCTTCTCTGCTAAATAAAAATGAATATATTTTTGATTCGTTCACATTTGAAAACTACCATAATTTGTTGCATAATTTATATCTTTTATCTATCGTTCTATATTATTCTATATTATTTTATATTGTTGTATATTACACTTGCGTATAATTATTATTATGCGAACGGAGCATGGGGATGGGGGCAATTCTTAGCAAACCTATATGTTTTCTAAATCAAGCACCGGCGCCGTCTAATCGGTATATGCGTTTTGTCCATAAGAAGAAGATTTTTGATAGAAAATGATATGATAATATGATATAACATCTTTCAAAATGAAATGTGTATGACATGTGTTATGGATTTCAAAATAAAAGGTATATCGCCTAAATTGTATTTTGTATCAAAATGGGCCGTTTTTCATTACAAATCGAGAAATGTATCAGAAAATGACATAAAATATCGTATTTCAGCCCCGAAAAGCCGTAATTTCCACTTGAGATATTATATGAGAGAGCTATTCAGATTGGATTTTAGGAGGTAAATATGTGAAGAATCATAATGTAGCCGAGTATTTAGATGCCGTTTCCCATAGGTATGATTTATCAAAGGGCGCAAAGTGCTTGCTCTATGACCTTATCACGATTTGGAATCGGTGGTATAAGAGAGGGAAGGACTGGGATGGGTGGTTCCATGCTACCGACCACGGAGAAGGTAAGTACGTTATTGGAGAACGCTGGGGGACTGATACCTATACCAGATACCGTAAAGAACTGGAGGAAAAGAAGTGCATCGAGGTTGACCGTGGCTTCCATACGACGGGCAAGAAAAAAAGTAGCCGATATAAGCTAATTCTCTTGGACTGAAATCTGGTGCTCAGACAGGACGTTAGACATACGCTGAAGACGGTTCACCTTGGATTCTGAGTTATTCAGCTTCTAAAATCAAAGACTTTACTATTCTTTATACTAATTACTTACTACGTAAGTAACAAGCAGTGGACAATAGTACATCAGAGATGTACACAGAAACTCTCTTCGATTCGATAGGTTATACTCGCAAGCTCGTACAGCTCCGCTGTCTGGCTTTTATATTTTCTAATCGGAGAAGTACTTAGTCCCGTTGCCCCTAAAGAAAGAAAAATTGCGCTAAAAGAAAGAAAGGGGCCTCAGGGCAGCGGCGGGCATGGATAGGCATTTCTTCGATTTGGGCGAACGGACAATACAGCAATGGCATATTGGTGAATTTCCGTGAGCATTATTCATGTTTTCACGCTACGCGCAAAAAGCGGCCTCCTGAGGTGCGCTACAACTGCCGTCTAAAAGATTCTGCATATGATTACATAGGCAATCGACGCCCATGCGCCAGAGAGCCACACAAGAAGTCTACGGCGATTTCGCTATATATCTATATATAATATCACTATACACATCGGCTAACGCCGAATAATAAGCATTTAACAAAATTTTCTCGATTCGATAAACAGAATGGTCGGCCACTGGCCGTGCCATCAGGCATAATAACGGAGGAATGTAATAATGACATTTACAAACAAGGTCGTTCCGAAAGACGAGCAGGAGACGGTTATCCAGTATAGCCGCTGCGAAGATACTGCCACTATCTACACCACAGACAGTACGGTAGTCAACAAGCTCGACAAGAAGTACGAGCGTACCCGCATACATCGTTCAGGCAAGCAGATTTCTGCTATCGAGTATGATATTCCAAAGAGCATGGTGTCGTTCCGAACCAAAGTCTCTAGCCACAGCATGAGCAAGGATGAAAAAGAGAAACGTACAGCTAGACTTGCAAAGGCCCGAGGGGAGCGCAGCTAAAATCAATTCTAGCAAAAATCTACACATACCGGTATGTACAGAGCCATATTCCATCTCTGTGTTGGTATAAGTTATAGGGTAGCGTATTTCAAGTGCCGAGTTATTGATAATAAACACGGTTCATAAAAAAAATAAAAATTTTTTCAACTTTTTTCGATTTCACGCCTAAAAACCCGTAAAAGTCACTGACGATATATATAGAGAGACTTTTTGAGAGGTCTTCGAGAACGGAGGTGAACTGCTATGGCAATTAACAAACTTGACAAATGGCATATCGGAGACAGAGTTTTGGCAATGAGAGAGCACCTTACCTGTGCTGAGATAGCCGATGAAGTCAACATGCGTTATCGCCCAGCTGGTGAACCTCCTATCAACCGTATGACAATTTCACGCTACTGCAACTCCCACGGCATCACAGACCGCAGGAGAAATGACATAAAGACAGCCGCCAATGAGCACTTTGACACTTTGGAAGAGGCTGAGAAGGTCAGAAAGCGTCTTGTCGCTCATACTAATCGTATAGGCGAACTCTGGGAGAACATCAAGGGTGATGAAGAAAAACTTTCTGAGCTTGCTTCTATATCCAACGCTTATATGAACGCACTGAAGATGCAGCAAGAGCTGAATATCAGCGTATCGAAGATACAGAAAGAGCAACTAGGCATGGCAAAAGTACGAAAAGTGCTTTCTATTATCCTCTCTACGCTGGACAAGCATCCAGAAGTCAGAGCTGAGATTTTTGAAGAACTCCGCAAATCGGAGGTCTACGATACAATCCGCGCTCTTTAATCGACAAAACAAAACTGTCCTTATGAGGATGGTTAGAAGGCGAGATGCATGGTAGAAATCTTATGGAGCATCCGGCCTATTGACAGGGACAAGATAGGCACTACAGGTAAAGGAGTAATCTTTTAATGGCTAAAGCGAAAGAAAAATATTTTACAGACCTCGTAGCCGCCATTGAGGACGAAACTTCTACAGAATCCATAACCAAACGGAAGGGAACCGCACAGCGTATTAGAGACTGTTCTGAGTCGCTTGAGTTATTTGCTAAGACGTATTTCCCTAGTGTTTTCTCTAGTGAGTTCAGTCCTCTTCACAAAGAAATCTTCGCATCGGCAGAAGATATAATTCTAAGGCGTAAGCGTCGAAGAAACTATTATGTGCGAGCTGCACCGCGCGGTCATGGTAAATCACAGGTTATTAGTTTCCTGTTGATTATTTGGTGTATTGTGTATAAATATAAGCGCAATATCCTTCTAGTGTCCGATACACTAGACCAAGCTAAGTCATTCATATCAGCCATCAAATCTGAGCTTGAAGAGAATGAGCTTCTTATCAGGGACTTTGGTTCTCTCGTTTCTGAAGAGAAATGGGCGCAAGATAAGATAATCACTCAGAATAAAGTTCAGGTCTATGGCCGTGGTGCTGGACAGAAACTTCGTGGTAATAAGTACGGCTCTATTCGACCAGAGCTTGTTATCATCGACGATTTGGAAAACGATGAGGCTGTCGAAACAGAGCAGCAACGTAAGAAGTTGTTCAACTGGTTTATGAAAGCCCTTATTCCTGTCGGCACTCCCTATACGGATTATATCTACATCGGGACGGTTCTCCACTATGAGTCTCTATTGCAGAAACTCTTAACGGAGCCGTCTTTTAGTATGTGGAACCGTAAGAGATACCAAGCTGTACAGCACTTTTCCGACTCTCCTTTATGGGATGATTGGGAACAGATGATGCTCGACGAGAGCGACCCTGAAGCTGGCGAGCACGCATATGAGTTCTACCAAGAACATAGGGATGAAATGCTCGAAGGTGTTAAGTCACTGTGGCCTGAGTCTGGCAAAGACTATTATGAGAACATGATGGAACTTAGGGTTTCTGACCCAGGTTCTTTCGCGTCCGAGTATATGAATGAACCTATCGACCCGACGCAAGCAGAGTTCCTTGAAGAGTGGTTTGACTACTACTATGAACTTCCTGATATCGTAGAAGTCTACGGTGCTTGTGACCCATCGTTAGGCAAAGCTAAGTCCGATAGAGCAGCTATCATCTGGGCTGGCAAAGACAAGAATGGATATTTATACATCATGGATGTGAACATGGGGCGATATCATCCAGACCGACTCATAGACCTCATCATTGCTGGCTCTATGAAGTATCACTCCAAGCTGAAATCCGTGACGATAGAAACCGTTCAATTCCAAGCTATGTTCAAAGATGAAGTGGCAAAGCGCGGCCTTAATGCTGGCATTCAGATTCCTATCAATGAGTTTAATGATAAAACTCCAAAGGAAATCCGTTTAAGGGGCCTAGTTCCGCGCATCAAAAATAAATACATCAAATTCAGGAAAGACCAGACCGTTCTATTAAATGAGTTTCGTAGATTCCCGAAGGGGACAGATGATGGTATGGATGCAGTCAATATGATATGCTCTTCCGCATTTCCCTCTTCTGGACATAAACTTGTTTTCGGAGGACTTTCTCTAAGACCTAAAAAAGACCCGATAGGAGGTATATTCGCTAGATGGAGATAAAAGCATTTGGAAGAATTTTCCATGCTGGACTTCGTAAAACACCGTCTGACGGCCATAAAAACCGTGAGACACGCACAACGATTGTCACACTCCCAATTACTACTCCTAAAGAATCGTTTCCGAAACTGAACGAGTATAATTTGCGGAGATTTTCTCGAAGTGCTATTCCTCACCGTGCGATTTCCCTCATTCGGGACGGTGTGCTCGCGCAGAATTGGAGGATAGTCCCTGCGAAAGCAGGTGACAAGCGTTCCTACAGCACTATGATTAAAGCGGTAGAGAACATCATTAAACACCCAAATGAAACAGATGATTATCGTAGTTTCTGGGGGCAAATTGTCAATGAAACGCTAATCGGAGACAATGGCTCCGCTGAGATTGTTTTTACTGGCAATTCTAAACAACCTATGAAACTATATCCCGTAAATGGCTTCTCTCTGGAATATGTAGAAGGTTTTTTCGATAATCCGAATTATCCTAGATTCTGTCAGATTACAGAGGGAGCAAATCGGCAGTATCTTTATGATAGAGATATCATATATATACAACACAATAAGACCGTTGATACCGCTTTTGGTTTATCACCGCTAGAAGCAGCGTTCCGTCAGATGATTGCACTAGGTTCTGCTCAAGAATATGCAGAGTCTCAGGCATCAAACGCAATGCCAAAGAATGCGCTTAATCTTGGCGAAGACGCATCTGATGAAACAATCTATGCATTCCGTAAATACTTTGCAGAAGAAGTATACGGTAAGGGTGAAATGCCTATTATCGGTGGTACAAAAAATGCAAACTCTCTTCCAATTGGGCCTGACGGTGATGATGGCTTATTCCTCGAATGGCAGAAACATCTTATTACAATCATTGCTCTATCTTTTGGCATTGACCCTAAAAAGCTCGGGCAGGGTAGTAATACAGACCGTTCTACCGTAGAAGAACAGAATGAGTCCATGCTCAATGAAGCAATCAGACCATACTGCTTACTCTTGGAAGACGCCATTAACCAGAAGATAATAAACAGATTGGGCCTTGGCGATTTCCTCAGATTTGAGTTTGTATTTGAAGATACACTAGACCAAAAGCAGAAGCGCCAACAGATGATTACTGACCAATGGAATACTAATGGCATTACACTCAGAGAGTACAGAGAGGCACTTGGAAAGCCTGAAATTGACAGTCCTTATAACGACATGTGTCAAGCAGAAATGAAATCAGCTCTTAATAAGAAGTATGCTATTCAGCCTATCCAATCGAAGGAAAATACTGGTGGTGCTGGCGGTTTCAATGGACTAGGGAAAAACCAAAAAGAGGATGTTGAAAAGAAAACAAATGGACAAAAAGAACAAGACAAGTCTAAACTTTAATATCGTTTCTTTCAGCACAATGGCAAGCCCAGACAATGATGATTCTATGAAGTTCTCTGGCATAATTGGATATGTTGATACACCGTCCGATATGCCACCTCATAGTGATTACAAAGGGTATCGCGCTGTTTTAAGTTCTGACAACGTAGATATTGATTCTCTTGTCGGTTCTGGCGTAAATGTCTTATGGTCTGCTGATAGTGATAGGCTGACTGACCACTCTGTCCGTTTCAAGGTTGGCGTCATTGATAAAGCATGGTTAGACGGTAAAGAGATTCATGCTGACGGTCATTTGTGGAAGGTCGATTTCCCCGATGTGTGTTCTACGATTTCCCTTGCTAAAGATTCTCTAGGGTTTTCGGCAGAAGCTATCGGATATGGCATTACCAAAGATGATAATGAAAAGATTTTGAAGATGGAAAACGTACACTTCACTGGGGTATCTATTTTGTATAAAGATAGAGCCGCATTCCAGAAGACAAGTATTATGTGTTCTATCAGTAAGGAGAATAAAAATTTGACAGAGGAAATGAAGAAAGCTCTCGATGAGCAAAATAAGGCAAACGAAGCTAAGTTCTCTGCTCTCGATGAGAAGCTGACGAAGCTGACGGAAACGGTCGCTCAGTTCAGTGCAGCCAAGAAGGAAGAGAAAAAGCCAGAGGCTCCGAAGGAGAAGGAAGAGAAAGTAGATATCGCTAAAGCTATCTCTGACGGTATCGCCGCCGCTTTTGCTGCTCAGGCCGCTCAGGCCAAGGCTACTGAAGTCGCTGAGGTCAACGAGAAGAAAGTAGAAGAGCCAGCTCGCAAGACGAAGACGGAGTTCGCATCGGACAAGCAGCTCGATAACAAAGAGAAGACAGCTGTTCAGCTCTCCTCTGAGATTGATGCTGACCCGAATCTCTCCGCTGACGAGAAGTGGTGCAAGCAGCTCGAACTCTGGCAGAAGCATCGCGACGAGTTCACGAAGTAATTATAAAAACTGAATAATCATACATTCTATAGCATATCTATTTGATATGCTTTTTTTATTGGAGGTAAAAGTTTGGAACGACTTTTTAAGGATGGTATGTCCCATCAGATGAGTTTTGCCGCTGTTACGGCTGACTACATCGGTAACGAAGGTATTCATATACCTGTATTTGAGAAGACGATTCTCGACAACACGAAGAAGCGCGGTGTTCTTCTACAGCGCGTAGGTACAAAGCCAGCTACAGGTCATCCGACACGTTACTTCGAGCGTGTACCGCATGACAGCAAACACGCATTTATCGACCCGCGTAAGATTGACCATGCACTCGACACAAAGGTTGACATCGAGGAGCATTCTGCTTATATCAAGGGTCTTGTTGACGGTATCACATTTACGAAGTTTGACCGTGAAGTATACAACCAGCAAGGTTCGACGTTCGGTGACTTTGAGGCACACAATCTCAATGAGGTTATCACAGACATGCTCGATGCACAGGATAAGGCTGTCTGGAATGGTGCTGCTACGAGCCTGATGGATTCCACCTCGACAGAATATTGCTCTCTGCTGACGCAGGTCACGAATACGGGTGCTATCGCCAAGGATGCTCGTCTCGTTAAGGGCATCATGGCAAATGTTGCTACACTCATGAATAATGCTAAGTATAACGCATCCCCGACGGCTATCTACATGAATCCGCTTGACGTTGAGAAGCTAAATGAGCAGGAGATGGACGAGCGCGACAAGATTAAGATTTACGACACGGAAGTTGTTGAAGGCATTAAGGTTCCGGCCATCATGACAGCAGCTGGCGTTCTCCCGATTATTGCTGACCGTTATTGCCCGCAGAACAAGATTGCAATCCTGAACGAGAAGCTGATTGAGCGTCAGTACATTGCAAGTGCTACACCGCGTATCTATCAGCTTGGTACGGAAAAAGACCTCGCTACGCGTTTCATCGCTGTCCTCTTTGATACGTTTATCGTTCGCGGTGGCTCCTATGGCCACATGATTGTCGATATCGCTACGGCCTAATCGATGAGTAAGTAAATATGGGCTGGCCAATCGGCTGGCCTTTATTTCTTAAAACACTAAGGAGGGTTGAAATGGCAGTAAGAAAAACTCAGGAAATTGCAAAAGCAGTCCCAAAGAAGTCTGTTGTGAAAATCAAACATAAGACGGTTACATTTAAGCACCGTACTATTTTTGCCGATGAGAATGGTAATGTTGAAGTAACTCCAGCAGAGCTTGAATCTCTCAAGAAGATGAAGCTAGTATGAGCGTACCATATTTAACAGAGGAAGAAATTCCAAAGTACTGTAATATTATAGATGGTGTTACTGTTGGTGATGTGGCTATTGCTACTGATTTAATAGACAGCTATCTAGGAAGAAGCTATGCTCCACAGACATTCAAGGATAGAGTTCGCATCTCGAAAAGAGGTAGAGGAAAGCTCTCTAGGCCACCTATTGTTGATGTCAAATCGGTAAAAGCTATTATAGAAACGCCATTCGGCGCATCGAAGATAGATGTCGATATTGATAATATAGAGCTAGACCCAGAGATGGATGGATATTTCACATTCGAGGGAGAGTTTGGGCTAACATCTTATATATATCGCGTTATCCCGAAGTTGCTGATAGTCGAATATGTAAGTGGCTTCTCAGAGTTCCCTACTCGTCTAAAGACCGCATGTGCTATGCTTGCATCCAATATCCGTCAGGCCATGTCTTTTAACGGTGCGAAACAGCTTACGTCACTTGACTTCCAAGTTATGATGACAGATGATTCTTTCTTCACCTCTGATATTAAACGACTATTGAAGGGATTTAAGTATAATGTTCGCTCAGTTTAATGCTTTCAAACGGCCTATTACGATTGTAAATAAAAATCCAGAATACGCTGTCTTTGCCCGTGTCGGTAAGTCATCGAGTTCAAATTTCAAAAGCAATTTCGTATACAGCTGTTTACTACAGGAGAACACAAAACTAGAAAACGGCGATGTATTTACTGCTAAAACTGGTATCGGCCAGAAAGAAAATACCTTCCTAGTCGTATCTGTCCGAAGGGCCGACTCTTCTATTCAAGCTACTGTTTATCGGTGTAATGGCATTGCTCATATAATCAGGGCAGGAGAAACGACCTACGACGAAAATGATATGCCAATCGAGGGAGAAACTAGAGCTGTTGCAGATGTACCTGCCAACCATGTTACAGTCAACGCTCAGATGAGAGCACTAGACGCTGGTTTACTTCCGTCTACAACGAAAGAGTTCCGTCTCCCGATTTGCGATATAAAAGAGCTAGACAGAATCGTATTGGACGGAGAGAATTTCTGCGTAGACGCTATTGACCGCACAAAGTTTGACGGTCTACTTGCAGTGCAGACATCTAACGATAACAGAACTATATAATCATATCAGACATGAAGAACTATCAAAATCTATTACTTAACAGAATGCGTAGCTTAATAAAAAGCTATTGCAATGCTGCTAAATCCCAAATCGAGCAAGAATGGTCTACTATCTCTAATATAGATGGTGAATCTGGCATAACAGACGAAGAGCTAATTATCGCTTCTGATGTTGTTGCTCGTTCTCTATGTGCTTGGGGACAAAAAGCGTGGATAGCTGAGTTTGGTAAAGGCTCTCTCATGGATACATCAAGCTCAGAAAATCCATTTCTCGATGACTATATAAATAGCTCGCAATTCAATGAAGCGCGTTTAGGCCATGCTCTCTCAGTTGTCGGCAGACCTGCTGGCGAATATACAGACCTAGACGGAAAAGACAAGGACAAGTACGGCAAAAAGTACAAGTCTAGCGGCAATCTTTATGGTAAGGTTATCGAGGATGTAGCTACATCGAGAGGATATCCATACGCTCCGATTCGTGGGAAACATATTATCAAGCAAGTGATAGATACAGATATTTCTATGCTGCAAAATGAAATACAGGATGTTGTCGGTGATATTTGTTTAGAACTTATGCGAGAATTTCCGAAGGAGTTGCATATATATCCTAAGAGGACATGAGATTCTGGATGAGATATATAAAGACTTCTGGAAGAGTCCCGAGCTATCGGCTTTACTTGGCAATCCGAAAACCCCAGCCGAAAGAGCTGATAAGGTAAGACGTTTTGTTACTCCGCTACAGTACGAAACGGCAGACAAGCTCAATTTCCTATCTATTTATATATCGTCAACAACAGAGACAGATAACATATATGTCACTCGTGCTTTCTTCACGGTGGATTTCTATTGTAAGAGCATAACTGACATGAACAAAATGATTGATTTAGTTGGAGATATCTTACTAAATCGAGATATATTATGTGAAAATCAACACGGTATCGCATCGGAGACAAAAGGTGTATATCGTTATCGCATGATTTTTAGGCCATTAATTTGGTCACAATAACGACTCTATCTAATTGATAGGGTTATTTTTATGCAAAGGAGTTTTTATATTGGATTCTATCAAGAAAAATGAGCGTTTCTTCGTAGAAGGTACAGGTAAGGCTGTCGTTGCTGGTGAGAACGGCAAGGTCGGCTATATCCACCTTCAGGACGCGCAGTTCGAGTTCTCGTCCAAGATGGAAGATATCTTTGGCGGTGAGTCGAATACGTCGCTGTACTCCTATCAGACGGAGAAATCTGGTACGGTAACATTCACGAACGCATCTATGGACGCGCGCTCTGTAGCTCTGACGCAGGGTGTCGGCATGGCTGCAAAGCCTGTCCTCTTCGCTATGGATGAGGAAGTCACAGTCGGCGCGGAGGGCACAATCACTCTTGCCCACAATGACACGGCAGATATGTCTACGCTTTACCTCTCCGATGATGAGGGCAATATCGTTACGGTTACAGATGGTAAGGTTGAAACATCGCTCAATGGTCATAAGCTGCTTGCTACATACGCATACACGGTAAATAAGAACGCCGTCGGTGTTGATGTCAAGTCGGTATCCGTTCCGGGCTATTGCACCATCTTCTTCCGTTCTAAGCCGATGAAGCAGAAGGACGGTCGCATTGTTCGTCAGCACATCGTTCTCTACAAGACTCGTTCGGACGGTTCGCTGAAGTTCGACTTCAAGCACAAGAACGCATTCGCACCGGAGCTGAAGTTCAATATCGTTGACCCGGAGCGTGCCGATAAGAGGTATTGGTCGTATGCTGTAGAGGACTGCACGGAGACTGAGGCAGATAACGCCGATGTAATTACTCCGACTGGTCACTAATATCTAATTTACTAATCAGAAAGGAGGGGCTATCTTGTCGATAGCCCTGACTTTTTGTATATATAGAAGGTGAATAATTTGAACGATAATTTTATTAAGTGCCGTGATGGTAAAGAACGTGAGATATTCCCAGCTCTTATCAAACATAAGAATAAAATCCGTCATTATGTAACTAAGTTTAGAACGGATATCGCTATTCTTAATATGCTTTCTCCAGACCTGCAAAAAGCCGCTGATATGTCTAAGGAAGATGCAGATAATGTTTTCTCCGATGAGCCGTACAATGCAATGATGGAAATGCTTGTCATCGCTTTTGGCGAAAAGTATACGGCTGATGAGATTGCTGAATTTGTTGATGTATCGATGATTCCTGATATCTTCAATATCTTCTTCGCGGCTAGTGGCTACAAGGACGAAGCAAAAAAAAAGACACAAAAGAAGAAGTAAGCTGGAATGAGCTTATCGCTTCAATCGTGTCTAATACGAGCCTGACAGTGCGTGATGTACAGGAAATGTCCTACCCGGAACTAGAAGAACTTCTAGAAGGGATGTCTCGCAATTCGGAGAAGGAAAAAGAAATGCTTGACGGTGTACAGACTCGCGAGGGTAGTGCTGAAGAGTTCGCTGAGTTTATGTCGAATGGTGGTTTCTGAATCTAACCCAATCGATAAACTCTATACATTTCACTAACAATATATTTAAGAAAGTGATGATAAATATAGCAGAAACGATTATATCGCAGTTTTTCACTGACGGGTCTAACAGAATTTCTGCCTGAGACCTTGTTCCTATAAATATCCCCTCGGCCAGCATAGCACCAACACATAAAAATGGAAATGTGCAGAATACAAAAGCAAGTATATTGCTTAATGTCCTAGTAATGCTATTTGACCTATGCGGCATAAGTTTATTTACTTTTTTATTGTACCATTTCTCTATAGGGTAAACCATATTAAATAAACCAGCAGCAGTTATAGTCAATAGCATAGTTATAGCAGTGAATACTGTATAGTTGCTACCTATTGCTCCTAGAAAGCCAAATAGTAATACAAACCAAAGTATCCCCTTTTTATTTAGCATGAATAGGGCTATACACACAATGCACGCCACAACGATAAATGTAATCATACTTGTCACCTCGTATCTCTCGTACTTATATCTCTTATATATATTATACCACATATTTTGCCCAAAAAGGAGGGCTAATTAGATAAATGGCAGACAAATCACAACAAATCAAGACAGACCTGATTTTCAAAGCGGATGATGCGATTAATAATATCAAAGAACTCTCCGATTTGTTAAGCAAAATAAATGGATTTACCTTCAGCCGTACAGCCAGCGGCATGGATAAGTTCACCAAAGCCATCAAAGACGCCACTAACTCGTCTCAGAAAGCCACAAAGGAACAGACAGACAACGAGCAGAAGATACAGAGCCTACTAAAGCAACGTATCGAGCTAATCAATAAACTAGAGGATGCCTATTCTAAGAACCCCAAGGCAATCAATATGCCGGATTGGGATAAGCAGACAGAGGGGCTAGTCAAACTCAACGAGAAGATTGCCGATATGTATGTCAGCATGGGTAAGGCTCGTGATGCTGTAAAATTCTTGCAAGAAGCTCTCACTGGCTCCCTTTACAACGGTAAGGCATTCGATAGAAACCTCCAGCAACTAGGCAAACTGAAGGCTGACATTGCCTCTATAGATAGAAAAGTAAAAGAAGCAGCTCATGATTTCGACTTCGGAAAACAAGCGGAAGAAGGTCTAAAGGCCCAACAAAAAGCATATAACCAGCGCATTAAAGACCTACAAACATTCGCCAAAACCGCGCAGGCAGAATACGACTCTATTATGAAGTCTCTAAACTCGCATACTGGAACTAAGGGTCTATTATACACTGACGAACAAGAGGCCGCTGATGCAAGACGTATAGAGAAACTGAGAAATACTATGCGTAGTATGATGGGCGAAGAAGCATGGAAAAACGCAGGTGCGAGGGAATATAATAAACTAGAAGATGCCTTTCTAAATCTCTTATCCAGTCAAAGCCTTACATCTGGGAAACATGTAGAAGGACTCAAGAAAATCCAAGAGGACGCACTGAAAGGTGCAGTAGAAGTCGGTAATCTAGGCAAAGAGCTGACAAAACTGAAAACTCTTCTCGAATCGGTAAAAGCTGTTGGCAATGATGGACTCTATAAAGAGCTGCTTGATTTGTATACTAAATATGCAAAAATCCGCAAGCAAGTTCAGGATGACATTAAAGCTGGTGTCAATCCACCTAAGACGAAATCGAGCACGGACGCTCAGCAGAAAGCTGCTCAAGATGCCGCCAAGGCCGCTGAGAAAGCCCAGAGAGATGCTGAGAAAGCCGCTCAACAACATCTAAAGACCCTTGACAAGCTAAATCGTAAGTGGCAAGAGATAAAGCTGTCTATTGAGAATCACTCCGGCGCAGATGGTCTGGCTTATTCCCACGCTGCCCTGAACAACATGATTGCTCGTATAGAAAGCCTCAAAAAGCAGTATGAGCAAATCGGAAAAAAAGGCCCTGCTGATTTACTCAACCCGAGCCTTCTATCTGGAGTCAATACAACTATCGGTCGTTTCAATAGCCAATTATCTGATGCTCGTGTAAAAGCCCAAGAGCTATATATGACATTCCAGAAGACAAAGAGCGAAGCAGACCGTCTCCGATTCCTGAACGCTCGTGATGATTTTGTCAGACTCAACGATGAAGCAGAGCGATTCGATAGAACTATATCTAAGACACGTCGTGATGTACTAAGCCCAGCAAATATTTCAAAAAGAGCTGTAGAGTCCTTTAACTGGATGGCTGGCAGTGCTGTTGAGAATAGCATCGTAAATTTCCCCTTCGATGTGATAGATAAAGTCAAATCATATGAGCTAGAGATGGCTGGTATCGAGCAGGTATTACCTAAAATTTCTCGCGGTCAGGCGGAAGTAAATGAAGAGTTCGCTAACTTTGCTAATATCGCTGGACGCTACGGTCAATCGGTAGAAGATACGTTGACGGCTGCTAAGTCTCTTGGCCGAATGTACGGTGGTTCTGAAGAAACAGCTGATATCGGTGCTAAGAACACAGAGATACTTACCGCACAGGCCGCAAAGATGGCAACTACAGATAACTTTGATATGCTGGCCGCTACGCAAGGTCTTGAATCTGCGCTCTCTCAGTTTAATATGCAGACAGAAGACTCTAATATGTTAATGGCTCGTTCGTCTCATATTCTCGATGTGTGGACAAAACTAGCTCATACATCCGGCGCATCGGCGCAGGATTTGACAGAAGGTGTCAAACAGGCAGGTGCATCCGCACATGAAGCTGGTATATCCTTTGAATTTCTAAATGCCTTAATCGCTACAGGTGTCCGTACTACTGCAAAAAGCGGTAACGAAATTGGTACAATGCTCAAATCCTTGTTTGCTTCTATGCAGCAGGATAAGGCTATCAAGGCCATGCAGAACTTTGGTATCGAAGTATATAGAGTCGGTGCTACAGGTAAAAAAGAATTACGTCCGATGCAGGATTTAATTTTTGATATATCTAAGGCCCTCGAAACGACAAATAAAGATACCAAAGGCGTAAGTGATTTCCTACTCGCAATCTCAGGTGGTAAATATCAGGTTTCTAAGGTAGCTGCTCTACTTGGTAATTACAAAGAGCTACAGCGTACCTTGTCTTCTGCTGGTACTTCTAGCGGATTCACAAACAAGCAGTTGGAAATGCAGATGGATACCGTATCGAGAAAAGTACAGACGCTCAAATCCAACATCTCCCAGTTATTCCAACAGGCTGGCTCTAACGGGTTAGTCAATGACTTAAAGTGGGCATTAAATATCCTCAATAATATGACAGAGGGAATGAAAAAGAGTGAGTCAAGTGCTTACCAGTGGGGAAAGCGAGTTTTATTTGTTGTAGCTGCCTACAAACTAATCCCGGCTGTTCTAAATCAGATAGCCAAGGCTATAGGCCGAGCAAGAGGAGAATGGGCCGCTACGGCTGGTATGTCTACAAAAGATATGCTGAGAGCTAGGTCTTCCTCTTCTATTCTGGAAAGACTTTCTACAACGTCTAATAACGCTAAAGAAAAATTCTTGAATGACAGAGAGAATAAAAGCCAATCTTCCGCCGAGGATAAAAATACCGCATCGGTCAACACGAATACAGCTGCTCGTACTAAGAACAAGGCTTCTATAGATGCACAAAGCTCTTCTCTGCAATCACAGACAGGCATTATGAATGCGAATACCGCTTCAACCACAAGTAACACTGCATCTCAGAACAAAAATGTAGTATCAACCAAAAAACATATCCAGAATGCTAAAAAGCTAGGGGAAGCCCATAAGATAACAAATGTACAGATAAAGCAAGGTACTACAACCCTCAGGTCTTATGGTGTAGCTGCTAGAACATCGGCAACGGGAGCTAATGTGGCTG
>ENA-ORMS01001401-ORMS01001401.1-human-gut-metagenome-genome-assembly--contig:-NODE-1401-length-19791-cov-4.702523_pt1 | contig 19791 bp, 16 predicted proteins | sample MGYA00242104_ERZ508997 | MGnify/ENA primary metagenome ERZ508997 (study PRJEB26280, sample SAMEA2338704) | human gut metagenome | biome: human gut; feature: human-associated habitat; material: faeces... | reverse complement strand
GAGAGCTCCTTTCGGCTGCCGACGACGTGTATCTTGCCGCACTTGTCGCATACCCATACGGGCAGGGGGGTGCCCCAGTAGCGCTCGCGGGAGATGCCCCAGTCTATTACGTTCTCCAGGAAGTTGCCCATGCGGCCTTCCTTGATGGTTTCGGGGATCCAGTTGATACGGCGGTTGTAGTCTATAAGCCTGTCCTTTACCTTGGTCATGGCTATGAACCAGGAGGAACGGGCATAGTAGATAAGCGGCGTGTCGCAGCGCCAGCAGAAGGGGTAGCTGTGCTCAAACCTGGGGGCGGCAAAGAGAAGGCCGCGCTCGTCCAGATCCTTTAGCACCATGGGGTCGGCCTTCTTTACGAATACCCCGTCCCAGGGGGTGCCGCCGCACATTTCGCCCTTGGAATCCACCATCTGCACAAAGGGCAGGTCGTATTTCTTGCATACCCGGTAATCGTCCTCGCCGAAGGCGGGAGCGTTATGGACTATGCCGGTACCGTCGGTGGTGGTGACATAGTCGTCCACCATCACATAAAAGGCGTCCTTGCCGCCGGCGGCCTTGCGGGTGCATTCAAAAAGGGGCTCGTAGTGCTTGTATTCAAGCTCCCGGCCGACGACCTCTTTTATTATCTCGGTGTCGTGGCCCTCCAGCACCGTCCCTATAAGATCCTTGGCCATGATGAGGGTCTCCTTGCCGTCCACCTTTACGTATGCGTAGGTCACGTCGGGATTGACGCAGAGGGAAACGTTGCTGGGCAGCGTCCATGGCGTGGTGGTCCAGGCCAGGAAGTAGGTGTTCTCCTCATCGGGCACCCTGAAGCGGACGGTGGCGGAGGTCTCCTTGACCTCCTTATAGCCCTGAGCTACCTCGTGGGAGGAGAGGGCGGTGCCGCAGCGGGGGCAGTAGGGGACTATCTTGTGGCCCTTGTAGAGAAGGCCCTTTTCGTATATGGCCTTCAGCGCCCACCACTCAGACTCTATATAGTCGTTGTCATAGGTGATGTATGGGTTATCCATATCCGCCCAGAAGCCCATACGGTCGGACATTACCTCCCACTCGCCCTTGTACTTCCATACGGATTCCTTGCACTTCTGGATGAAGGGGATAACGCCGTACTGCTCTATCTGCTCTTTTCCGTCGAGGCCCAGCTCTTTTTCCACCTCCAGTTCAACGGGAAGGCCGTGGGTATCCCAGCCGGCCTTGCGCAGCACGTCGTAACCCCGCATGGTCTTGTAGCGGGGGATTATATCCTTCATGGCACGGGTCAGTACATGGCCTATGTGGGGCTTGCCGTTGGCGGTCGGCGGGCCGTCAAAGAAGGTGTAGGCGGGGGCGCCCTGCCGAAGCTGGACGCTCTTTTCGAATATCTGGTTATCCTTCCAGAATTTCAGCGTCTCCTTCTCGCGTTCCACGAAATTCAGCGTGGTCGGAACTTTCTTGTACATCTGCTTCTCCTTAGTGTTTTATAGCTTCTTTAAAATGATTTTTTTCGGGCAAAATAAAAGCGCCCCGAATATCGGGACGCAGTATTGCGCGGTACCACCCGAGTTGGCGCGGCGCGCCCTCTCTGCCGCGGCATGTCATAGCCGCGTGCCCGTGTAACGGAGGGCTGCCGTCCGGCGTTAATGGCGAAATACGTTTTCGCGCCGGCGCTCGCGGGTGATGCGTGTGGGTGGAGACGCCGCAGCCCTCGCACCGCAAAAACGGGCCGCTCTCTTTGGCTTCCAATCCCACCGTGTGTCCCGGTCATAACTTTACAATTACTTATTATATTATTCCCGTTCTTTTTTGTAAACCCCCTAATTCAGGGACAAAAGTGGTATGCGTCACGTTTTTTTCACTTAAATTTGATTATTTGAGGTATGAATAGGTAAATTTTTGTGTTACTATTAGATGGATAGTTTAAACTCGTAGGTGGTATGCTTAGCCATAGGACTTTGCGGGGGGCATACCGGGGAGGTAAAATTTTGAAGAGAAGAAACCTTACAACACCGATAGTGTATCTTATAATGCTTGGGATAATCGTTCTGCTGGTATCCGGCTTCGATCTTTCCGGCGATAAGGTCAAAAAGATAAGCTATTCGGAATTTATAGATGACGTCCGCAACGGCAGAATACAGGCGGCGGAGGTCACCGAGCTGAAGCTCGTGGGCTTGTACTCCGACAGCAAGATAAGCAGGGACGTCTTCCCGCAGGAGGCGGACTTCTACACCTATATACCTTCCGTGGATATCCTCAAGGACGACATGGATAAGGTTACCGCCGAGCTTACCGGCAGAGAGGCAAAGGACATAACCCAGGCGGATTATCCCTTCTCCCTCGTGCTGAATCCCGCTCCCGGCCCCTCCATACTGGAGACCCTGCTGCCCTACATACTGCTCTTCGGCGGTCTGGCGCTGTTCTATGTCCTTATGACCAGGGCCCAGGGCGGCGGCAATAACATAATGAACTTCGGCAAGAGCCGCGCCCGCACGAACATGGACGGCAGGAATAAGGTCACCTTTGCTGACGTGGCCGGCGCCGAGGAGGAAAAAGAGGAGCTCAGAGAAGTGGTAGAGTTCATGCGCTCCCCCAAGCGGTTCACCGCCATGGGCGCACGCATACCCAAGGGCTGTCTGCTTGTAGGCCCTCCGGGTACAGGTAAGACTCTGCTGGCCAAGGCCGTAGCCGGCGAGGCGGGCGTACCCTTCTTCTCCATCTCCGGTTCAGATTTCGTGGAAATGTTCGTGGGCGTCGGCGCCAGCCGCGTGCGCGACCTGTTCAATACGGCTAAAAAGTGCGCGCCCGCTGTGGTGTTCATAGACGAGATAGATGCCGTTGGCCGTCAGCGCGGTGCGGGCCTTGGCGGCGGACACGACGAGCGGGAGCAGACCCTTAACCAGCTACTGGTGGAGATGGACGGCTTTGCGGTAAACGAAGGCATAATAGTGCTTGCCGCCACTAACCGCCCAGACATACTCGATCCCGCACTGCTGCGTCCGGGCAGGTTTGACAGGCAGATAACCGTGGGCTATCCCGACGTTAAGGGACGGGAGGCCATACTCGAGGTTCACGCCAAGGGCAAGCCCCTCGCCAAGGACGTGGATCTGGGGGTGCTGGCGAAGCGCACCAGCGGCATGACCGGCGCGGATCTTGAAAACGTGCTCAACGAGGCGGCCATACTTGCGGCCCGCTTCAAGAAGAAGGAGATAACCATGGTGGAGCTGGAGGAGGCCATAACCCGCACGGTTGTGGGCCCCGAAAAGCGCAGCCGTGTAGTTACCGAGGAGGATAAGCGCATCACCGCCTATCACGAGGCGGGACACGCCATAGTAGCCCTGAAGATGGAGCACTGCGATCCTGTACACGAGGTATCCATAATACCCAGAGGTCAGGCGGCGGGCTACACCATGACCATGCCCGACAACGACGACAGCCACATTTCCCGGGGCAAGATACTTGACCAGATAGCCATGAGTATGGGAGGCCGTGTGGCCGAGAGCATTGCGCTGGACGATATATGCACCGGCGCCATAGGCGACCTGAAGCACGCCAGCGACCTTGCCCGCCGCATGGTGATAGAATTCGGTATGAGCGACGAGATAGGCCCCGTGTTCCTGGGCGGCGACTCCGAGGTTTTCATAGCGAAGGACTGGGGACACCAGCGCAGCTATTCCGAGGAGGTGGCTGCAAAGGTGGATAAGGAGATCCGCAGGATACTGGAGGAGCAATTCGAGCGGGCGAAGCAGGTGCTGCTCCACGAGCGGGAGGCGCTGGACCGGGTAGTGAAGTACCTGATAGAGTACGAGCGCATAACCGGCGAGGAATTCGAGAAGATATTCCATAACGAGCCTGTGGAGCTGGTATCCTATAAAGAGCGGAAGGAAGCTCTTGAAAAGCCGGACGAGGAGGAAAAGCCGGAGGACGAATCCGATGACAGGACAGGGGATGAGCCGGAGCAGCGCCATGAGGGCAGCGGTGAGGACAGCCCCGAGGATAAGCCTGAGAAAGAGGCGGAACAGAAATTCTACCGGCCCGGCGGATTCGACGACGAGGACAAATAAAAAAGCTTTCGGGCGAAGACGATGCTTCGCCCGATTTTTTTGAGGATAAAGCCAAAAATGGAAAAATTCGACCTGCACATACATTCCAACATGTCCGATGGCACCTTTGACCCGGAGGCTATCCCCGCCCTGGCAAAGGCGCAGGGGGTATGCTATATGGCCCTTACGGATCACGATACGGCCGCAGGCTGCAAGCGGGCCATAGCCGCGGGGCAAAGCATAGGAGTAAAGGTAATACCCGGCATAGAGCTGGATGTGGAGTTTCCGACGGAACTTCACATGCTTGGGCTGAACATAAACCCTGACAGCCCTGCCATGGTGAAATTCGAAGCATGGCGGGGGGAGAGCAGGCGCCAGCGCAACAGGGCCATACTGGACAAGCTCAGCGCATTTGGCATACCGGCTGAGGAATACATGGAGCACAGCCGCGGCAACGATACACGGCTGCACATCGCCAAGGCAATAATCGCCGCGGGGTATGCGGATACCATGCCTGAGGCGTTTGAAAAATACCTGAATCCGGGCTGCATAGGCTTTGTGCCCGGCGTGCGCCCCTCAAAAAAAGAGGCCATAGAGCTTATACTGGAGTCCGGCGGCAGGCCGGTGCTGGCTCATCCCTGTAAGATAAAGGCGGACGCGGATAAGCTCATAAGGGAGCTTGCGGACTACGGCCTATGGGGCCTTGAGGTATTCTATCCTGCCTCCACCGAGGGGCAGAAGCGGGGATTTTTGTCCCTGTGCGCTCAGCTTGGCCTGCATGCCACCTGCGGCAGCGATTTTCACGGAAAGAACCGGGAAAACCCCATAGGCGGCCCATATGAGAAAAACCAAGCGCTGGAGTGCGCATGGCGGGAGTTCTTTGAGCGGTAAGTCGGTATAATTTTTTGATATGAAGGAATTGATTCAAAAATAACGAACGATATGCTTTGGGATGCGACGCATAGGGCAGACCATACAAAAACGGGATATGGACGGCGCACCTGCGATAAGCTGCGGTTATAATGAAATGCAGCTGCTCCTTCATCCAAATTGTCGTATTGCGTTGATTGTACAGATTATATTTGTTATAATGCAGGGGAACATTAAAAGGGGGTATATCGAAAAATGTCCGGCGACGGTACGATTAAGATTTTTGCAGGCAGCGCCAGCAAAGAATTTGCAGCACAGATGTGCGATTATCTCGGAAGCCCTATGGGCAAATGCACAACTCACATATTCTCCGAAGGCAACACCTTCGTCCGCATCGATGAGAGCATAAGGGACAAGGACGTATACTTCGTTCAGACGTTGGGACTCGATCCAAACAATGAATTTACGGAGCTGCTTTTCTTCCTGGACGCATTCAAGCGTGCCAGCGCAAACAGTGTTACCGCCATTATCCCCTATTTCAGCTATGCCAAGGGCGATAAGAAGGACGAGCCCAGAGTTTCAATACGCGGCAGGGTGTGCGCGGAGTGCATAGAGCTGGCGGGCGCGGACCGCGTCGTGACCATGGATCTTCATGCCGCTCAGGTGCAGGGCTTTTTCAAGAAGCCCGTGGATCACCTTTACGCCCAGGACCTGCTTTGCGCATACGCAAGGTATCTGGGCATAGTGGACGACAACCTGGTAGTGGTATCCCCCGATGCGGGCAGCGCAAAGCGCGCAAGGATGATGGCCAACGAGCTTGGCTGCGCCGTGGCCATAGGAGATAAGACGCGCACCGGCCACGACGAGAACGCCAAGGTGCTTGAGATAATCGGCGACGTAAAGGGCAAGAACTGTATAATAGTAGACGATTTCACCATCTCCGGCGGCACTCTGGTAGACGTTGCGCACGGCCTCAAGGACAAGGGCGCAAACGATATTTACGCATTCCTGTCCCATGTAGTGCTCCGGGAAAAGGGCGTAAAGAAGATCGAGGAGAGCCCCATAAAGCTGCTGGTATCCACCGATACCGTAAATTGCCCCGCCGTAAAGGGCCACGACAAGATAAAGATACTGTCCGCCGCCCCTATGTTCGCGGAGGCTGTCCGCCACATACACGACCGTATGTCCATGAGCAACCTCTTTGACAACCCCAGCCAGAGAATGCTCACCATGAGCTTCGCCAAGCAGATGTCTCTCGACGATATGATGAACCTGCACAAATAAAAATACGCTTGTATTGACGCCTCGTGACTTTGTGTTGCGGGGCGTTTTTCATTGGGCTATACTCATTGTAAACCAGCATGGAGAGGTAATATGAACGACATAAGCTTTACTGAAGCCCTTGATATAGTGCCGGGCATCACCGCCATAATAGGGGGAGGAGGAAAGACCTCCCTTATGAACCGCCTTGCCGCGGAGCTTTCGGCTGCCGGCAGCAGGGTGATAATATGCACCAGCACCCACATATGGCGGCCGGCGGATTTGCCGGTGCTGGAAAACGCAGCGGAGGCGGACATAGCCGCTGCCCTCATGGAGCACAGCGTCGTATGCGTAGGCGAGAGGGAAGGCGAAAAGCTCATAGCTCCTAAGCTGCCCATAGCCCGGCTCAGTGTCCTTGCACCTTATGTGATAGCCGAGGCGGATGGCTCAAAGGGGCTGCCCTTAAAGGCCCACGACAAAAATGAGCCCGTGATACCCCCAGGCTCAAAAGTGATATACGTAGTAGGGGCGGACGGTATAGGTAAGCCCATTATTGAGGCCGCCCACAGGCCGGAACTGTACGCCCGGCGGCTGGGAGCGGACGTGAGCCATGTGGTAACACCTAAGGACGCCGCAGCCATGGTGGACTATGGCGATACGGTGCTTTTCAACAAGGCGGAGAGGCCAAAGGACGTGGAAAACGGCAGGGCCTTTGCAAGGGCCTTCCATGGAAGAACGGTGATAGCCGCGCTGAAGCAGGGCAGGGTAATAGAAGTGATCAATTAGATCCTGTGCATTATGGGCTCCATATTTTTAAATGTGGCCACATAGGGTATTCCGGCGGCGCGTATCATGTCCAGAGCCTCGGAAAGCCTGTTGCCTACCCTTTCCGGCTTGTGGGCATCGGAGCCTGTGGTCACGTATTCGCCCCCCAGCTCACGGTAGCGGCGCAGTATGTCAAGGCCCCATGGGGCGTCGTTGCGCCAGGCGGAGGTGTTGACCTCAAAGGCCTTGCCGCGGCTTATAAGCTCCCGGAATATTTCATCGAATATCTGAGGCGCCAGGGAGTAGCTCATGGAGCGCTCGGCATAAGGGCTGTGCTTGGCGCAGAAGTCGTAGTGGCCCATTACGGAAAAATCCGATACCCTGATGCATTCGAGGTCTTTTTCAATATAGGCAAGGTAGGCCTCCTCGCGGCTCCTGCCCTCGAAATATTCGGGATAGTAGGCGTCCACGCCGTTTACTATGTGTACAGAGCCTATGACGAAGTCCATGTGGCAGTCCTTCACGTGACCGTATGCATCCTCGTATGCTGTCTTGTCCTTCATTCCGAACTCCATGCCGAAGGATATTTCAATATCCGGGAACTGGCCCTTTAAGGCTTCTATCTCGGCGTTGCGGGCGGCTATGTCGGCAGGGCGCAGGCCTACGCCGTCAAAATCCACATGGTCGGTAAAGCATATATGGGTCACGCCGGCCTTCTTTGCGGCGCGAAGCTGCTCTATTACAGGCGCTCTGGAATCGGCTGAGTAGCGGGTGTGTACGTGATAATCAAAAAGCATGGCGTTTCTCCGTGTAAAAGTTATGGATAAGCTGTATTATACATCATAAGCGCCCCCAAGTCATTGACTTTTAGCTTTGAATAAAATATAATACATACGATATCGGCAATGAAGCGAAAAAGTAGGAAACAGCCATGCAGAGCGAGCCGCGGAGGGTGCAAGGCGGTGCAAGAGGCATTTTCGAAGCTCGTCGCGGAGCCCCGCCCGTGAAAGCGGACGGCGTCCTGCCCGGCGTTAACGGGAGTTGAGTTGGGCGAATTTTCGCCAATGAGAGTGGTACCGCGGAAGCATGGCTTTCGTCTCTTGGCTGAGACGGAGCTTTTTTTATTGCTAAAAACAGTTAAATACTGAATTGGAGGAAATATCAATGGCAGAGCGCTACGATCACGATCAGGTAGAGCTGAAGTGGCAGAAGATATGGGAGGACGCCCATTGCTTTGAGGCAAAGGACGACTATTCAATGCCCAAGTTCTATCCCCTGATAGAGTTCCCTTATCCCTCGGGACACGGCCTTCATGTAGGGCATCCCCGATCCAACACCGCATTGGATATAATCGCAAGAAAGCGGCGCATGGAGGGGTATAACGTACTGTACCCCATAGGCTGGGACGCATTCGGCCTGCCTACCGAGAACTATGCCATAAAGACCGGCATACACCCTGCCAAGGTCACCCACGACAACATAGAGCACTTCCGCGCACAGCTCAAGCGGCTGGGCTTCAGCTTTGACTGGAGCCGCGAGATAAACACCACGGATCCCAGCTATTACAAATGGACCCAGTGGATATTCCTGAAGTTTTTCGAGAAGGGCCTCGCGTACAAGGCTGAGATACCCATAAACTTCTGCACCTCCTGCAAGGTAGGCCTGGCCAACGAGGAGGTGGTGGACGGCGTGTGCGAGCGCTGCGGCGGCGTAGTGGTTCAGAAGGTGCGCAGCCAGTGGATGCTCAAGATCACGGAGTACGCACAGCGGCTCATAGACGATCTTGACGATCTGGACTATATCGAGCGCGTAAAGATACAGCAGAAGAACTGGATAGGCCGCAGCGAGGGTGCTGAGGTGATATTCCCCATAGAGGGATACCCGGAGGGTCTGAAGGTATACACCACCCGGTGCGATACCCTCTTTGGCGCGACTTATATGGTAGTATCCCCGGAGCACCCCATAATCGACGCCATGAAGGACACCATCGAGAACATGGACGAGGTGCGGGAATACCAGAAGGCGGCTGCCCGCAAGAGCGATCTGGAGCGCGCCGAGCTTAACAAGGAAAAGACCGGCGTCATGCTCAAGGGCCTAAAGGCCACTAACCCCGTTACCGGAAAGCTGATCCCTGTATGGATATCCGACTACGTTCTAATGGGCTACGGCACCGGCGCCATAATGGCAGTTCCCGCCCATGACGAGCGCGACTGGGAATTCGCCAAGAAGTTCAACATGCCCATAATAGAGGTAGTCGCCGGCGGCCGGAACGTTCAGGAGGAATGCTACTCCGACGTTGAGAGCGGCATAATGGTAAACTCCGGCTTCCTCAACGGCCTTACCGTCAAGGAGGCTATCCCCACCATGATAAAGTGGCTGGAGGAGAAGGGCATAGGCGAAAAAAAGGTAAATTACAAGCTGCGGGACTGGGTATTTACCCGTCAGCGCTACTGGGGCGAGCCCATACCCCTCGTACACTGCGATAAGTGCGGCTGGGTACCCCTGCCCTACAGTGAGCTTCCGCTGAAGCTGCCGGAGATAGAGGACTTTGAGCCCACCGACGACGGCTCCTCCGCACTGGCCCGCGCAACCGACTGGATAAAGACCACCTGCCCCAAGTGCGGCGGCCCGGCAAACCGCGAGACGGACACAATGCCCAACTGGGCGGGCTCAAGCTGGTACTTCATACGCTACTGCGACCCCCACAACGACAAGGAGCTTGCAAGCCGTGAAGCCCTCGAATACTGGATGCCCGTGGACTGGTACAACGGCGGCATGGAGCATACCACGCTGCATCTGCTCTACTCCCGCTTCTGGTATAAGTTCCTCTATGATATAGGCGTAGTGCCCACCAAGGAGCCCTACAAAAAGCGCACCAGCCACGGCATGATACTGGGCGAGAACGGCGAAAAGATGTCCAAGTCCCGGGGCAACGTGGTCAATCCCGACGATATAGTGGAGGAGATGGGCGCGGACGCCTTCAGGCTCTATGAGATGTTCATGGGCGCATTTGATCAGCCCATACCATGGAGCACACAGGGCGCAAGGGGCTGCCGCAGGTTCCTGGACAGGATATGGCGTATGCAGGATATGGTAAACGGCTTTGACGGCATACGGCCCGAGATGAAGGCGCTGGTACACGGTACCATAAAGAAGGTATCCGAGGACTACGAGGCCATGAAGTACAATACCGCCATTGCCGCAATGATGACCATGGTGAACGAGCTGTACAACAACGGCAGCGTATCCAAGGAAGAATTCCATATACTGCTCACGCTGCTAAACCCCGTGGCGCCCCATATGACAGAGGAGCTGAATCAGAGGCTGGGATATGAGCAACCCCTGTACTGCACCCCCTGGCCCAAGTGGGACGAGAGCGCGCTGGTGAAGAACACCATAGAGTACGGCGTACAGGTGAACGGCAAGATAAGGGCCCGTATAGAACTGCCCATCGATATGCCTAAGGAGGAGGTCGAGGCTGCGGCCAAGGCGCACAAGGATGTAGTGCCCTTCCTGGAAGGCAAGACCGTACGCAAGGTCATAGTTGTTAAGAACATAGTGAACATAGTAGTCGCGTAGGATTTGACAGAGAATGCCGCTCATTTGGAGCGGCATTCTTAAAAGGAGGGGCTATGGACTCCATATACATGAAAAGCGCCATCGCGGAGGCGGAAAAAGCCTATGCCGAAGGTGAAACGCCGGTGGGGGCAGTAATAGTGAGGGACGGCGAGATCATCGCCTCTGCACACAATATGACTGAGCGGCTCAACGATTCCACCGCTCATGCCGAGCTTCTTGCGATACAGGCGGCGGAAAAGGCGACGGGGGACAGACGGCTCACCGGCTGCGCGCTGTACGTCACAATGGAGCCGTGCCCGATGTGCGCCGGGGCGGCGTTGAACAGCCGCATAGAGGAGATAGTATTCGGCGCATGGGACAGCGAGATGGGCAGCTGCGGCTCCCGGACTGACGTTACAGACGGGCGGCTGCCGCGCAGGGCAAAAACAATGGGCGGTGTGCTGGAAGAGGACTGTCAGCGGCTTCTAAGGGACTTTTTCAGGGAAAAACGGGGCAAATAGCTGGTCTATTGTGTACATATCATGAACTTTCGGCGGAATATATTTGTTTTTAACGCAGGTTTAATCTTTTTGGGATAAACTGAGCATAATAAAAGGCGAAAGGAGCGCAAGATTATGCTTAAGCTTATTGAAAAGGTAAAGAATGCGATGGAAGCAAGCGAAGCCGCCGAGGCAATGAATGAACTGATGGGCCACGACAGGGCAAAGCAGGGCAGTATGAAGGAATGCCTTTCTGCGCTGCTGAAAGCCGCCGGAGTGAACCACGCCGCAGAGGTATACAGGGCCAGAGAAGGCCGCGTAGGCGGGCGCAGGGGTTACAGCTTCGCCTTCCTGTCAAACGGCCGCAGATACTGGGGCTTTGTGGACAGAATGACTATGGAGGTACTCCGTTTCCGCTTTCAGGCGGCATAGTGCTTAAAAAAACTTTAAACATATGATATAATGCCCATATCCAGTATTGGATATGGGCATTTATTTTATTTTTAAGGAGAATTGCCGTGCGCATACTCGTTGTGGAAGACGAACAGGACCTGAATAACGTTATATGCAATAAGCTGCGCGCTTCGGGCTACAGCGTGGATAGCTGCCTTAACGGCGAGGACGCGCTGGATTATATCCGCGTGGGCAGGTACGACGGAGTGCTTATGGACATAATGCTGCCAAAGATAAACGGCTTTGAGGTGGTAAAGATGATACGCGCCGAAGGGGATCGCACCCCGGTGCTGTTCCTTACTGCCAGGGATACCGTGGAGGATATAGTTCACGGGCTGGACATAGGCGGCAACGATTATCTGATCAAGCCATTCTCCTTTGAGGAGCTGCTTGCGCGCATACGCGTCATAACCCGCAACAAGGATCAGGGCTACGCAAGCGTCCATACCCTTGCCGATCTCAAGGTGGACAGCGCCGCCCGGACCGTTTACCGCGGGGATAGGGAGATAGAGCTTTCGCCAAAAGAATTCGCTTTATTGGAGTACATGATAATAAACAAGGGCAAGGTATTGAGCCGCGAGGCCATAGAGGATCACATATACGACGTGGACTACGAGGGCGGCTCAAACGTAGTGAATGTATACATAAGATTCCTGCGCCGAAAGATAGACGAGCCCTTTGAAAAGAAGCTCATACATACCGTCCGGGGCTCAGGATATGTATTAAAGGAAGAATAGCGTATGGCAAAGAATAACAGCAGTCAGGCTCCCAAGACCAGGCCGAAGTTCTGGGAGGCCATATCCGTAAAGTTCATAATCATATTCTGGTTTACGCTGCTCATGGTCATTGTGTCGGCACTGGTAATGGTGTTCATGCTGACGGTGAGCAGGCTCACCATGGAGCAGGACATGCAGCGCAGGGTGCTTTCCGGAGTCAAGGCCAACAGCAACGACCTGAAGTGTGAAAACGACACCATACAGGCCAAAGGCGGTTTCCAGTATTACGTAAACGGCGTATACTGCCTCATATATGACGCGAACTGCAACAAGGTGGCGGGGGAATACCCCGAAGGCTTCTACACTAACGCCGGCTTTGAGGACGGAGTACTGCGCACAACTGAGTGCGGCGGCAAGAAGTATTACATATACGACAGCTACATTACCTTCAAAAACGGAAGGCACGCCTGGATACGGGGCGTATCCCTTACCACAACCACCGTGACTGTGGCCAGCACCGTGGCAAAGGTAGCGTCCTATGTGCTTCCCGGCGTGGTAGTAGCCTCCGCTATCGGCGGCTACTTCATAACCCGGGCGGCATTGAAGCCCATAGACGAGATAACCAAGATGTCGGACGAGATATCCGAGGGCAGGGATCTTTCACGAAGGCTGAATATGAGAAACGTCACCATGGAGGCATACATACTTGCCCAAAGCTACGACAAGATGCTGGAACGGCTGGAGCGAAGCTTCGATATGGAAAAACAGTTTACCTCGGATGCTTCCCATGAGCTGAGGACGCCCACGGCGGTGATAATCTCCCAGTGCGAATACGCCCAGGAGCACGACGCCACGCCGGAGGAATTTCAGGATACCATAGCCATAATCAAACGGCAGGCCCGCCGCATGAATGCCATGGTGTCCCAGCTTCTTAGCTTTGCCCGAATGGAGCAGGGAACCCAGAAGGTAAAGCTGGAGCATGCTGACATAAGCGACATAGTTGAAGCGGTATGCGAGGAGCAGGCGGAGCTTAATCCCGAGGTGGACTTCCAGTGCGCCATAGACCCAGGCATATGCTCAAATGTGGATATAACGCTTATGAGCCGCCTTGTGGAAAACCTCATAACAAACGCCTGCAAGTTCGGCGGCAAGCATGTCAAGGTGGGCCTTTACGAGGAGGATGGGCAGATATATCTGTTCGTCCGGGACGACGGCATAGGCATATCCCCGGAGAACCAGAAAAAGGTATGGGACCGCTTCTGGCAGGCGGAGCCCTCAAGGAGCGACAACCGCCAGGGCAGCAACGGCCTTGGACTTTCCATGGTGCGCGAGATAGCCAAGCTGCACCGGGGGGAGATGAGCCTGCAAAGCGCGCCCAGGCAGGGCAGCACCTTCACATTAAAGATGCCAAAAGAAGAATAAGCAAAAGGCTTCCCCACCGGGAGGCCTTTTAAGTTGCCCATTAGAATTTCAGCTTTTCCATGCGGTCGAACACCTCTTTTATGGTATCCAGGCTGCATGCGCAGACGAGACGTATGTGACCCTCTCCCGATGAGCCGAAGGCGGAGCCGGGGGTGGCGAGTATGTGGCACTTTTCGAACAAAACGCCGCAGAACTCTTTGGAGCTGAGGCCTGTCTTTTCAATATTGGGGAAGACATAGAAGGTTCCGCCGGGCTGCCCCATGGAAAGATAGGGTATGTTCTTTATGCGCTCATAGGCGTAGAATACCCGCTCCTTATACCGGCTGATGTACTTATTCTGTATGTCCTCCCGAAGCTCCAGCGCCTTTATGGCGGCGCGCTGAGAGGGGGCGGGGGCTGTGTAAACGAGGGAGTTATTTATATGCATGGCAGCGCTGACTATATCGGGCGGCGCTATGATGTATCCTATGCGCCAGCCCGTCATCATGAAGTTCTTTGAGAAGCTGTTCAGCGTGACGGTGCGTTTCATGGCGCCGGGGAAGGAGCAGATAGGCACGAAGGGGCCATTGAACATGTAGCGGGTGTATATCTCGTCCGCTACTATCAGAAGGTCGTGCTCCTCTGCAATGCTGTACAATAGCTTCAGCGTGTCAATGCCGTAGGCGGCCCCTGTAGGATTGCAGGGGTTATTGAATATGATGGCCTTGGTCTTTGGTGTGATAGCGGCGCGGAGCCTGTCCCCGTTTATGGCATAACCCTCCGAGCCATATGTGGGCACCTCTACGCATACGCCCCCTGATAGCTCTACCTGGCTGCGGTACATGGTGAAATATGGCGAAAACACAATAACTTCATCGCCGGGATCGAGCAGCGCCATCATGGTGAGCCCCATGCCCATGCAGCTGGAGGCTGTGACAAACAGGTTTTCCCGGGAAATATCGATGGAAAAGTCCTCTTTGTACGCCTTTATGACAGCGTCTATCAGCTCCGGATCCCCCTTGGGGTCGCCATATTTGGTGTATCCCAGCCGGGCGTCCGAAAAGGCTGCGTCTATTATACGGCTGTCCGTGATGAAATCGGTATCGCCTATGCTCATGTCTATCACGTCGCTATAGCGGCTCAATGCCTCCGTATCCAGAGAAAGGCCGCCTGAGATGTTCTGAAAGCGCTTTGCAATGTAGTTTTTCATATTATTTATCCTCTTATGCCTTGGGGTAGGGTACTACGGTGGAACCGTTGGGAATAAGCAATATGTCCTTATCCGCTATATCCGCCGCAGCGAGCAGAGCGGCCATATCGGTATATGCCTCTATGCCCATAGGGGCCAGCGATGAAGGGTCGGCGGTAGTCAGCAGCATTATCCTGTATTTTTCCGCCTGCTCGCAGTTCATGAAGAATATATAGCCGGGTATGGTGAAGCCGGCCTTCAGCTCCTCATAAAGCCTGCCTTCTTTAAGTGGCTTAAGCCAGTCGAAATACTGGGCGGGGCCTCCGCCCTCCACGGCCTCCATCAGCACTATCAGCGTGCCGCCGGCGTTCAGGCCGCTTTCCACGTTGTCTATGATCTTTGTACCCTGATAAAGGGACATATCCTTGGGATAGCCGCCGCAGCTGGTGATTATCACGTCCGCCTTTTTGACTATTGGCACCCTGTATATCTCGTCCACCCTATGGCATGCCAGCTGCCATGACTTCATGGGATCGCCCGAGATTATATGGGCAAGCTGCATATCCGCGTTCGTAACCAGGTTTATGCCGAAAAGGTTCTTTACCATAGCCGCTGCCTGGCACATGTCCTCGTTGAGGGGATTGCCGTCGGTCACTCCGTTGCCTATGAGTGGATTAGAGCGGGGGGCGAGCAGGTCCAGTGAGTGCAGATGGTTCTGCCGTATGGTTTCGAGGCCGCTTATGCCGGGCAATATGCTCTTGCGGCCGCCGCCATACCCAGCCATTACATGGTAGGTGCAGGCGCCCAGCATTATCACCTTGTCTGCATTTGCAGCGATGGGGTTTATGCGCACCTCCGTACCGAGGGAGGTGGTGCCTATATAGACAAGATCCTTTGCCTGACAGTCGTGGTTTACTACCCTGATCCTGTCGTAAACGCCGTCCGTCACCAGCGTGCGCAGTTCATTTTCGTCGCCGCCCGGGTGAGTGCCGTTGGCGATTATTATGGTGATGTTGTTTTGGTTCACATCGCACTTATCGGTCAGATAGGTGATTATGTGGGGCACCACAAGATCCTGCCTCATCCAGAAGCGGGACATGTCGCTGACTATGAGCGCCACCTTATCTCCTGGATTTACCCAGGATTCCAGAGGCTCGTGACTGACCGGCGAACTAAGCGTCGCGTAAAGAGCGGCCCTTATATCGTCGATCTTTGGAACGGGGGTGCCGTAAAGCTCTGTAACGTGTGCTTCATCAAGGGCGAAGGTGACGCTGCCCTTGCCGTATTTCAGGGTGTAGTCTTTCATGCTGCTCCTTTATTTTAGCTTCAGTGAGCGAAGATAAGCCTTTTGTCCGTCGGTTATCCTTCTGCTTTCGATGGATTTTTGTATGGCCTTGTTGTGGGTCCAGGCGTCCAGTCGGCGGTCCTCTATATAGGGAAGGGCCGCCTCGTACTGCTTGGCGAGGGCTGTAGCGAAAAACCATGCCGTCATCATGTTGATATAGTATTCCTCGCTGCGGATATCAGCCGCAAGTTCCAGCGCCTTCGGGGTGAAGTCTTTATCCAGAAAATGCTCCATCAGCATGCCGATGCCGAAGCGTACGGTGTAGGTCTCGCGGGAGGCCGTCCACTGTTTTATCTTTTCATAGAGCTCACCGCGGTGCTTGGCAAATACCTTTGGGCTCAGCGTGTCGCATACCGCCCAGTTGTCGATATACGGCAGGAAGCGCTCGGTTTCGGCCATCGCCGAAGCATAGTCCCTGATGCGGCATATCAGCGCCCCGTGGAGGTTGTTTTCGTCGAAGTATTTATGGGGAAGCTCCGCCATAAACCGGGCTGCCTCGTCTGTGCCGTAAAGCTCCTTTGCCAAGGCTCTGATGGCCGGGGCGCGCACGCCTATTACGGCGTCTTTGCTTATATTTGGCGTCAGCCTTGCGGAAAAATCCCGGTATTTTGTATCCTGTAAGGTGAAAAGCCGTTCTGTGACCGTCATGTGTTTACCCTCCAAGGTGTGCTTTTGCGTATTATACCAGATGAGGCCCTATATGGAAAAATGCCCGAAAGGCGGTTTTCGGGCATTTGCTGCTTTTAAGCTACAGCACCTTTGAAAGGAAGCTCACAAGGCGCGGGCTCTCGGGGTGGGCGAAGAGCTCGCGGGAAGGCTTATCCTCTTCGATTATGCCGTCTGAAAGAAATATGGTGCGGTCGCTGACTTCGCGGGCGAAGCGCATCTCATGTGTAACGACTATCATGGACATGCCGTCGTCGGCGAGGGCCTTCATAACGTCCAGAACCTCGCCTACCATTTCGGGATCGAGGGCTGAGGTGGGCTCGTCAAACAGCATCACCTCGGGATTCATCATGAGCGCGCGGACTATTGCCACCCGCTGCTTCTGTCCGCCCGAAAGCTGGGCAGGGTAGGCTGTGAGCTTGTCTGCAAGGCCGACCCGGGTGAGCAGCTTTACCGCCTTTTCCTCGGCCTCGGCGGGAGACATCCCCTTTATCTTTACGGGGGCGGCAGTGAGGTTCTTCAGCACGTTCATGTTGTTGAAAAGGTTGAACTGCTGGAACACCATGCCTATCTTCTGGCGGTGCAGGTTTATGTCGGTCTTTTTGTCGCAGATGTTTACGCCGTCGAATATTATCTCCCCGCTGGTGGGCTTTTCCAGAAGGTTAAGGCACCTGAGGAAGGTGCTCTTGCCGCCGCCGGAGGGGCCTATTATGGCGGCTACGCTGCCCCGCTCGAAGGTGGTGGATATATCCTTCAATACCTCCAGACTGCCGAAGGACTTACAGAGATGGTTTACCTGTATCATGGGGCTACTTTGTTCCATTGGACATCTTCCTTTCCATGAGGGATACGAACCTGCCGCTTATGAAGGTCATTATGAAGTAAAGTATGGCGGCAATGGCAAGCGTTTCGAGGCTTATGTAGGTCACGGCGATCACATCCTTGCTGCGGAACATGAGGTCAGCTATGCCAATGACCGACACGATGGAGCTTTCCTTTATCACGGTCACGAATTCATTGCCCAGAGCCGGCAGTATGTTCTTTACCGCCTGGGGCAGCACCACCATGGTCATGGTCTGGGACTGCCGGAAGCCCAGGCTCCTTGCGGCCTCGGTCTGGCCGTGATCCACCGCCTGTATGCCTGAACGTATTATTTCGGCAACATAGGCGCAGCTGTTCATGCTCATGGCGACTATGCCGGCGGCGAAGCGGGAAAAGTTGGGTATCCAGGATATATCCGGCAGCTTAATGCCGGTCATGGGCAGGCCGTAGAATATGAACATGAGCTGAACCATAAGCGGGGTGCCCCGTATGAACTCGATGTATGCGGTGGCAAGGTAGCGCAGGGGCTTTACCTTGCTCATGCGGAGCATCGCCATGAGGGTACCGAATACTGTGCCGAGCAGCACGGAGAAGAAGGCGATGATGAGGGTATTCTTTATGCCCTCCGCAAAGAAGGTATTATATCTTGTGAACAGGGTCCACATCCGTGTCAGAAATGCTATAAGTGCTGCCATTAGTGCGAGCCGCCTTTCTTTTTAGCTTGCTTAACTGGAAAAGCCGAACCCGGGGCGGTCAGGCCTCGGGCACGGCCGGTATGGTGAGCTTTTCCGGACTTTAGTCCATCTCAAGACCCATGGAGTCCGCGAGGGCTACCGCGTCGTCATATGCCTTCTGGAAGGAACCGTCAGAGGCGACCTTGGTAATCACTTCGTTTACGGCGGCTACGAAGTCCTCGTTGCCCTTTGCGATGACGGCGGCCTTGCCGTAGTTTACCTCGTTGGGGTCAAACTCAAAGGCTGCCAGAGCCAGCTCGGGATTGCTCTTGATGAGAGCGTCTGCGACCGCGGAGTCAACTACCAGAGCGGCGATGTTGCCGGCGGCAACCTCCATGCCCAGCTCAGGGTACTTGTCAAGCTCAAACAGCTCGCTGCCGCTCAGCACGTTCTTGATGAGCAGGGACTGCACGGTACCCTTCTGCGCACCGACCTTCTGGCCTGCGAAGCTCTCCTTGGTGGAGTAGGCGGCTTCGTTGCCCTTCTTTACTATAACGGCCTGGGGGCTCTTCTCGTATACTTCGGAGAAGTCGATGACCTGTGCCCTCTCCTCGGTAACGGTGAAGGCGGCTATGCCTATATCCACCTGGCTGGACTGAACGGCGGGGATTATGCCGTCAAAGCTCATATCGACTACCTCGAGCTCTACGCCCAGGGCATCGGCTATCTGCTGTGCCAGCCACATATCGCAGCCTGCGAAGTTGGCGTCCAGATCCTTGAACTCATAGGGGGCGTACTGGGCTTCGGTGCCGACGACGACCTTGCCCTTGGCCTTGATCTGCTCAAGCAGGGTGGCGGGCTCGGCGGGCTGCTGCTCTTCCTGTTGCTGCTGCTGATCGTCAGCGGGCTCCTGCGCGGTGTCCTTCTTGCCGCAGCCGGTCATCACGGCCAGCAGCATCGCGGCGCCGAGCGTCAGCGCCAGCAGCTTCTTCATCATGTTAAAGTTTTTCATCTTTTCCTCCGTTCCGTGCATTTGTATGCGCGATTTCGTATTTGATGTGGATAATTATACTCCACGGAACGGATTTGTAAATAGCCGCCTCGAACGATGATAGTGAAAAGTTATCCAGATTTATTGTGCAATTTATGCAAAAAGGCGGAGAAGCTGTCAGAACGACAGCTTCTCCATGCGGTCAAACGCGGCTTTGAGCCGGTCGATGCCGACGGTGCAGGCGATGCGGAAGTGGCCCGCGGCGCTCACGCCGAAAGGCGTGCCGGGACTGACGAGAACATGGGCCTGATCGAGCAGGACCTTGCAGAAGGCTTTTTCGTCCAGTCCCGTTTTCTCCACGCCGGGGAAAAGGTAGAACGTGCCCTTCGGCCGCACCAGACTCAGGTAGGGGATCTTTTCGATGCGATCGGCGGCGTAGAAGATGCGGTCGCGGTAGGCAGTGACATATTTCTCCCGGATCTCCTTTCGCATGGCGAGCGCCTGCAGAGCGGCGCGCTGCGAGACGGAGATTGCACCGCGCGCATCGAGCAGGTTGAACGTA
>ENA-ORMS01001400-ORMS01001400.1-human-gut-metagenome-genome-assembly--contig:-NODE-1400-length-19802-cov-5.225047_pt1 | contig 19802 bp, 18 predicted proteins | sample MGYA00242104_ERZ508997 | MGnify/ENA primary metagenome ERZ508997 (study PRJEB26280, sample SAMEA2338704) | human gut metagenome | biome: human gut; feature: human-associated habitat; material: faeces... | reverse complement strand
CCCTCGCTTCCGCCGATAAGAAAAAATGCGGACACAAGGACGTTGTCGTCCACCGCGACAACCTCGCAGTGGTTTAAAAAAAATAGCATCATGCAAAACCCCGAAAAAATTAAAATTTCCCGCGACTGCCCCGCAATGATGATCCCATCCGGACTCATTGTGACGCTGGCAAGGGGAAACGAAGTCGAAATAACACACAGGCTCGGCGGCAATTTCACCGTTGTTGGCATATTCGGCATGGCACGAATCGAAGGGAAGGACGCTGACGCGCTCGGCTTGCAGCCGGCAAGCCCATGCCAAACTGCGGAAGCCGTCCAAAAGCAAAGCGACTCCTCCCCAAAGAAACAGGAAGTGACGGAAAAAGATATTTGGGATACCGCGCGCACCGTGTTCGACCCTGAAATACCCGTCAATATTGTAGATCTGGGACTTGTTTACAGAATGGAACTCCTCGACGCGCCAGACGGGAAAAAACGGGTCGAAGCCGACATCACATTGACAGCCCCCGGATGCGCAATGGGCCCTGCAATAGCAGACGACCTTAAAATGAGGCTTGAATCGCTCGCAGGTGTCGAATCCGCAAAAGTTGACATCGTATGGGACCCGCCGTGGCACCAAGATATGATGAGTGAAGAAGCGCGCATGATTTTAGGCTTGGCATAACCAAAACCCAATTTACAATAAGTTATAATTAAAATTTAACACACGCATTTCCAGATAAATGAAAAAAATCGCGTCTCTCGCCGCCGCGCTTGCGCTCATCGGCTCAATAGCATTCGCAGCGGATTCTTATACGATAGCCGGCTCAGATATTCTCGGGCAAAACCTAAAAGCGCCACTTGCAGCTCTCTTGGGGAAACATGGCGTAAAGGCTAACATTGACATGAAAGGCTCGTTTGCAGCGCTTGATGCCTTGAAAAAGTCACAGGCGGATGTGGCAATAATAGCCATCCCCCGCGGCGAAAAAGCGCCGGACGAATTTATCACGTTTCCTTTCGCGTACCTCGTGGCTACTGTCGCGGTTAATGTCGCAAACCCAATCGAGGAAATAACGACTTCGCAACTGTACAAAATTTTCTCATCGTCCGCAGCTCCGAGGGTCGATACTTGGCAAGCTATGAATGTCGGCAACGCATCGCTCAAAAACATTATGCCCGTCACAACGAGTTTTTCGGATTCGATTGTTCTCGAATTATTCAAATACGGCGCACTTAAATCAACAGGCATAGGCAAATGGGTAAATATCGCAAAATCGCCGTCGGAAGCGCTCTCTATTTTGAGGGCAAATAATTCCGCAATAGCTGTCCTCGGAAAGGTTGAGGATAGGAATATGATAAAAGTGCTCGCCATTGCCTCGGATAACGACGGAGGTGCCAATAAATACGCTTTCCGCCCTGACCGCGACAATATTTTTAACGGCGACTATCCCCTCGCGCTCTCGTTTTACATTGCGGTAGAAAAGCAGAAAGCTGCAAAATTAAAGCCTCTGCTAAAAGCCCTTCTTGACGACGAAACCGCGGCTCTGATTGATTCGGGCGAATATATAAGCGCGCCGAAAAATTCCAGAAAAAAGTCTATTTTCGAACTTGACATTTTGAAATAATCAGGCATCGTTGAACGCATTAAAAATTTTCGCGGGCTTAGCTCAATTGGCAGAGCGCGACCTTGCCAAGGTCGAGGTTGTGAGTTCGAACCTCATAGCCCGCTCCATTTAAAAAGGACCGATCTTTAAGATCGGTTTTTTTATGGGTCAACACCAAAGATTGTGGAATAGGTTGATTTTTGGGTCAACACCAAAGGTTGTGGAATAGGTTGATTTTTTAGATTTGTCTTTCATAGATTCACCCCGCATTCTACAAGTACTCTCAAGCGGTAATTTTTAAAGTTTCTGTATCCGTAGGCTCGTCTTTGCATTAGCTTCATCTTGTGACGAAAGCCCTCAATTATTTCGTTATTTTTCGTAAACCTCCGTATTCTAATTATCGCTGCATACAATTCGCTTATTTACTCCACGAGATTTTTAAGACTAACGGCGTCCAATATTATCATTGGATAAGTCTCAGTCGTCGAATGTATTTTTTTCAGCTCTCCTACTTGCTGCGAGAGATTATTGTTTTTTTTGCGCACTGAAATTGTTTGCGCGGAAATTGGCGGAAAATTTACATTTACAATACGGGTAGGGTTGCCTATATAAAAATATTGATGGGTATTTATCCTTGTCCGCAATAAATGAAATATTTTACAATCAGCAATTCTCCGATAGGCCGTATTTTGATGATAAGCGACGGAGAAAATCTCAATGCTTTGGAAGCTATTGGAAGGCGCGATATTGCGCCGGACGGGTTTGCGGAAAAGAAAGACCTCCCCGTTTTCAAATCAACATACCTATGGCTCAAAAAATATTTCTCTGGGGAAAATCCTCCGGTATCGAGCGTGCCAATAAAGCCGTTAGAAGGTACGCCGTTTCAAAAAATTGTCTGGAAAATTCTACTCAAAATTCCATACGGCTCAACCGCTACATACGGGGAAATAGCAAGTGAGGTAGCGAGGCGGCTTGGAAAGTCGAAAATGTCGGCGCAGGCTGTTGGGCAGGCTGTGGGGCAAAATCCTATATCCATTATAATCCCATGCCATAGGGTTATTGGCGCAAACGGCAATTTAACTGGCTATCGCGGAGGCATAGACGTAAAAATTAAGCTTCTTGAGATTGAGGGAATCGACACTTCGCGAATGTCTTACCCCGCCAAAAGCAAGAGGCAAAAGTAGTTTTTAGAGTCTAAAATTCGCATACTGGAAGTTCTGATGAGTATATACCTTTATTGTGGTAAAATAAAAATATATGAGTCCATTGCATTTGAATTAAAATTTGCGGGTAATGGAGCTTTGCGTTTTCGGTATTAAATTATTTTATGCTTTATATTTCATTTCTCCAAAAAGACACAGTTCTTGCTTGTTGCGAGCGTATGGCAATGCAAGCATTAAACTATTTCTATATGTTTGCCGTGCAAATTGTTTATGGGCAAACAATGCATGTGAAACGACTTTATTTTAACTGTCGGGATTTCCGCCTACGATAACGCATCCATTATCTTTTTCGCTGAGTCTGATTATAGTTCCGCTAGGCAATTTTAGCGGCAAAAATTCTCCTCCTTTTAAATCGATTTTTTCAGCATGTATGTTTGAAAATACTTCCCGCCTAATTTCCATGCGTTCGCTGTTTTCAAAATATCCATAAATGTTTATGGTAACCTTGTCTGGGAAAGGAAAGTCGGCTTGTATAGAATTGTATTCGCAGTTTACTTCCCACAAAGATATTGCGTTTGGGTCGTTTGAACTTTTATGGAAATATTTTTGCGGAACATATACACCGTTTATCTTTTTTAATTTTACTATAACCAAATATTGGAGATTTTGCTGAAATGGCAATGAAAGTTCCAGAACAATATCTTTATCGGTATGTGACAACACCTTAACGTTACCTTTTCCTTTGAGAGCATCCTGTATTGCTTTATCGTATGTCTTATATAAAAATGGACTCTCATTTTGAAGATACTTGGGAATTGCCAAAAGATAATCTGTGATTTTTGCTACACTGCTTTTTGTATTATCGTTTAAATAGTCAAATACCGAATACTTAAATTTGTTGTCGTAAAAGATGTTGTATTTTCCTTTTATAATTATGGCCTTATATTCATCAGGGTCGGATTGAGGGGCATACTTCCAAAATGTAATGTCGTTGTAAAAATCTAATTTTACCGTCAAATTATATTTTTCAGCGACATATTTTTTCTTGGCGGCTTCAATGGATGTATTATAGAGCTTTGCGAAATAAAGCGGCTTGTTGCTTTCATCTACACTTTGATTGTAAGATATCGAGATCTTGTTTGAGCGATAGTAATCGGAATATAAATATAGCAAATCGGGTTTTATATCTGCAAAATCCTGCAAACTTCCCCCGAATGAATTTAGCGCAGATAAAATAAATATTAAGATGTATTTTCTCATGATTAATTTTTTTTGCGATATAAAATAAAGGAAGATTTAATATGACCATAAATATATAACATTGGTTGAAAATCAAGTCAATACATGTATATTTTTATAATCATACCAATTTTTCTCGTGGTTGATTGTGTAAGTAATTATAAATATATTTTACTTGATATGTGAAATATTTTAAATATATTTAAAGTTTGTACGTATTATGATAATATCTCACATCAGGAAAATTGACGATAAGAATTTTATTATACAGAGCAATGCTGAGCATCTGATTGGCGTATCTAAACTTGCCGGAAGTTTTGCGGACGAATTTAATATGGGAGACTGGGCGAGGGTTGCCGGAATATTGCATGACAAAGGGAAAGAAAAAAAAGACTTTCAAACCTATATAAAATTGGAAAGCGGGTATGGAGCCGAATCTTGCGCGATTATTGATAAATCGCATGCTTACGTCGGGGCTCTGCTTGCGAAAGTCCTATATCCCGAGTGCGGTAATTGCCTTACTAACATAATTGCAGGGCACCATGCGGGACTTTACGATTATTTGGATTTGGAAAAACTTCTGGCAAAACCCATACCAGAAGAAGTTGATAAGAATATTGTAAAGATAAAACTATCCTTCCCGCTTAAAAACCGAATTACAAAAGAAAATTACAACCACCTTGTCAGAATGTTATACTCCTGCCTTGTGGATGCCGATTACCTAGATACTGAGGCGTTCATGAATTCAGCGGATTCTGATTTCAGGGGCGGGGAAAAGATTGTAGATCTTCTGCCGTTATTGAAGATTTATCTTAAAAGAATCTCGGAGAACGCCCCAAATACAAAGGTAAATATTATAAGGGCGCAAGTTCAGAAATATTGTGTCGAAAACTCTGAGTTCCCGACCGGAATTTATAGCCTTACTGTTCCAACTGGAGGGGGAAAGACTCTATCTTCGTTGTTGTGGGCAATGCTGCATGCGATAAAAAATAATAAAAAGCGCATAATAATTGCAATCCCGTACACTAGTATTATATCGCAGACAGCTTCGCTTTTGCGTAAAATATTTGGCGAGGATAGTGTACTTGAACACACTTGCAACTACTTTCCGGAAAATGACGGAGAATCTTATAGCGCTAAGTTAAAGAAGCACGAGTTGGCGAGGCAAAATTGGGATTCACCGATAATTGTGACGACAAATGTCCAGCTTTTTGAGTCGATGTACGCATCGCATCCTGGCAAATGCCGAAAGCTTCACAATATTGCAAACAGTGTAATCATTTTGGATGAGGTACAAACATTGCCCGGCGAAAGATTGCAACCAATAGTAGATGCGGTTAAGGCATATAATAAACTTTTCGGAGTGTCGGTATTGTTTACTACGGCAAGCCAGCCTACGTTGGAGGGAAGGCGACCGGGACATGAGAAGGATTTGGTGGGATTTGATAAAATCAGAGAGCTTGTTCCCCGGGAACTTTCGCTTGATAGGCAGTTAAAACGCGTAGAAATAGAGTTTGCCGACTCGCAATGCGCCTGGGATTACGCAGAAATTGCTGATAAGATTTCCGAGAACAATCGCGTGCTTTGCGTTGTCAATACCCGTAAGGACGCCAAAGAAATATTTAATCGGTTAAATGGGGTGGAAAATGTTTTCCACTTGTCGCGCATGATGTGTTCAGCCCACATAGATGATATTCTTGATAGAATACGTTGCATATTAAAATCGGATAGTGCAACTCCGGTTCGTATTGTTTCTACTCAACTTATTGAAGCGGGCGTGGATATAGATTTGCCGTTTGTCATGCGTCAGGAGGCTGGGCTTGATTCAATCCTTCAGGCGGCGGGACGTTGCAACAGGGAGGGGCTATCCCGCGAGCTTGGAAAAGTAGTTGTATTTAAAATAAAGGGGAGAACTCTGCCGAACGGCACTCTGAGTTTTGCGAATCAGGCGCGCCTGAATATGGGACCACAAAAGGATTGGTTTAGTCCAGAGGCGATTTCGGAATATTTTACGCAATATTATTCTCGCATACCGAACTTTGACAAACTTAATGCGGAAAATTACAGCGTTTCGGATATGTTATACAATTATGACGAACTCATGTTTAGCAAGGCAAACGATTCTTTTAAGCTAATAGACGACGTTGGGGAAAGTATAATAGTTCCGTATGGCAAGGAAGGGCCTATTTTAATAGATAGGTTGCTTAGTGGGCATGCGGACAGGCCAGTTTATAGAAAGCTAAATCGTTATATTGTAAATCTTCGGGAGAGAGATTTTGAGGAGCTCGAAAAAAATGGAATGATAGAGAAGTTCGAAGACTTTTATATATTGAAGGATTCTTCACAGTACAACGACGAGACCGGGTTAAATACTGAAAACCATTGGCCTGAGGAAATTTTAATTTGTTAACAAAATCATAAAAATGGAATATACTGACAAAGAATACTGTTTGGAGGTCAAAGGAGACTTCGCATGTTTTACGCGTCCTGAACTAAAGGTAGAGAGGGTGAGCTATGATGTAATAACCCCCTCGGCAGCCCGCGCAATATTTGAGGCGATTTTATTTAAAAAATACGCGATGCGCTGGGAAATAACACGCATAGACGTATTAAATCCCATAAAATGGATTTCAATACGCAGGAACGAAGTTGGAGCATTGGCGTCTATCAGAAGCAAATCTGTATTTATTGAGGAAAAGCGTCAGCAGAGAAATTCTTTGATGCTAAGGGATGTTGCCTATCGGATATATGCAAAGCTTGTATTTATACCCGTAAAATCGCGCAATCCCGCTTTTTTCAAGGAGCTTAAGCGCGAGCCTGGGGCGGATGAAAATCCGAGAAAGTACTATGCGATGTTTGAGCGCCGGGCAAAATGTGGTCAGTGCTTTACCCAACCCTATCTGGGAACGCGTGAATGTTCTGCCGAATGGCGGCTTGTAGAGGATCCGTTGTCCGAAAGGGCACCGATACCGGAGAGCCGGGATCTTGGGATAATGCTGTACGATATGGATTTTACAGATTTTGAGAATAAAAACATAGTGCCAATGTTTTACCGCGCGCAAATGAACTGCGGCGTAATTGAAGTTCCGCCTTTTGGCAGCAAGGAGATTTTAAAATGATATTAAAAGCGTTATACGACTATTACCACCGTATGGGTGAACTTGCTCCCATGGGGTTTGAGAAAAAGGAAATTACATTTCTGATAGTCATAGATGTGAACGGAAATTTCATCCGGGTGGACGATACCAGAAATGAAAAGAAAGTCCCCAAAAAATTTACTGTTCCGCGCGATATAAACCGGACAGGGAAAGTTCCGAAATCGCAGTTGCTGTGGGATAACGGAGAATATGTGCTGGGGATACCGAAAGATGAGAAAAGCGATGGCGATCAGGAAAAAAAGGAACGCGATGCAAAGCTTAAAAATTCCGCGTTTATAGAAAAATGCAGAGAAATTGCTGAGGTGTTGCCGGATTCAAAAGCGTTAAAAGCTGTTTTATCTTTCTACGAGAACGGCGGCGTTGAGAAAGTCATGCAAGACGAGAAATGGGAGTCTGTACTAAAAGATAGAAAAAGGAACATTTCTTTTATTTTGCAGGGGGATTCTAAGCCTATACCTGAGTTGGAAGAGATAAAGTCTTATGTGGAGTCGAAGAACGGGCGCGAGGCGGCTGATGGTTTGCCAATATGCCTGATAACCGGGAGCAGGGGGAATTCGGTGGTTTGCACTTCGTCGACCATGATAGCGGGAAGCCAGTCGACAGCAAAGCTTGTATCATTCCAAAAAGGGTATGGGTATGACTCGTATTATAAGGAGCAATGCGGGAACGCCCCTATGAGCACCGAGGCGGAAGCGGCATATACAACGGCGCTAAAAACGCTACTTGATAAAAATTCGAGAAACAAATTTTTGCTTGGCAATAGAACGTTTGTATTTTGGGCGTCAAATACGAAAGAATCGTCAAGGGAGGTCGAGTCGAGCTTTTTTGATTTTATAGGAAGCCAGAAACAAGACAATCCCAATGCCGGGTTGGAGCGGATAAGAAATGTGCTATCTGCGGTTTGGTCTGGAGAAAGCCCGAGTGCGTCGGGCGATAGGTTTTACGTTTTAGGGCTTGCTCCGAATGCGGCGCGAATAGCAGTAGTATATTGGAATGAATGCTCCGTGAGAGATTTTGCGGGCAGTTTATTGAAGCACTTTGAGGATATGGAAATTATCCGTGATAAAAGGGATACTAGGCCACATTTCGGTCTTTATAATATATTGTCTGCTGTTGCGTTGGGAGGGAAGTCGAGCGAAGTGCAGCAAAACCTTCCGGAGGCCTTGCTGAAGAGCGTGTTGCAGGCGACTGCGTATCCTTTTCCGCTGTATACTGCATGCCTGCGCCGCATAAACGCCGAGCTTTCAGAGAAGGCATGTTTTTCAGCCACGCGAATGGCGATAATAAAAGCTTTTTTAAACAGACAAAATACAAATCACAAAAAGATAGAAGTTATGTTAGATAAAGAAAACAAAAATATAGGCTACCTATGTGGTAGGCTTTTTGCGGTTCTTGTAAAAATACAGGAAGACGCCAGTGGGATAAATACAATAGCGGAGAGATACATGAGCGCAGCCTCGTCAAGTCCCGCGACGGTATTTAGTACAATTCTCAATCTTTCAATCCATCATAGTGAGAATTTGAAGAGTGAAGGTGCAAAGATATTCTATGAGAAATTGAAGCAGGAGATTATAGGGAATTTGCCTCCGGAAGGATTTCCGGCGCATTTGGATCTGCAAGATCAGGGGAGATTTTTTGTAGGGTACTATCAGCAGAGGCAAGATTTCTTTGCCAGCAAATAAAGCGCAAGCAAAATTTTAATAAAAAAGAATTAAAGGAAACAACTATGGAAAGCATAAAAAACAGAATAGACTTCATCTATATATTCGACGTTCAAGACGGTAACCCGAACGGAGATCCCGATGCCGGGAACTTGCCGCGTGTTGACGCTGAAACCGGGCAGGGGCTTGTGACAGATGTATGTATAAAACGCAAGATTAGAAACTATGTGCAGTTATCGAGAGGGAGCGAGAATGGCTACGATATTTTCATAAAAGAGAAGGCAATACTGAATAATCTAATAGATGCGGCGTTTGATACAGAAGATGTAAAATCCAAGGAAAAAGATGCTGATAAAACTGCTGCTGCGAGAAATGTAATGTGTGAAAAGTATTACGATGTCCGCACATTTGGTGCAGTTATGTCTACTGGAAAGAATGCAGGGCAAGTCAGGGGGCCCGTCCAGATTACATTTGCGCGTTCCATAGATCCGGTAATTACCCAAGAACATTCCATTACCCGTGTTGCTGTTGCGACAGAGAAGGAGGCAGAAAAGATGAAGGGAGAAAACCATACTATGGGGCGCAAATCAACGGTGCATTATGGTTTATATCTATGCAAAGGATTTATAAGTGCGAGCCTTGCTGGGCAAACAGGATTTTCAGATGAGGATTTAGAGCTGCTGTGGGAGGCGCTTAAAAATATGTTCGATTCGGATCATTCTGCGGCGCGTGGGATGATGAGTGCGCGCAAGTTGATTCTATTTAAGCATAATTCTGAACTGGGTTGCGCTCCTGCATCGGAACTTTTTGATCTTGTGAAAATCACCAAAAATACAGACGGGCCTGTGCGTAGTTTTTCCGACTATGACATTGAGATCGACAAAGGGAAGTGCCCTGCTGGCGTAGAAATAGAGGAAATTTTATAAATTGGAATATTCCGAAGACGACATGCTAATGCTGTCGGGGATACAGCACTATGTGTTTTGTCCCCGGCAGTGGGCATTGATTCATATAGAGCAGCAGTGGGCAGAGAATCGTCTAACTGCGGAGGGGCATTCTTTGCATGCACGAGTTGATGATCCAACGCGGCGAGTTTTAAATAATAATAAGCTAACGTTGCGCTCAGTGCATGTAGCGTCGCGAAGGCTAGGTTTGTACGGCGTGTGCGATGCATTGGAGCTTATTCCTTGCGAAGGAGAAAGGAATTATATAGAACACGAGAAATATGCAGGTCGGTATATTCCGCATCCTGTGGAATACAAGAGGGGGAGGTCAAAGAGCACAGAATGTGACATAGCGCAACTAGTGGCGCAGGTTATGTGTTTGGAGGAGATGCATGGTATTGAGATATCGCATGCATCGCTTTTTTATTGGGAGGTTAGGAGGCGTGAGGAAGTAGAAATTACCGACGAGTTGCGCGTGCGTACAGAAATGTACGCGCAGGGAATGCATAAATTATATTCATTAAGAAAAACTCCAGAGGCGCATTTTGCGTCGAGGTGCAAGCGGTGTTCGCTTTACGATATATGTTTACCCGAAAAGAGAGGTAGCGTGGAAGGCTATTTAAAGGAAGTTTTGGAATGAGGAAGTTATTAAATACACTCTATGTGACGAGGGCAGAAACGTATCTTAGGCGTGAAGGAATGGATGTAGTTGTATCTGTGGAGCAGAAAGATATTTTTAGGATACCGATAATAAATTTGGATGGGATAGTGGCTTTTGGGTATATGGGGGTGAGTCCTGGGCTAATGAAGCTATGCGTGGATAATAATGTATTGCTTACATTTATGTCACCAAGTGGGCAATATATTTCCCGTTTGCAAGGGGCGAGCAGGGGCAATGTACTTTTGCGCAAGAGGCAGTATAGAATGAGTGATGACAAGGAATTTTGTTTAAGTTTGGCGCGGATAATTATAGCAGGTAAGATACAGAATAGCCGCAATATATTGAGGAGGGCGATAAGGGATAATGGGGAAAATTTGCGTTTGGAGCAGGCGTCGGAATTTTTGAATCGCAGCGCGAAAAAGGCATTGAATGTATCAACGCGCGAAGAATTGTTGGGAGTTGAGGGAGATGCAGCAAATACCTATTTTGGTGTATTTGGGGAGCTAATATTGAGGCAAAAGGAGGAATTTAAGTTTAATGGGAGGAGCCGTCGTCCTCCGCGGGACGAGGTAAATATAATGTTATCGTTTATATATACAATGCTTGCGAATGAGGCTACGTCAGCGTTAGAGAGTGTAGGGTTGGATCCATATGTAGGATTTTTACACGCATTGCGACCAGGCAGGGCATCGTTGGCGTTGGACATGATAGAGGAGTTGAGAGGATATTTAGCGGACAGGTTGGTATTGTCGATGATAAACCGAATGCAGATAACAAAGAAAGACTTCATAAGGCAGGGAACGGACATGATATTATTATCAGAGGAAGGCAGGCAGAAGGTAATATCCGCTTGGCAGGAGAGGAAGAGGGAAACGATAACGCATCCTTTTTTAGGAGAGAAAATGCCGCTAGGGATAATATGGCATATACAAGCGCAGTTGCTTAGTAGGTATATACGTGGAGATATAAAGAATTATCCAGTATTTGTGATGAGGTAATATAATGATGGTATTAATAACATACGATGTGGAGACATCGACAGAAGGAGGTGCGAGGCGTTTGAGGAGAGTAGCCAAGGCTTGTATGGACTACGGAATGAGGGTTCAGAATTCGGTATTTGAATGTGTATTAGATCAAGCACAGTATGTAAATTTGAGAGTAAAGATATTGGGGATAATAGATAGGGAAAGGGATAGTGTAAGATTTTATTTAATGGGGAAAAATTGGGGAGGGCATATAGATGTAATAGGGAGGGATCCAGGAAAGAATCAAGAATCAATATTAATTTTTTAGTGAACGCGAACATGAAGTGTTGCAAGGAATGAAGTAGGATCGCAGAATCTGGTAATAAAATACTTGCAAAAAAAATAAATGGAATAATAGATTAAGAGAGATGCGAAAGAAAAGGTTCGCGAAATGGTGTACGTAATGTATTGAGAATTAAGTGCATATATAGATAGCAGTCGCGCCCCCCGCGGGCGCGTGGATTGAAACTTTAAAATAAGGCTATTATACATTTTGCAAAAAGTCGCGCCCCCCGCGGGCGCGTGGATTGAAACTTTTTACCGCCACCATATATTTGACATGTCTGTTGTCGCGCCCCCCGCGGGCGCGTGGATTGAAACTGATTGCGGACAAAGTTTTTCAAGTTGAAAGCTTGTCGCGCCCCCCGCGGGCGCGTGGATTGAAACTTCGCTTGGTTAAATCGGTCTTTAAAGTGTTGTGTCGCGCCCCCCGCGGGCGCGTGGATTGAAACAATTTTTATGCCCTCTATATTTATTTACTTTTTTAGTCGCGCCCCCCGCGGGCGCGTGGATTGAAACTTCGTAGGTTGCATTGCTTGCGCGTTCATTCCAGCGTCGCGCCCCCCGCGGGCGCGTGGATTGAAACATCTGCCGAATATGCAGTTGCGTCACAGTACTTTGTCGCGCCCCCCGCGGGCGCGTGGATTGAAACCACCCTTGCTCTTTTGAAGATGTTAAAGCTGATTGGTCGCGCCCCCCGCGGGCGCGTGGATTGAAACGATTAAATCGAAAAAAAAAGAAAAGAGAAAAAAAGGTCGCGCCCCCCGCGGGCGCGTGGATTGAAACTCAATTGTAAATGTGCTTTTGTGGCTTACTTTGAAGTCGCGCCCCCCGCGGGCGCGTGGATTGAAACGGTAAAGCTGCCGGCGCGTTTTTCGGTATAGTCGTCGCGCCCCCCCCGCGGGCGCGTGGATTGAAACAGACGGCTTACCAGAAAACCAAAAGAAAGCCGACGTCGCGCCCCCCCGCGGGCGCGTGGATTGAAACTTTTCACTAATTACAAATCCACATATTAATTTTCTAATATAAATGTAATATCTTTACACCCTTTTTTCTATATCACATAGTTTCGAATAAACCTGCAATGATGATAAGCGTAAATAAGAAAAGCTGGGGAATCAACAACAATAGCCATAAATAAAAGTATTCATTGCTCGTTTTTAATACCTCAGAGCGCTTTAAGGAGTACACAGGCGGGAATAATATCCAGCATGAATTAGGCGGCTCAACTCCCAAATTTTTTATGAGTTCCCTATCCTTTGTGATGCAAACAGCATATACTCCCAATAGCCCAAAACTAAGTAACATAAATAGTATGAAGGCAATATCTATCAATTCTTCCGGAGTGATGATAAATGCGCTCCATAACAATGCGCTTGCAATAAAATAAGCTATCGGCATTGCCGATACGTATTTATCGGAAATCGCATATTTTGATCTTGTTAAAATAGGCGGTTCATTGGGGAAATTCTGGGGTGTAGGTTGGGGACCTTCAAAATTGTCCGGGAAAACTTCGCATAGTTTTTTCCATTCGGGCATTCCTTGTGTCCATACGTAGTCATTTGAACTCCAATTCCCCATTTTCTCGCCATTTAATATGGCATATTCGGTAAATGGGCCAAACTGCTGCCCTTTGACATTTACAAAATATTTTTTTGTATCTGCGTTTTCCTGATTTTTATTGTCTTCCATATTTTTATACTAAGTTGAATACCGTAGGAACATTCCGCATCTCTCTATTCGTCGTCTTGAATAAACATTCTAAGGATATACCAAAATATCAGCATTACTGAGGAGAAAATGGCCATAGATGCCGCAACGTAGTCGTCCTCGCCGTATTCGTACGCAATAGCGTCTGTCTGGTACAGCAGAGCCATACTTCCGAGAAAAATCATACATACTGAAAATAGCAGTCCAAGATTGAATCCGAAGATTATGGCGGAAAATATCAAACCTGCCGATAGGAGGCCGCCAACAATTATGTACTTGTATAGAATGTCAAAACGTTTGCCAGAGACAAATACGCATATTGTCAATCCGACACATAGAGTCGCCGTTAAGACTATCGCGTGCGGAATTGCATTGTAGGCTACAGTTTCTGCAAATAAGAGAAGTGGCAGGAATATGACTGCCTCAGCCACAATATACACCAATAGTGCAATATACTGTGTGAGTTTGTCGTTTTTAGTTTCCGCGCACTTCATCGCGATTGATGATACCCCTATGTACGCAATCAATACAAAAATCCAATTTTTACCGGAAACCATCTTTTCCGCGAGAACGTTTGCGGAATTGGAAGAAATCAACATTAGTTCAATTATTCCAAAAAGTAATATGGAAGATAATAGATGTACATATACTTTTTTTATAAAAGCTTCGCGGGCTGTTTCTTCAAATTGAATTTGCGGTGCTTCCGCAGCTATGGAGTTTCCTCCGCAAAAAAGCGGGGGAGATGCCCGCTCCTGCAAATTGGGAGTTTTCAGCCTTGCTCCGCAATTTAGGCAGAAAACGTCTTTCTCATTAACTTCGCTATGGCAATACGGACATCTCATAGTTTTAATAATTTAAAGATTTTGATATAGGGCCACTAAAAATGCGTTTAATATAACGCCTACTATACTTGCCAATATGCTGACTAAAATATATATGAAAAATAAAGTGCGCTTAGTTTTTAGTATAGTAGCGCGCTTCCACAGATAAACTATCGGAATCAAAAACCACCACAGAGAGGGTGAAGCAAAACCGTTTTCTTCCATTAGTTTTTTATCTTTGAATATGAAAAAGTAGCACATACCCCAGGACAATCCTGCCAATGCTGACGAGGGAAAACCGGGGAAAAGCGAGGCTATAAATGCGATAATACCGCATCCGGCAATGAGGTATTTCATATGAGTATTTGAAACGCATATTTGATTAACATTTTGCCCGGATTCTTTGCTTGTAAACGCGGGCGGCGTTGCGCTACTATTAGGAGCTGTCTCCGGTTTTACTTCACGGTTAATTGCATTATTATTATTCATATTTTTATATGGTTTTATTTATATGATTATTATAATTTGTTTCCACAAATTGGACAAAAGGTTGCGTTAGCCTGGATTTTATTCCCGCAATTTGGGCAGAATTTTGCATTCATTGCCTCATTGAATGCAGCGACGTTTTCGCCGTATCGGGAGTAAATTTTCCTATTAGCCGCCGAGGAATTTGTTGTCGGATCGTTTACTACAATATCCGCAATACCCGTTTCACTTGGCCACAGCGCCCATATAAGCGCAACAATCCAACCCACTCCAAAAAGTGCGCCGCCAAATATGTTTAGCGCAAGTATAATCCATTTATAGTGGTGACCCCTTAAAAAAGCGACTATGGATGGAATGAAAAATATAACAAGCAATACGGCAAAGAATAGCACAAATATAAACTCTTCGTTCATAGTTTAATATATATATAAATTTGTAGTTTATTTTGATAAATTATATCTTTTCATCTGATTTAGGCGCAAAAAATCAATACGCATAAAAATGGCATTAGATTTGCTAAATTTATAAGATATTTATTGTGTATAATTTATAAGTTTATATGTCGAAATGTTATTCCAGCTGCGCTACCAGAAAAATTCATTCAAATTCCAAGTTAAAATTTTAAAAATAAGATTTTAATTGTGCTGTTAAAATTTACTCGGATGATCCTTTACTTCTTTTATCTTCTATTCTTAGCTTGCGCTCGACATCTAAAACGATTTTCCTGTGCGACGGCGTCTTTTGAAGTGCGTTTATAGAGCGATACGCTCTCTTTAATTCTTTTATGATTTTGTCGGATTCGGCAGCGTTTTCTTTTTCGTTTTCTTGTTTATTATTTGCTTTCATCGAAAAATTCCTTCATTGACGGGTTGTCGGAAATTACTTCCCTAAGTTTTTTTGTTATTCTATATACAGCATTATTTATCACATTCGGGGAAACCCCCAGCTCTTCTACAACTTTTTCTACATCCATATCCTCAAGCTTTACCATCTCAAAGGCGGTGCAGGTTCTTGGGTCGAAGTTGTGCCTTATGGACATGTATGCGTCAAGAACGACAGATTCTTTAAATGCGCGCTGTTCCTCCTCGGCGAGTTTCGCATTTAGGCTTTCCTGCGCTATAGATTCAGCCATCGCTTTTACTCCGCCGCCGTCCTCGTCGATAGAATCGGTTTTAAAGCTGTCTACATTCCGCCTTAAATAATCGACGACTCTTCTGTCGCAAATGGTTTTAAGATACGAACGGAATCTCGACTTTTTAGGATCGTATAAGTTCTCGTTGAAAATCTTATTGAGGGAAATGACGACATCGCTTACCACTTCGTCTATAACATTGTTTGGAATAGAGTAAATTCCGTACTTAAAAAACGAATTGCCGACCATTATTTTAATCGGCGCGTGGTATAGGTCAAAAAACCTGCGCCAGGTTAAGTTCCACAATGAAGCTTTGCCCGGTGACACAAGCTGCTCAATAATTGTTTTTGGTGTCCTTGGAATAAACATGATTCGCCTATGCAATTATATTCGCAAAAAATTTTGGAAAATCACTTTAATCTCTTTAAATATTTTTTGTATTCACCAGAAACGTATTGTTTGTACTGATCGTCGCTGTCGATAGCGTCTTTTAGCTCTTCAAGTTCGGCCTGTTCGTCAGCAAGATTTTCCCTCGCGTTTTGCCATTCAAATAGGGCCAATTTTATTTCGCCGGATCTAATTTCCTCCAATTTTTTCCTGTCAGTGTGTGGGGAAGAATCCAAAAGCTCCGTTTTTTCTTTTATAAAATTCGCTTCTGATTCCGCTAAAACCTGTTCTTTTGTCTTTTGGGCTAGCAATTTGGATTTCTCAAAATCCTCATTCCATGCTCTTAAAACAGAGCGTTTTCTATCTTTCCATGTTTTGATATCATCTATAAAAAAATTGCCGTCGTGAAATCCATTTTCCTTTATATTTATATATATGTCGTTCGGGATTTCGTATGCGGCGGGTTTTATTTGCGATAAGCTGTGGGGGGCATCTTCCCCTAAAAAAATTTTGAAAATCGTCAGAAGGGCAAGGGAAAGCAGTACACATATTCCAAGAGAAAAAAATATTTTTCTCGGATTATTTTTCTGTCTATCAACGGTGCTGTAAACCTTGGAGCTCTCAAAATTTTCCGAAAGGACGGCCTCTTTAAAAGCTTGCAACGACACATACCTGTCTCCCGGATTTTCAGAAACAGCGCGCAATATGCACCTATGCCAGTGTAGCCATCGTTCTCTTTCGCGCTCGGGGATTTCTTTTTCCGGAAATCTGTATGCAGGGCGCCCCAACGTGTCGGGAAGATTCCCGGATATTAGGGTATATAAGGTTGCTGCGATTCCATAGGCATCGGGATTACCCCCTTTGCCCACGTACCAGGACGGCGCAATGTAAAGCGGCGTGCCTATGTTTGAAAGCGATCTGACATCTTTGTCAACAAGGCCGAAGTCGGATAGTTTTGCTTTACCGCCAAAAAATAAAATGTTGTCGGGCTTTATATCGCGGTGCAAAAGATTGCTTTCGCCAAGCGCGATTGCGGGGAAAATGGACAACAATACCCTCGACAGGCGACGCCCTAAGCGTGCAAAAAGCTCGCGGAATCGGATAATCCAAAAACTGTTTCAGATTTTTCCGTCAAAAAAAATACTTGACATATTACACCCTAAGTTTAGACCAATTTTTACGGAAATCGAACTAAAAGGTAATTTCATGAAAATCTCTTATTGCCGCACACTAATATATTCACTTGTAACCGCCGCCTCCGCGATTGCCGCAAACGCGGAGAACCTGTCGCTCATCACGGGCGAAAACAAGGCATTGACCGACACGGGCTGGAATTGGTCGGACACATCAAAGTGGTCTCCGACAGTCTCGGAAGTCGCCGGCAACGACCTCACTATCGACGCCGTTACGACCACCGAGATAACTTCAACTATTTCCGACGGATTCACCGCAGGCGACGTAAACATAATCCTCAACCAGAACGCCCCGGCCGGATCTTCCGGCGGTCACGGACACTTCTTCCTGAATATCGACGGCAACGCGACTTTCGACAACTTTACCTGGAAAACCACGTCTGCCCAATGGTGGGGAAGCTACATAAAAATAAAAACCGGCTCGACGCTCACGATACGCAACGACCTCACCCTCGGGAACTCCGCATCGAACGCGTATTTTATAAGCTTTATCCCCGACAACGACATAAATTACAAGGGAAATCTCCGCATTGAGGGAGACATAAACTACTATGCAAACGGCTCTAGTTCCAACGCACTCTGGACGGGGCTCAATTCGCTCACCGTAAAAGGCGCGGTATCAATGATAAATCAGAATGGCAACATCGGGAAATGGGAGATAGAAAATAACAATACCACAATCGGCGGATTGTCGGGTGCGGACACTTCAAACAATACAATATTCCTTCGTAAAGATACCGCCATCACTTTCACCAATTCCGGCGACTACTCTTGGAACGGCAGCATAAATTCAGGAAAGTTGTTTGATATAGCCATGGACGATTCCGCGACCGGCAAGCAGACAATAGAGCTGACGGACGGCGCCATCAATAACCTAACCCTCAACGGCGGCAAATTCGTCCTCGCCTCCGCCAACGCCACCACGGGAACGCTCTACCTCAACGGCGGATATTTCGGAGCCGCCAACAACAGCACCGTAATAAATTCCGCGCAGTGGAATTCCGGCGGCCTGCTCTTCGATATGGCCGCCCTCGAAAACGGTTACAAGATTTCCATTGCGGGAGTGTTCTCGAAAAATGCCGACGGGCAAATTGAAATAAATTTTGACGGGCTCAACGGCGCCGACTACATCGGCGACACTTTCGATCTAATCTACGCGGGATCTCTCCCCGACGGCTTCAATCTCGACGACGCCAATGCCGACTTCGCGGCGGTCAACCTCCTGAACGCAATCGCGGAATTTTCGTGGAACGACAAAACCCTTTCGGTGACGTTCGGGCAGATTCCCGAACCCGCGGCGGTCGCCATGCTCCTCGGAGCGGCCGTCCTGTTCTTCGCTCTCCGCAGAAAAAGGGCGTAAGAGCCAGGCAAGATTTCCACAAAGGGCGGAGCCTGAAAGCTCCGCTTTTTTTGCGCCCGCGCGGCGCAATAGATTCGCGCGCACAGCGCGGGCAAAGCAAGGCGGCGCGCGGGGAAAACGGGCATAAAAAACGCTCTACGTCAAAGATAGTGGAATGGGAGAAAAAAAAGAGGGCAAAGAGAACGAAAAATGTTCTACAATGCCCGATGTGTTAATAAAGGGCTATAAGATTCTCAGGACAGTAAGTGTTGGTCAAGACTTTTCGATTGCGGAAGTTGAGCATAAGCAGTCGGGTATACCCGACTGCTTATGCGGGTCGCATCGTTTGATACATTACGATTCCTACCGGCGTTATATTAAGCACGTATCTGAAAACGGAGCTATTTATCATCTCAAGGTAAAATGCAAGCGTTACAAGTGTCTCGATTGCGGGCGGGTCTTTCGCGAAAGGCTTGAGGGAGTAAGGCCTTACGCTCGTCACTCGGAGAGGTTCAAAAACAGGCTCGTAAGTGAATACGCTCGGAACGTTTGCAATAAGGCTATTGCTCGGATTTACCGCATATCTGCAAGCACGGTTGAGCGGGCAATCCACAGTAGGTACGAGCAAAAGCTCAAAGAGCAAATCAACTATCCTTGTCCTGAAATTATAGGGATAGACGAACACACAATCCACAAGGGTTACAAGTTTGCGACGACAATAGCCGACCTAAGCCATCACAGGATATACGATGTTATTAAAGGGAAGAGACATATCGATATAGAAGGTACGCTAATGTCGTACAAAGGGAGGGAAAAAGTAAAAGTCGTCTGTATGGATTTATCAAGCGGATACCGAAGCATAGTAAGAAGATGCTTTCCAAATGCTAAGATTGTGGCGGATAGGTTTCATGTGATACGATTAGTGCTCCACCACTTTATGGAATTTTGTAAGAGTGCGCAGGAAGAAGTGAAGTGGAAGAGATCGCTTACTTATCCATTGCGGAAAAGGAAGGAAAGGTTAA
>ENA-ORMS01001388-ORMS01001388.1-human-gut-metagenome-genome-assembly--contig:-NODE-1388-length-19919-cov-2.654048_pt1 | contig 19919 bp, 17 predicted proteins | sample MGYA00242104_ERZ508997 | MGnify/ENA primary metagenome ERZ508997 (study PRJEB26280, sample SAMEA2338704) | human gut metagenome | biome: human gut; feature: human-associated habitat; material: faeces... | reverse complement strand
TTTTAAATAAAAGTTAAAAAAAATTTAAAAAAGAGTTGACTTTTTGAAGAAAATATTATATAATATTATTGTAAATAAAAATTAAAGAAAAGGGAGAGATTATATTATGAGAAAATTTTTATTAACAAATCACGATACTTTAGATGATGGACATTTCAGTTTCATTACCGTTGATGGTAAAGAAGAAGAAAAATTATTAGAAAAAATTAAAGAAGAAGAATATGATAAATATTCACCAAAATACCACGTCAAAGAAGTAACTGATTTAAATGGTTTATATTTAACTGATTTTAACTATGAAGGTGAAATTGATCTTTATAAGGTTAAAGGTGAAACTATGAGTGAAGTTAGAAAAAATTTGGGTAAAGAATTAGAACAAATTATTAAAAATACTGACCCAGATTTAGAAGATTTAGAACTTGATGGTACTAAAACTTTAGGTGACGATTTATATATATTCCTTGAATCTTACAAAGAATATACAATAGATGAATTAATTGATTGTATATTATATGATCATATTGAAGAATCATTTGTAGATAGTGGTGACGGTGGTTTCAGATTTGAATTTCATAAATTTGAAAAAGGTAGTTTAGATGATGAAAATTGGATCAGTATAAGTGAACTATTTAATAATGAAGGTGAAGAAGAATAATTCTTCACTTTTTCTTTTTCATCTTTCCTCTGCTAAAATATATATAAAACATAAAAGAAGGAGTGTAAAAACACAATGATGGATTTAAGTAACTTTAGTATAGATGATTGGTTGGATTTCTTTGGTAGAGATAAATTAGATAATGTTATTATAAAATTTCATATTTATACTAAATGGTTTAGAGAACTTATAAAGGTTGCAGAATTTAAAGGTTCTAGCGGGATTAATGAACTTAAGGGATTAGATTCTGAAATAACTTTTGTTTGGGTAGATTGGATTGAAGTAGAAAATAATAATTTAATCTTAAATATAAAAATCGATGAAGCAAACGCTAAAGCAATATTATAATTATAAATAAAATAAAATTTTTCCCCTCTACTTATATATACGTGGGGAAATTTTTTTTATTCAATATATGGCAAAAAACAATTATTTTTATTGTATAATATTTTAAATGGTTTAATATTATTTATTAATTAAGGGAGATAAAATAAAATGACAACAAAGGACAAAGATAAAGTTATAATCACTGAAAATGGTTGGGAAATATATGAAGAAGATGATGATCTAATTAATAAAGAATTATTAACAGAAGATATTAGTGGGGGCTTAGAAGATTTATTATTTACCTATGCAGACACTTTGACAATAATTACGGCTCATGCTACAGCACAACACGAAGGTGAACCTAATAAAATCAGACCATGTCTTGTAGTGCTAAAGAAAAAAGGTGATAATATGCTAAGAGCATTTCAAATTACTTCTGTGGAACCCTATGGAAATAAAAGGGCCTCAAACAAATCACCTCTAAGAGATTATAGAAGATATGGTTTAAGTAAACTTAGCTACATTAACTATGATCATTTTGTTGATATTAAGAAAAGTGAAATTAGCAAAAATTTAAACACTGAGTTAAGTGATTATGATGCTAAAAATTTATATGATGAATTAACTACACAATATGATAGATTAATTGGTCATGGGTTTAAGGACGCGGAAGATAAAAAAGATCTTGATAATTTTATTCAATATTTAGAAGATAAGTTTGTTAAATTTTAAAAGAGAAAGTAGGAAATAGTTATGAATCTTAAAGAAGCATATCAAAAAATGTTAGAAGGAAAAAAAGTAAAAAGAAAAGGTCGTAGTATGTGTTGTGCCTACGATTCAAAAGCAGGCAGAATTTGTACCGGTGACGGAGTAGCTGTAACGGGCATAGCTTTTGAAGCTGCTTTAGCTGATGATTGGGAAATAGTTGAAGAACCAATTAAAGATTGGAAACCAAAAAAAGGTGATACATATTATTATATTGGTAGCGTAGGCTCTATTTTCAATTATGATTGTCGTGAAGACATTTCAGATGAAGCACACTTTAATATTGGCAATTATTTCAAGACTGAAGAAGACGCAAAACATATGGTTGAAAAGTTTAAAGTTATTCGTGAGCTACAAAAGTTTGCCAATGAAAATAATGAAGAAAAAATTGATTGGAAAAATTTTAACCAATGTAAATATAAAATATTCTACGATGCTGAAGATGGGGACCTTTATGTTGATTATAGCATTCAGTGTGAAAGTGAACCATTTAACATTTACTTTACTTCATTTAAGATAGCAAAAAGAGCAATTGAAGCAGTTGGTGAAGATAGAATTAAGAAATACTATTTTAATGTAGAGGAGGCCTAAATAATGATAACACTTAGATATTATGAAATGAATGATAAGAAATTATTATCTTTTGTGAGTAAAGAAAAAGAATTAAATTTTTTACCGCTTAAGGTCGCTAATAATTATATCACTATTTATAGAGGCGATGGATATGTTAAAAACAAATCAATAGTAGATAAAATTAATGAAAATAAAGATAATCTAAATGATTTTACAATTTATACAAATGATGAGGAACTACTTTTAATGCTTCAAGTTAATTGTTTAAATAAAGAAACTATGAGATATTCTATTTATATAAATGATGTATGGGTTTATAAACTATGTGAAAATCTTAAACCAATTAATGATATTTTAAAGATGTATAAAAATGGGCGTTTTGAAAAATAATAAGAGATATCTATAAATTAGATATCTTTTTTATTTAATTTTTTATAAATTAAAAAAAATTGCAAATAGAGTTGAAAAACATCGGGAATTTTGTCCCTTTACGGGATGCAAAAACATATTTTGCGGAGAATTCAGAAAACTCATGGGAAAGCATGCAAAAGTTTCCCCGGTTTGCAACTCTGCCAACAAGAACAGGCTTCACGAAAAAGCCTGTTACAGGAAAGAAATCATTTCATTTCGTGCCTTTGCAGGGTGAAGAGGAAACGAAGACCGCCTTCCTTGCGATTGCGCACCGAAATGTTGCCACGATGAAAGGTTACGGCATTGCGAACTATGGAAAGCCCCAGACCGGAACCGCCAAGTTCGCGCGTGCGACCCTCTTCGGCACGATAGAACCGCTCGAAAAGTCGCGGCAGATGCTCCTCGGGACAGCCTTTGCCCGTGTCGTAGAAATTAAAATAGCAAAAATCATCATCGGAATTGTAACATTCCACGCAAACTTCCGTTCCCCGCCCGGCATAGCGTACACTGTTTTCCACAAGGTTTCTAAAAATGGAATAGACAAGCGAATAGTTGCCAAAAATCTTTATTTCGGGGTCGATGCGGTTGTAAACCTGCATATCGGCATCCTTTATTTTCGAATCCAATTCCTCAATCACATCGTTTACAATCTCACACGGCATCAGAGTTTCCCTGTGCATGGTTTCCGGAGCCTCTTCAACTTTTGTTATTATGGCTACATCTCGGATGAGTTCGCTGAGTCTTATGACCTGAGTGTATGCACGCTCGAGAAAATAGCGTTTGCGGTCGTCCGACAAGCCCTTGCACTCGAGAATTGTTTCGATATATCCCCGAATACTGCTCACCGGAGTGCGGAGTTCGTGGGTTATGTTGTTGCTCATCTGCTGTTTCAGAATGCGACTTTTCTCTGCCCGCGTTACATCGTACAGAGTCATTTCAAAATCACTGCTGTTGTAAACCACCACCTGTACAGCATAGCGCGCACTGCCCGCCGAAATATTGAAACGCATCACAGGAGCTGCCTCGCCGGGGCTGAGCTCGCGGCTGTTGAGTCCCACAAATTCGCTGACGGGACGGAAAGCGTCGTTAGTCCAAATGGTATTGACATCGCCCGTAGGCACAGGAAGTATGGAATTTACATATTGCACAAAACGCGGATTGGCATAAACAATGCCTTTCTCGGTGTTGAAAATGGCAATTCCGCCTTCAAGATACTGAAAATGTTTCAAAAGCCGCTCACGCTCCGTCTTTGCCTGACGACCTTTCTCGTCGAGTTTGCGATACAGATTCATGATTTCACGACCTATGTCGCCGAGCTCGGAATGAGGGAAACTGATTTCATCGTAACCTATTCCGCCCTTTCCGGCTTCGTCAATGAAACGACGGAGACGCGAAACCGAACGCCCGAAACTGTCGGATACATATATAAGTATGACTATGGCTATGGGAAGCACCAAAAGAACAAAAAGCAGAAACACATTGGCAGGGCGGAGAATGTTTCGCACTCCCTCGTCATAGGGACGGGCAACACGAACCACATAATTGCCGTAAGCTTTTGCGAAATAAAAGAAATCGGTATCGAGTGTTTCCGAATGACGAACGTCATAGCTGCCGGTTTTCACCTTCATGGCGTTGGAAACCTCGGGACGGTCGGCATGATTTCCCTCCACGCGCCCATTCATATTGCCCGATTCATAAACAACATAGCCTTTGCGGTCTATGACGGTGAATCTTACCTCACTTGGAAGGCACTGGAGGAACATTTTCATTCTTGCCGAGTCGAGCACTCCGCCGCTTTGACTTATTTCGCGCCCCACCATATCGGCATAGTCGCTCATACGGTTACGGAAGTCGCCTATACGAAGCCCGCGCTCATAGTGCATTTCGAAAAGAACCATTACCACGGCAAACACCGCAAAGATGCCTGTGAACGAAAGCAGTAATTTATATTTATATCCCAGACGTATCATTTTTCAACAAAGCAATATCCGTATCCCTGACGGTTTACGATTTGTGCTCCGGGCGCACCGAGTTTTGATCGTATGCGTGTGATGTGGACATCTATGGTTCGTTCGAGCACAAGAGAATCGTCCTGCCACACGCGATGAAGGATGTCCTCGCGCGAGAAAACCCTGCCGGGACTTGAAACCAGCATATTGAGAATGCCATACTCCTTGGGAGTAAGCATAACGTCCACACCGTTTGAACGAACCAGCTTGCGGTCGGGAATAATCTCAATGCCGCCAATCTTTATAGAAGAATCCTCGCCGGCAGACAGGACTGTGCGCCTGCGTAGCACGGCACCAACGCGGGCAAGTACCTCGTGAATGGAAAAAGGTTTGGAAATGTAGTCGTCGCCACCCGCCGAAAATCCTGTAAGCAGGTCGTTCTCCGTATCTTTGGCGGTAAGAAAGATAACAGGCACGGGATTGTTGAGTTCTTTACGGAGCTTTCTAACCATGGAAAAGCCGGAAATTCCACCAAGCATGACATCAAGCAAAATAAGCGAGACACTGCCGTCAAGCAATGCCAAAGCTTCCTCGGCAGAAGAGGCGGTGATGACTTCATATCCCGCAGCTTCAAGATTCACTTGCAATATTTCGCGAATGTCAGGCTCGTCGTCAACGACAAGCAACTTGCTTTTTGATTCTTCTTGAGTATTCATAATGCAATATTAAGCATTTAATGGCAAACATGCCGTTAAGAAGCGGTTAAGTTTGACGGCAATAAAAAATCCGCAACCCTAAAGAGTTGCGGATTCTTCTTTATTTATAAGTTCCCCCGAAAAAGAGGATTACTTACTGTCGGAATTTACTTATTTAACAAGAACTTTCTTGTTACCTACTACATAAACGCCCTTCTTAAGACCTGCAGTAGCATTGGCAGCATCAACGTGCTTGCGAACAAGAACACCGTCGGTGGTGTAAACGTTAACGAACTGCTTGATAGCTAAGATTTCTGCATTCTTTATGCCATTGAGCATGCCTGCGCCCTTAACGTAAACGATAACGTCTACTTCGTCGTCAGAAACAGTGTTCTGTACAAGACGCGGGAGGATTACGCCTCTCTTATAACCAATGGTAGTGTTCTTGGGTTCGTCAACAACAGAGTCAGCAAGGAAGTATCCGTAATGATCTACGGTTGTTGTCCAAGTAGCAGGAACTGAAATGAGACCGTTAACAGTATCTTTCTCTGCAGAAACGCTACCGTTCATAACAGGATTGAATGAAAGTGCGCTCTTTTCAGATGCATTGTATTCGCCGGGCATAATATAAACCACAGGTTTACCACCCTTAACGGTTTCGGTGCTTACTTTTTTCAGTTTGTAAGCAGTAACGATAGAATCACCTTCGTCGGTAGTAACTTTACCTACGATGTCGTAAGGAGTAACTTCGTTGCTGCCGTATGTTGCAGGAACTTCATACTCGTAAGGTATGGTAATTGCAATAACACGACCGTTTTCGAATTCTGCATATTCTTCAACAGCGAAATCACTATGATTTTCTTCCGAAGCTTCAACTGTCCAAGCGAACGAAGTATTCTTGAATGAAGGAGCAGAATCGTCAGCCTTGGTATAAGTCATACCATCAGCAAACCAAGCTGCGTTGTTCTTCACATAATAACCTTCGGCTGTGAGGAAACCTACCTGACCCTCACCGAACGGAACTATAGTAAATGACTTAGGTGTGTACCATGAAATAGGACGATAGTCGTAGTCTCCCTTTCCTGAGCCAGTGTAAGGACCGAAGAAGCCACCGTTACCAACATTCTGCGGAACAAAACGTCCGTTCTCGTCTTTCGTAAGTGTCCAATGGAACCATGATTCATAGTAACCGTCAGCAGAATATTCCTTAGTGAGGAAGTAGCTGTAACCTTCGCCTGCAGCGTGAGTATGACTGCCACCTGCGGTAAGAGACATGCCGGGACGGGCCTCATCAGCGGTATTAATTACATACCAATTCTTATCTGCGGGCTTAACCATGTTATCATAGAGAGTTGCATAAGCATCTTTGAGACCGCCAACGATTTCTTTAATCTTTGCCCCAGACAATGCGCTTTCAGCTCCGTCATATTCTGCGAGCAAAGCGGTAGCTTTGCTTGAATAAGCTTCAAGAGCAGCAGCGGGGAATTCACCAATACGATCACCTTCGGTAAGGTTCTCGACATTATAGCGAGCCATTGCTATTGTAGAGTCATTATTGCTCAAATTCTTGAATGCCTCGAGCGCAGCAACGAGTTTGTCATAGTTTGCTTGGGTAGCATTACCATTGTTATACTCGTCTTTTGCAGCCTGAATAGCATTGAACAATTCAAATGCCACACCCTTATGACTGGGTTTGAGGATAGAAGAATTTTCGTCTACACCGGTTACAGGATAAAGGTTATATTCTGCATAGCCGAATACTGCGTGATTGTTTGCAAAGTAAACGCCGCCGCCATTGTTTATGGAAACGAGAGTCTGGAAGCGTACATATTTGTAGCCGCCAATGCCGTTTACGATGTAAGTAAGAGAATCATTGTGGAGAGTACTGAGGAAAGACTGACCGCCAAAGTCTGCCAATGTCATGTCATTGGGAAGAGTTGTCCAACTCTCGGCATCGTTAGAAACCTGGATACGCATTCTCGCGGGAACACGGTGCCAAGAATTGTCTTGACGCATTACATAAGATACCTGAACTGTGTCGGGGAATCCTGCTTCGCTGTAAATGCGCAAGGAGTGAGGCTCGCCCGGAGTTTGTTCCTGACCTTCTTCCCAAGTTGAGTTCCAATAAGTATTCTTAGCACCGTCAATCATGTTCTCAAGATGAGCACCTTCGCCGGGCGACCAGTTGTTTGCATAAATCTGGCTTACATCTTTGATGATAGGTTCGCCAACTGTGTAGTTTGTTGCAGCGTTGTATAGACGACGTGCCTCTTCGAATTTCTTCTTGAGGTTGATATTGAGTTCGTTCTGCTCTTCGCTTGCAACTACATTGTTAACTTCTTCCTCAGAAACGGAAATAAGTGTCCAGCTTGTACCGCCGTTCTCCTGACGCGGGCTCCAAATTTGAAGTTTTCCTTCGTCAAAGAGACTTTCTCCATGACCGTTGGGATCATAACCGAAGTCTGCATCCACAGAGTTGAATATACCCCATTGACCATTAGCTTTGATAGCCTTGAACTGGGCAGGAGTTTCAAGTTCCTTGGTCATGTTAACGAGTGAACCGTTGGAACTGTTCGCAGCCTTGTTCATGTACATCTTGTTCTTTACATTCTGCAAAGCATATCCGCCCTCGGCGAGTTTGGTTACCTTCCACAACTGTGCAGATGTCTTTTCTCTGTGAGTCCAACCCGGAGTTGTGTCGTTGTAAAGAGTAAGATAGATGTCGTTTTCGTTCTTAACATAGTTAGTCATGTTGCTGCGAATGAGATAATATCCGTCGGGAACAACATTAACCTCGTTGTTGAACTTGTTGCCTGCTTCAACGAGAGCTTTACGAACAGCGTCAACTTCTTCAGCAGCGGGAAATTCTTCAGCAGCCACAATAGCTTTTGCTTTTGCAAGAGCCGTGTCAACATTGTCTATAAGTTCCTGACTGTGTGCACAGCCAACGCCTTCGCCAACCACTGCGCCACTTGTTATGCCGTCATATTCGAGAATTGCCATGCGGAGACTGTCAACAGCCACGCGGCTTGCGTCGGCAATATGATCGATTTCCTCTTGGGGAACACGGCGAATGTACCAAGCGGAAGCCGAACCCAGACCACCATCCCAGAGAACAAGTTTACCGGCTGTGCCGTTACCAGTCTGGTGATTCTCCATGTGATAAGGACGCGGGGGATATTCATCATAGTAATCGTGCTTGCTACCGATGTTAAACTGTCCGCCGCCAAGGTCGCCTGCAAATATGCGTTCTTCCTTTTCTTTTGTATAGTTAACAGGCTGGGAATCGGAGTGGCTTTCGGCTTTGCCGAGATATACGTTCGAACCTACGTTGCGGAATGCGTAATACATTCTGCCGCTTGTGTTGCTTGCGCTCTCATCCGGGAATTTTGTAATCTGCCAGATGAATTGGTTGTCGTTTGCCTTGAAGGCTTTCCAACCGCAGATATTGCTGCTGTAAGGAGCAACCCATGCAAAATTGCCATTGTCCACGTCGGTGAATGCTGTGTAAGCGGTCTTGATGTAGTAATAGCCGCCGTCTTCAATCTGAACCTTAGCTTCGGGAGCATCAACCTTCTGCTTTGCAGCATAGAGGTTGTCGAAAGCTTCCTTAAGCTGGGCATCGCTCATTGTACCATAGTCAGAAAGCACATTCTGATAGGTTTCATAGAATTCGTTGTAAACATCCTCGTTCACAAAACCGGGATCGGTACCAACACGATAGTCGCTTTCGATGGTTGCTCCGAAGTTGTCAAGCAAGTCTTCGATGGCATCCTTAGGAGATGCTGAACGGTCGCTGACACGACGGATGTCCCAAACGTTGGTGTCCTGATATTGTGAGTACCAAGTGATGTTGAACTTGGAAACCTCGAACTCGTTGCAAAGGAATACACGACCGTAGCCGCCGCCATCATTATTCATGTTCCTCTTTCCTGTTGCGTCAAAAATGTTCACAACGGTGTAGGTAGTAGGTTCCCAGTCGCTCTGGCTGCTACCATAGCTGTTTGAGCCATATTGACCTTTGTGCTCCTCATCGCTGTTTGAAACAATACAGAAAGCCTTTGCCTGCGTAGTATCGTCCACAAGTGCGCTTTCACCATTGGTGTATTTGTTGATCCACATATCAGGATCATCAGCCGCATTGGGATACACCGCAGAATTGTTGGTACCCCATTTGAAGCTGATATACTTGCCGGTCTTTTTGTTCTTGATGTAGTACTGCGGAAGACCTGTTACCGCATTGTCCACCTGCGCTCTTTCAAGCACCCACTTTATTTCCTCCGGCACCTCAAGGATGGAGGAAATCGTTTGGCAGGAATTGGTCCGCCCATAAGTAAAAGGCACAAGGTAATGACCCTTGGAGGTAGTACCTGAACGCGCCTCAAAAACTACTTCCACGCCGTCTTCAATCTCGTCCGGGGTCAATACCCTGCCGATCATGTCCTGCGCAAAAGTACTTGGCACTGCGAGCAGCATTGCTGCCAACGCCAACAGAAAAGTCTTTAATCTTTTCATACCTTTTGTTTTTATAGTTAGTAATGTTGTTAATTTAAGCTATTTATTGTTCTGTTATTTGTGAATTTTTCAAGGAAACCCGTCCTTCATACCCTATTAAAATAGGGAAACACGTAGCAAACATACAAAAAAATTTTGAAAGTTATATCACCCAACTTCACATTTTTGCAATAAAAACTTAATCACAGGTAACAAAACGCACAAACGCAACCGCTCTAAGCATGGAAAAATTTTAACAATATCACAAATTGTGCTACATAAAGCTGCCTTTTTATTTCAACAAGTGGCATTTAGTTGTTTTTTGCTTTCTCAAGCTTCTCTAACCCTACATGTCGCAAACCGCATCTTTTTTACATCAAAATCACTTGGGATACCGGAATGTTCGAAACATAATTTTTCAAACTCAAACGCATTGCACAAAACATTTTCCCTCTCATTTTTTCAACACTTCCGCGAGGCTAAAAAAAAACATAAGGCTTGTTGTAAAAAATACAAGGCACATATTTTAAAATAAGTGCCTTGTATTTTAAAATATATGCCTTATATTTTTCGCAGAAAACGGCATCTGATTTTCAACAACTTACAAAACCGCTTTTTTGAGACTTCCGGAACTCCCCGGATGAGGCATCACAAAAAGTCCGACGCATGATTTTTGCGGCATATATTTATTGCATTACACATATAGGCATCAGCATTGCCGCACAGGCGACTGTTCTCTCCATGCCCGGCATTGTTGTGCCGCGATTTCCGCATTTGCGGCGCATCAGTGGGAAACACCGGCAAAAACGAACAGAAAAAATCCGGGCGGATTAGCATTTACCACGCATTCTTTCGGATAATTACAAAAAAATAAGGCTCCGGATTATCGGAGCCTTTGTTATGTTACGCGCCACAAACGTTGCGGCACACAGAATTTCAGACGGTTTCGCCCTTAACAAGCTTTTCGGTGTCGGCAGCAATGAGCAGTTCCTCGTCAGTGCCTATAACGGCAACAGTAACTTTGCTGTCGGGTGCGGAAATCACCTGATCCTCGCCGAAGTTCACATCATTCTTTTCCTTGTCGAGCTTTATGCCGAGGTTTTCAAGTCCCTTGAGCGTATCGCGACGCACGGAATGCTGATGCTCTCCCACTCCTGCAGTGAAAACTATGGCATCAAGTCCGCCCATGGCGTATGTGTATGCTCCTATATACTTGCGTATGCTGTAGCAATAGGTATTGCGTGCGAGCAGAGCGCGGCTGTTGCCGGAATGAACGGCATCGTCGAGTTCGCGCATGTCGCTCGAAACTCCGGAAATGCCCAACACGCCCGATTTTTTATTGATGAGTTCGGAAGCCTGTTTGATGTCGAGGTTCAAATGCTCCATAAGGAAGAGAACAGCCATGGGATCGACATCGCCGGAGCGTGTTCCCATAACAAGACCTGCAAGAGGAGTGAGACCCATTGAAGTATCGACCACCTTGCCACAGTCAACCGCCGTAACCGAAGCACCGTTGCCAATGTGGCAAACAATGAGTTTCTTGGTATTAATGTCCCAGTTCAGGAACTCGCAGGTTTTATGAGATACATATCTCACCGAAGTTCCGTGGAAACCGTAACGGCGTATCTTGTATTGCTGGCAAATTTCGTAAGGAAGCGCATAGGTGTAAGCATAGTCCGGCATGGTCTGGTGGAAAGCCGTATCGAACACAAAAACCTGCTTAACGTCGGGCAGTTCGTGCTTAATGGCTTCGTAGCCCTTGAGGTGAGCCGGATTATGAAGCGGAGCAAGCTCGCTGTACTGTTTCCATTCTTCAAGAATTTCGGGAGTAACCACCACACTATGGGTAAATTTTCCACCATGCACTATGCGATGTCCCACAGCATCGATCTCTGCAAGCGATTTTATGGCTCCGTGCTCGGAATCGGTGAGCTGCGCAAGAATGAAATTGATGCCCTGCTCATGATTTGTTATTTTCACCTTTATCTGCTTGCTGTAGCCGTCAGCGGCTTTTAGTTTGAGAAAAGAGGTTTCAAGTCCTATCTTCTCCATTCCGCCTGCGGCGAGAACGGTGCGGCTTTCCATGTCATAAAGCTTGTACTTGATTGAGGAACTTCCGCAGTTGATAACGAGAATTTTCATTTATTGTTAATATAAAATTGTAAGCGTTTGTTTAAGCGCGCACACACCGGCGCATCAGTCCTTTTTGCTTGCGGCAATAGCCTGATTGGCTGTTACGGCAATCATTTTGTAAACATCGTCAACGGAGCATCCGCGACTCAGGTCGTTAACCGGGCGGGCAATGCCCTGAAGAATGGGTCCGATAGCCTCGGCATTGCCGAGACGTTGCACAAGTTTGTATGAAATATTACCTACCTCGAGGCTCGGAACTACGAGAACGTCGGCATGACCGGCAACCTTGGAGTTGGGAGCTTTGTGTTCGCCCACCGAAGGTACGAGAGCGGCATCGGCCTGAAGTTCACCGTCAATCTCAATATGCGGATCGAGCTGACGGGCAAGCTTGGTGGCTTCAACAACCTTGTCCACGACCTCATGCTGAGCCGAACCTTTTGTAGAGAAACTCAGCATGGCAACCTTGGGATGCGGAATGCCTGCAACATGTTGGGCTGTGTGGGCTGTGCAAACCGCTATCTGCGCAAGTTGTGAAGCATCGGGCACGGGAAGAACCGCAACATCGCCCATGACAAGGAGACCTCCATCGCCATATTGCTCTTCCTTTGTTACGAGAAGCATTGCACCAGAAACACAAGTGATGCCGGGAGCGGTCTTAATGATTTGAAGCGCGGGACGAAGCACATTGCCCGTAGTGTTTCGGGCACCGGCAAGCTGACCATCGGCTCCGCCGGTTTTTATTATCATGCAGCCGAGATAGAGAGGGTCTTTAACGAGTTCGCGTGCGCGTTCAAGGGTGAGACCTTTCTTTTTGCGTATTTCGGCAAGTTGTACGGCATATTCTTCAGCCATAGGATTATTGAGCGGGTCAACAATCTTTGCTTTCGAAATGTTACCAAGACCGTATTTCTCGGCAAGTTCAAGGATTTCCGTGGGATTACCGATGAGAATTATGTGTGCCATACCGTCGGCAATGGCGCGGTCGGCTGCACGCATGGTTCTTTCTTCCGTTCCTTCGGGCAATACTATGCGTTGGGGATTTTCTTTAGCGCATTTTACGAGTTTGCTAATTATATCCATTATGTTATATCAGATTTATATGTTATTCGGTTTGCAAAGTTAGCTATTTTTATTCAGAGGCAGGGCTTTTGCGCAAGCCATTATCGGCAGATACTACCGTATTTGTGATACCACGCGGCAAAGCGTTGCGTACCTTCTGCGATGTTTACAGTAGGATTATATCCTAATTCGCGTGATATTTTGGAAGTATCGGCAGAAGTCATATAAACATCGCCCGGCTGCATGGGCAACATCTCGAACTTTGCTTTTTGGTCCAAAGCCTTTTCAAGAGCATCGACGAAATCCATTAATTTCACGGGATGTGAGCATCCTATGTTATAGACTGTGGCAGGCACGGAGCCTTGCGGAGCATGGTCTATGGCAAGTAATGTACCGCGTATGATATCATCAATGTAAGTAAAGTCGCGAATCATGTCGCCTCCGTTGAATAGTCTTATCGGTCTGCCTTCGGTTATGGCATTTGCGAAAAGTACGGGCGACATATCAGGACGTCCCCACGGACCATAGACGGTAAAATATCTCAAACCGGTAGTATGTATTCCGTATAAAGAAGAATAAACGTGAGCCATGAGCTCGTTGCTTTTCTTGGTGGCGGCGTAAAGGCTTTTCGGATTGTCCACCTTGTCGTCTTCACAGAAAGGAGCCTTGGTGTTTCCGCCATAAACACTGCTCGAACTGGCATAGACAAGCGTATTGCAATGATAGCGGCAACATTCGAGTATATTGAAAAAACCCACTACGTTGTTCTCCACATAGCTTCGGGGATGGTCTATGGAATATCTCACACCCGCCTGGGCGGCAAGGTTGCAAACCACATCAAAACCTTCGCAGAGGAAAAGATTTTCAAGAGCGGAGTAATCGGTTATGTCAAGTTTCAGAAACTTCAGGTTGCCATAAACATCGCTTACACCTTTTTCCGTATCAGTTATCCCGAGAGCGCGAAGACGTTCAAGTTTAAGTTTCGGAGTGTAGTAGTCGTTAAGATTGTCAACGCACACAACTTCATCGCCACGCTTTGCGAGCGCAAGCGAAAGGTGATAGCCAATAAATCCGGCTCCTCCGGTAACAAGCACTTTCATTATTTTCTAAGATTCAGGCGTCTTTTTACTTCCGACACCTATCATTATGTTTCTTGAATAGGTTATAAAGCCCACCGACTGCCCTAAAATCAGCACGGGGTCGTGTCTGAAAATGGCGTAACTCACTATCATTCCCGAACCTACAAGACTAATAATCCAAAAACCTATTGGTAAAATGGAATGGTGGCGGCGGTAGGAGTAATACCACTGATATATAAAGCGGAGGGTGAAGATTATTTGCCCGGCAGAGCCATAAAGCAGCAGCCAGAAGGGAACTCCTTCGTTATGGAAGAACGATTGAACGAAATTTTCGGCATCGTCAAGCAAATAAGCAAGAGCACCAAACGGCCAGTTGAACAATATTACGCGCAAGACGAAGGGCATTTTTCTCCATACTCCTTTTATATCAAGATTCCATATATATATATAATATGATATGAGTTGTCCGAGAACTATTGCGAAGTCTTCGCGCAAACAACCATAGACAAAAAGCAAAATACTTCCCACAAGGCTGCAACCCCAATAGACCACCGGCGAAACAATACGCTTTTGCCTCTCCGAAAGAATCCACTGAATCAGCATTCTGGCGGAGAAAAATCCTTGGGCAACAAATCCCACCGCAAATATCAAAGCGTTTATCATGAGCAGAAACTACTTGGAAATGTTGTTTTCCCCGACATTATAGCGTATGTAGCGACTTTTCATCCAGCGAAAGGCAAAGCAATCCTCAAAAGGCTTTATAAGACGATTGCTTAGGTGATATTTCGATACTCCCTGGGTTCTAGGGTAATGGCGAACGGGAAGTTCCTTCATCTTACCGCCTTCGAGCGTTACGAGAGCGGCAAGAAACCTGTGCATGCCGTTGAAGAAAGGAATTTTCCGGGCTATGTCGGAATGGAGAACCTTTAGCGGACATCCCGTATCGGTTGCAGTATCTCCCGTCATGCTTCGTCTGAATCCGTTGGCTATTTTCGACTGCATTCTTTTGCCCCACGAATCTTTGCGGTTGGCTCGTATTCCCGTTACCATCTCAAAGTCTTTTGCATAGGGCAACAGTAAATTGAAATCTTCGGGATTTGTCTGCAAATCTCCGTCGATATATCCCACGAGTTTGCTTCCTGCCACGTCGAAACCGGCTTTCATTGCCGTGCTCAACCCGTGGTTTTCGGCGGAGGATATAAAATAGAAATCATCATTGCGCTCGCAAATCTCACGTATTTTGTCAAGACTCGTATCACGTGAGCCGTCATTGACAAAAAGTACGCATGATTTCACCAAAGACTTCTTCAGATATTCACCCAATGCCTTTTCGAGCGCAGGCATATTGTCTTCTTCGTTATAAATCGGGACTATTATCGTAAAATCGTAATTACTGGTTTTGTTTGCTTCCATTTGCTTTCGGCTTTAGAAGTGTTACGTTGTAAATGAAATTGTCATCGCTGCCGTGTTTCGAGAAACGACTGCGATTGCTGTTATTGTATTTACCGCAAAACACGGTATCTATATTCTCAAATGCTCCTTCGGGCAGTTCTTCTGCAAGATTCTTATGCGATAGCAGTACGCAGGGCATGCGTTTCCTTAATTCTTCGTTAATATTCTTCGAAGAATAATCAAGCGGACGTATTACGCGCCCTGCGGCATAGACAATTTCTATACGAAGCTGCTCGCCCGCATTACTATAAAAAGGAACGCCTTTGAGTTCTGCCATTTCTTTTGTGGCGGATATGCTGTGATAATCGGGATTCGAGAAAGTTTTTGCCACAACCGGCATCGCCACCAATTCTGCTACGGCAAAAACAGCGGCAATTCCCACGACAGCCTTTCGTGCTGCCTTTTTATGACTTTTATCACACCAATATATTATAATGAATGCCATTGTGTAGCAACAAGGCATCATCATGGGCAGAAGATAACGCATTTTCTTCTCGGGCATAAGCGAAAGCAGCACCAACTGCGCCGCCGTCCACAGCAATGCAAATGTGTAAGGACTGCGCAAAAGTCCCAACTTTTTTCTCCAAACCGGAAACGCAAGAGCAAGAAGCATGAGCGGAGTCCATATACCCGTTTCCACAAAGAATCGCCAGTAATAAAACCACGGTCTTACGTTATGATTCTGCCACGAACCTGTTTCTTTATGAATTACATACTGCGCGGCCTCGGGATGAAGAGTCAGAATCAGCACATACCACCAGGAACTTATCGCCACCGTAAGCACAATCATGACCATAAGCGGTAGTTTCCTGCCTTTCATGCAGGGACGGCGCATTACCACAACGGCTATAATCCACGGAAGAAGCAATGCGTAAAGCGAAACAGGACCTTTGCTCATGAACGAAAGCCCCGTCATGATTCCGGCGAGCATCATGTTGCGCCAAATGCGGGACTCTTCGTAAAGTCCCCGCCACAAAAAATATATCCCGCCCATCATAAAGGCGTGGCAATAGATGTCCCACGTGGCAGTGCGGGCTTGTAGAATTATCTGATAGCACGTTATAAGCATTAGCGAGGCTATGAAAGCGTAGTCGTCGCGCCGCGTGATTTTTACGGCAAACAAATAGAAAAACACAACGAGCATACAACCTGCCAAGCCGCTCATTGTGCGCTGCACTTCAAGATTGTCTGGTGCAACAGCCTGCGCTGCAGCGGCAATCCAAGTTGGAAGCGGCGGGTTGTATTCCCCGTTCATCCTTGGCACGAGCCAGTTTCCGCCTTCCACCATTTCGCGGGCGGTTTCAAGGTTTCGCGTTTCCATTATATCGGGGCGCAAAAAACCGTTGTTCACGAAAAACGCCACGAAACACAACAAAGCAAGCAACAAAACCGCTCTACGCGGTCCTGTTGCTTGTAAACGCAGTCCGTCAAAACTCATAACGGAAAGTTTATTATAGCTTTATTCCGAGTTTCTTTGCTATCTCTTTGGGGAGAGCCGCTTTGTTTACCACGAAATTCATGGTTTTATAAGCCACATATGGTTTTGAAGCATAGAACATTCCTTTGTAAGGTCCGTATTCGCCCCAAGAGTTCTTTACCATATAATATTGTGCACCCGTGCTGTCTTTTGCAATACCGTAGATAACCATACCGTGATCGTCGGTTGTCTCCCAGTTATCGTAAGCTTTCTGACGCATTTCCTGAGTAATGGTCTTTTCTCCCTGTGCGCTCACAACATTCTTGTCGGCTTTGCCGTCAGTTCCCGTCCAACGTGCAGCATCACTGTGACTCAAGTCTTTTTCCTTGTCGTTAAGAGGAACACGGGTAACAGCACCGAAACCTTTTTCGCTTACGTCCGCACCCCATGCTATGGTGTAGCCGTTGTTTATGGCATTGTCTATAACTTCCATCATTTCGTTGAGCGGAAGATTATAGCTCTGCGCCCAACGCCAGTTGTCCTGAACTTCAACCACGAAAGGCTGATAGAAAGGATGGTGAGTGTAAGAAGTTATCGAAACATAATCGTCGGCATTCAAGCCAAGATATTCCACAAACGATTTCGGAGTGTAAGTCTTGCCGTTGTATTTGAAACTCTCGGGCAGCTTGCCGAGATAGTTGTCGTAAATGGCTTCCACATTCTTCTTCCAAATCGGCGAAAGAGTTATCTGACGTCTTCTCGAACCCGGTTCGGGTTTCCATTTGGCTATAGCGTTAACCACAGCTCCCGCCACGGTTGTAAGTTCGCTGAAATTGAAAAGACTGTCGCCCTGCAAAGAACCCGGAGCAGGCATTGCATCCTGCGGAACAAGTCCGTAGTTTTTCATGCAATATAGAACATCGTAAAAGCTTCCGCCCTCTGCAAACGAAACATCGCCGTGCATTCTTACGGATGCCTCTGCGCGGTCGGTCATTGTGTGATGTACCACAAAAGATTCGCAAAGATCGAAAGTTCCTTTGCCTTTGCGCAACAACTCTGCCTCAAGAAATGCGAGAGTTGAATAGCACCAACAGGTTCCCGACTGGTTCTGGTCCTTTACGGACGTGATAGGAATTTCTTTTACTACGGAGAATTTCACCGTATCTTTCTTTTCGTCGGCATAAGCCGAAGAAGCAACCAGGGCAAGAGCCATGAGTGCCGTAAATAATTTCTTCATTACTGTTGTATTATTGTTTCTGTTTGTTTCATATTGGTTCACGCCTCGCGGCTGCGCATGAATTCCTCCACATCTTCCACATGATAAGGAATGCGTTTACTGCCAATGAAGCGGCAACCCTCGTCGGTTATCAAAACATCGTCTTCTATGCGTATTCCGCCAAAGTCGCGATATTCGTCAATCTTGTCAAAATTCAGGAATTGGGCGTTGGTGCCGTTTTTCTTCCAATCGTCAATAAGCGCAGGAATGAAATAAATGCCCGGCTCATCGGTTACCACAAATCCCTTTTGCAGTCTGCGACCGAAACGAAGCGCGTTTGTGCCGAACTGTGTGGAAGGACGCACTTCTTTGTCGAAGCCTACGTAAACCTGTCCCAAGCCTTCCATGTCGTGAACGTCCATTCCCATGGAATGTCCCAGACCGTGAGGGAGGAACATGGCGTGCGCTCCGGCTTTCAACGATTCTTCCACATCGCCTTTCATGAGTCCGAGCTGTTGCAAACGCTCGGTTATTATGCGGCAAACGGCAAAATGCACATCCCACCACTTTACTCCCGGCTTTGCCACCTCGAGAACGTGGTCATGACATTCCACCACTATATTATATATGTCCTTCTGCTTTTGAGTGAACACTCCGCTCACAGGAGTAGTGCGGGTATTGTCGGAGCAATAGTTTTCGTTGGTCTCCGCTCCCGCATCCACAAGCATCAAACGCCCCGCTTCGAGTTTTGCAGGCGAAGGATTTCCGTGCATCACCTCTCCGTGTTGTGTGGCAATGGTTTGAAACGAAACCATACAGCCGTAGGCATTGGCAATGCCGTCCACCATTCCGCCTATATACTGTTCCGTTATTCCCGGGCGGCAAAGGCGCATAGCCGTAGTGTGCATTTCATATCCTATTTCCGCAGCGCGTTCAAGCTCGGCTATTTCCTCTTCCGTTTTGGTGGTACGCATTTTCACCACTGCGGCAATGAGTTTGAGCGATGCCGCCGCTTTTTGTTGCGAGGGATGTATGCCGAGAAGATTCATTATCTGTATTTGATTGTCAAAACGGTAAGGCGGCAGGAAATGCACCTCTTCGCCCTGTGCCTTAGCCGACTCCACGATTGCGGGAAGTTCGCGCATGGCAGCAGTACGGGCAACGCCCGTCATTTCCGCCATTTCGGCAACACTCGTTACCGAACCGTACCAGACAATGTCCTCGATGTCTATTTCGTCTCCCACAAGATATTCGCGGTCATTGTCAACGTCTATAACACCAACGAGACCGTTTCTGTGCAATCCGAAATAGTAAAGAAACGAACTGTCCTGACGGAATTTATATGTATTCGATGGATAGTTTGCCGGGCTGTCGTTATTGCCGAACAAAACTATAAGTCCGCTGCCTACGAGTTTTTTCAACTCGTTGCGGCGTTCCACATAAGTGCTTTTGCTGAACAACATGATTAATCCTGTTTTATGCAAATGCAAAGGTACTAATTATTTCGCATTTACGGCGTAAGAGCATTAATTGTTGAGAAAACCGGCAGGCATCACTTTCCTTAACAAAATTCATGCTCTGCGCCCGGTCATAAAAACCTTCGAAACACACCTCTTTCCGCATACCCGAAAAAACACAAGGCTTATCGCAAAAAACATAAGGCATATATTTTAAAATACAAGGCACTTATTTTA
>ENA-ORMS01001380-ORMS01001380.1-human-gut-metagenome-genome-assembly--contig:-NODE-1380-length-19997-cov-3.479140_pt1 | contig 19997 bp, 19 predicted proteins | sample MGYA00242104_ERZ508997 | MGnify/ENA primary metagenome ERZ508997 (study PRJEB26280, sample SAMEA2338704) | human gut metagenome | biome: human gut; feature: human-associated habitat; material: faeces... | reverse complement strand
TCTTATGCTCATTAAACTTATGATGAGACTGCATGGCGTTCTTGATTTCATAATGTTTCAACAATATACCCGACGTGCGCGTATCTTCAGCCAATATCAAATCGGCCTCTTTCAGTATACGGATAGCACGAAAGGTCATATCCTCCATATTTCCTACCGGCGTAGGAACAACGTATAATATACCCATTTTCTTAAATCTTAATATAGCAAAGGTAGAAAGATTTTGTTTCGATGTACACATATGTCTAAACATTTAACAGATGTTGTATCTTAAAATGGTGTTTTTACATCTCCACAAAACGACAAACGCAAAAATAAAAAAGAGCGCAGACTTTTAATCTGGCTCTCTTTGCTATGCGGTCTAAAGTCTAAAGCTTCTAAAACGGCATATCGTCGTCCTCGGCTTCCTCATCGGGGGCTTTCTCCGCCTCAGGGTCTGGATAGACTTCTTTCAGCAAAACGTAAGTGCCGTTGCTTTCTTTGCGCAGTGCGTAGAGGTTGGGGAATGTTGCCACAATGTTGTGGATTTCGTCGGGGAAGATTTTCGCGAACTGCTGAAAATAGCTTATCCGAACCCGCCCGTCCTTTTTCCGCAATATGCTTTCCATTTTCTCGCGCCTTTGCTCAAGCCTTACAAGAAGCCCGCTCGTGTAAAATTCCACAGCGTTGTAGAGCGAATACTTTATGACCTTGCAGGCGTTTTCGGCAATCCGCCCGTCGATGATTTCCGTCTCGTCGGCTATGGCAAAGATTATCGCAAGCCTTGCGGCGTTTTCTCTCGCCTTTCCGAGCAGTTCCTGAACGCTTTTCAGCTCGTTGTTCATAAGCTCGACCTGCTCGTTGTGGAACTTCCTGAAGATTTCAGCGGCCTCTGGCGTGGCTTGAATCCGCTGAAAGCCCTTGTTTCTGCGAAATTCATAAAGTGCGGTTATCATTTTGTCCCAGTCTTCCATTACGTTTTTATCGAGCGGGATTTTCAGCCCCTTGTCGATGGGAATGTCTTTCGGACCCCTAAAAAACAGAAATCTTCCCGCAAAGCCGCTTGCCACGAAGTTCTCGTTTTTCACCATGATGTTTCGGAAGGCGTCATACTGGACAAGCCAAAGTATGCTCAGGCAGGGCTTGTGGATTTCCGCGACGCCCCTTGAGATTCTGTCCTGCCGTATGCTTTCGCCGCTCCAACCGCTGTTGTAAATTTCGGTGTCGTCTCCCTCTTTTCGATATAGGCCGCCGACTATGGCAAGCAGGCTTCTCGCTTCGGCGCAAAGCGAAAACACAGTCCCGCCGTTTTCCGCCATCTTCTGCGCGATGGCTTCAGACGTGGCGTTCATGACGATGAAGCTTGGGTCTTCAAGCTTTTCGTCCTCTTGGGGTTCTTCAGCTTTCTTTTCTTCAGGAGAATCTCCGCCCAATTTTTCAAACGCCTCAATGGACTTTGTCATTGCGCTTTTCTTTTTCAGGAGCTTTTCGCGGTATTCGAGCCTTGCTTCCATTTCCAAGCTCAAAAGCCGCTTCCCAAGAATTTTTGCGCTCGCGCTTTTGCCCGAAGAGCTTGCCCCAAGCCCGAGCATATACAGATTCGCGTCTTGGGTGTAGGCGTTTACTGCGTTGTAGGCGCGGAAGCTTTTTCCGACAGTCCCGCTTAGAATCCCGCAGGCGATGAAGCATAAAAATTCCATAGGCAGATTCTGCGCTTCATGGACGGTTCTAGCCACTCTTTGGATAATATGGGGGAACGCCCCAATGGGGCATTCCTGCTCATAGTATTTTGTGTAGATTTCCGAAAGGACTTCGTCGGGCGGCAAGGTCGTTTTTGTAATAAATCTTTCCATCTTTGCCTCCTTACATGCGGAACGGGTTAAGCTCTTTGCCCTGCTCGTGAGCATAGCGGAGATAGTCGTTTAAATCCTTTATCTTTTTCCCGCTTTTTAGGGCATAGTCTGGCAACATGTATATCATTGTAACAGCCGCTATATCCTTAAGCTGGTTTGCCCAAGTCATGCCAGCTTCATATCCCGCTTCGTCCGCATCCGCAAAAATCATTACAACCTTCCCCGAAAACTCGCGCAAATAGGGAATGCCTATTTTGTGGTTCGCGCCAAGCATCGCGACGGGCGCGTGGGTGCCGAGCATATTGAGCGTTTTCAGAATATGGAAGCACGACAGGAAATCGGTGGACCCCTCGCAAATGCATATCGCTTGCTTGTCCTTTGCGTTTTCCAAGCCGATCGGATAACTGCAGTCGCTGTTTTTCAGAGTCCACGCTTTTGCTTCTTTGCCCGAGAATTTCCAGTTGTTGCCGTCCATTCTTCGGATTTGATAGCTCAATTTCCGATTGTCGCTCACAATCCAGACGTTCCCTGTTTTATTTGAATTCCCGAATCCGAAACATCCGGCGTCAAACGCATGCTTTAGGCTCTCGACGGACACTGAATACCGTTTGGCTACGATGTCCGCGAGGGCGTCGTCCCATAGCAGTTTTTGGGGCGCGTTAATATCCCCTTTGCGGGGCTTTTTCTCTTCATTCCTATCCAGACTATGTCTGCCCGAAGAAACAGCCTTAAAAGAGCCGTTATCGAACTCTGAGAGCAAAAGCTTGTAGGCTTCCTTATTCGAAATCCCTTTCAGCTTTGCCGTAAAACTGATGACATTGCCGGTTTCGCCAGTTGCCAAGTCTTTGAATAACTTTCCGTTCCCGAAGATTGAAAAGCTCGGGTGTTCGTCCTTGCGGAAAGGGGAACAGTAAAGTTTCCCCTTGCCCTTGAGGGCGACCCCGAACTTGCTTGCCGCATCGAATATGGAAATGGTGTCGCAAATGTTTTCCATTATGCCGACTCCTTTCCAACGTGGCGGTATATTGTCGAGCTTTCGAGAAGCTTGTCGCAGTCCGACTTCCTGTACCGAATGCATTTCCCCGAAAGGCGTATGCTCGGCAGGCGTCCTTGGCGGCGGAGCTTTTCGACGAGAGTCTTGCCTATCGACAAATACTCCGCGACCTGCTCGCGTGTAAAAAGCCTGTCGCAAGCGACCGGCTTGGTTAACGTTGTATTGGGTGTTTCTGTTTTGTTTTTCATATTGGAATCACCTTGACGATTTAAAGTGGATTTCGCAGTTCGTCCAAGGTGCCACCAATATATCACAAAATCTCGATAACGCAAATTCCGTCAAAATCAGGCATTATGTATAAATATTGCCGCGATATGCAGAGAATTAGCATAAAAATGCTTTCCAACCTGCGATTTTTGCGGCTAAAACAGATAATCTGCAGAATGATAACCCCAATCTGTATTGGATTTAGAATTCTGTGCTATGAAAAAATTAAAATAAAAAAATTCCTCTTATCACGGCATCAACGAAAGAATTTTTCCCTTCGCAATAATCTTCAAAAAGATGCCGATCCAAATAACATTGCAATAATTCAAAAAATATATCTGGAGAAACTCCTCTTTTACGAATTAAATTCAATTCTACATCAAGTTTTTCTTGGAATTTTTTCCATTGAGATTCACCGAATAGTTCATTCTTAATAAAATTTCGTTCATTAAGTTTTTCAATGTCAATATGCTCTGCAATGTCACACAGTTTCCTGAGTAAAATGAGATGTTTCAATAATTCCTTATTTCCGCGCACGGACTTCCCCCATATCGTTTTTGATGGCGGATTCTTCCCAAATATTTTTTCCGCTGCACTATCAAAAGGAATGTAATATTCTTCTCCATCAAAAAATTCCTTTTTGGTAAGTTCGCCAAAAGTATCATTTAGATAATCACGACGTTTATTACAATATCTTCCAATCTTTTCGTCCAATTCAAAAGCTTTCTTCAACGCTTCGTCAGTATCATTTCCCCTTTCTTTATAAAATAGTGCAAATATATCGGCTATCTTATCGGCGGACAATACAAATTGTTGATTCCAATGTTCTTTGAATTCTTTTCCTTTGGAAAAACAGTTAAAAGAACTTTTATAAATTTTTTCGTATTTCGCTTTCAAGGAATCGTAATGGCTTGCGAATTCATCTTTACGTTCAGCTCGAGTTTGAATGGCTCTTGTGCGCTCCAGTGCTTTTTTCATTGCGCGTTTGTCATTCGATGTCGACATCCCTTCGTTTCCCATATTAGCGCTCCAATAATGTATTTATTGCCTCTCGCTTCTTTGAATCATCGATTACTTGAGTAAATTCATTGTCGAGTTCATCGCCACGCCGTCTATTTTGCAACGGTTCAAGAGATTCTATCAAAATTGCTTCAAGTGTTGATATAATCTTATCCATCGAAAAGGTATTCGACAAAGATTCTTTTGCAAGTTTACCATCTTCTTTTATTGCTATTGTCCCGAACCATGAAAAACGATTCCATCTCGTGTTTAGCCTGTCGCGAGTATGTTCTTTCAATCGTCTGCCCAACGTTCCTTCTATTGCGCGTCCGACATAAACAATAGTACGATGATCGTATAAGATATAAATTCCGCTTTCGTCAGCAAAATTTACTTTTGCGAGACTGGAGTTTTCGTGTTTACCATTAAATCTTGAAGGTTCTCCTAAAAGCTTTATTTGCGATGAATCCCAATTAACTCCATTCCTATCCCAAAACATCCCGAAAGCCTTTATAATACTTTCATTATTTACGGATTCTACAACTTCGGCATTCGTCAAATCTCTATCATTTTTCTTGTTCTGAGGGATGTTTTCGGAAATAAGCCTGAATTTTGCTTTACTTACTTGTTTGAAAGGGGATTTATTCCCAAGCTTTTTAATTGAAACGTATATATTCGCGCCAACTGTCGCGGCGGGAGTGGGCGTTGGCTTTTTCAATTTAGCAAGCAATATAGCATCGGAAATCTCGTTTGCCGTCATTTCTCCGCCATTTTCTGCCATTACTTTGTATATGGCTTCTTTCCATGTGTATTTTTTCATAATATCTATTTCCTCGCAAATATGGCTTTACTTATAATCTGATAATTAGCTTTATTTTCTAATATGGCATTAAGTACATCAAAAAAAACATGAGCGTCTCTTCTGTTGGTCTTTTCCTGAAAAGCAAGTAGTTTCATTAGAATAAACAATGTTTCAATATCATACTCTCTATATTCATTTAATTTTGATAAATCAAACAGCGAATTAAGACCTTCATTTATATTAGAACTATTCAAAAAATCATTACGTTCTTCGCATGAAGTGGCTCCATGAATTTCCTCCCATAATTCGATAAGCTTTTTTATGAAGCGATACGTTAATCTTTTCTTATGGCTTTTCTTTACTATTAAATCTACAGCCCACTGAAGGTGATTTGGTTGTCTCAGTTTAGTCCATTTGCCATCCTTTAGGGTTTTATGTTTTACAATTATATCAAATTCGCTCTTGCCACCTTGATATACTCCTATGAGAACTTTCCCGCTGCTCAATTCATAATGCGTTAGTAACTTTTTACCTTTACAAGCTAAGAGTTCCGCTGGGGTTTTTCTGCTTTTTGCCATTATTTATACTCCTTCATAAACTCTTTCTTGAAATAGAAAGAGTGGTTTTTGTTCGAAACGTAACGATTAAAAGTTGTCGAAAAAATCGGGTGGTATTTACCGTTTTTATCCTTAGCATCTTTTGAACGAACTTGGATTAATTCTCCGCTACTTGTATGGATAAATCCGTCTGTCGAAGTTTCAATATGTGTTCGTAGTTGCGAACAGATTGAATAATAGTCGGCTTCAAGACGTTTAAATAAATCAGAACCTTTTGTGACTTGAACGTGATAGGCGTTTAAGAAATACCAATCACCGACATCTTTTGAATCCTTTACGACTGGTAGATATACAAGGTTTCGGATTTTTTTGTACAAATTCGACTCTTGAAATTCTTTCGGGATAGGAGAAACAAGCTCGTCTATAATTTCCGAAATTTGCGTAATAAACATCGTCTCGGCAGGTTCGCCGTTTGCGTGTGTCTTGTTCGTCTTCAGTTCACCGTCTTCAAAATCACATAACGCACTATCGAGTGAAAGTCCGATATATTTTAGTAAGAGCTGACCGACATTCCCTTTATTAGTTCGCAAATCTTCGGGGTGATTCTTAAACAAATCTCGAATTGGAATATTACAGGCAGATTTTAAAATTGGCAAAGCCTCATCAAGTTTCATCAGATACAATCTTGATGAAGAAAATAAAAATTAGCAATTATTTAATAATTCCTTACGATAATCTCCGCTATCTTTCCCCGCCCATCGGCTTTTGAATTTATGGAACGGCTCGCATAGGTTTTCTCAACATTGTATTCTGAATATAACTCGTTCGATATAGGAGTATCGGAGTTCGATAACATAAAATTTACGCCCATTGCCGAAAGTTTGTCGCAAAGTGATTTTAATTGAACCTGTTTGTCCATTCCGAAGTCTTCTTTTGAATATGAAGTAAAAGATGCCGTTTGAGAAAGTGGAATATAGGGTGGATCGAAGTAAACAAAATCACCTTTCTTTACAAAATTTAGGATATTCTCAAAACTGGCACATTCAATCTGTGTTGTCTGCAAAACTTCTGACGCCGCATACAAGCTTTCTTTATTCAGAAAATTCGGGTTGGCATATCTGCCAAACGGGACATTAAAAAAACCTTTGCGATTTACCCTGTATAGCCCATTAAAGCATGTTTTATTTAGGTATATGAAACGGCTTGCTTTTCGGACAGGTGAAATATTCGTATAGTTGGGATTTCTGTCTAGAGCTCTGATCTCGTTATAATATTCTAATGAATTCTCATGGGAAGATAGGTCAGATATTAGCGCTTCGACATCGTCACGAATAACCTCGTATAGGTTTACTAACTCAGGATTTATATCCGATATATAAGCATCAAACGGTGCTATGTCGAAATATAATGCACCTCCGCCGATAAATGGCTCGAAATAACGATTGTACGAGGAGGGAAGTCTCCGCTTTAATTCGGGCAACAGTTGACGTTTACCGCCAGCCCACTTAATAACGGGCGAAGCAGAAATACTTTCAGAAAACTGGAGCGCAAAACTATTCACCTCTTTAAATCTTCATATCGTTTTACGGATAAATCAAGATAATCTTTACAAATGTCTATACCTATAAATTTCCGTCCGGTTGTGATAGCCGCAATTCCCGTTGTTGAACTTCCTGTAAATGGATCTAAAACCAAAGCTTTCGGAGTTGTTGACGCTTCTATTATTCGTTTTAAAAGATTTAATGGCTTCTGGGTAGGATGTTTACCGTAGATTTTTTCGACTTGAGCGGGAGTATTTATAGCCCAAACTGAACGCATTTGCTTCCCAGGCTTTTTCAAAAAATCTTCGGGGAAATCTTCCCGGCGCATTGTATCGTAATTAAAGATGTGTTTCGACTTAGGATCTTTTATTGCCCAAATTAAACTTTCGTGGCTAGCAGTAAAATACCTACAACTTAAATTTGGAGAAGCATTTGGTTTATACCATGCTATGTCATTTAATATTTTGAACCCAAGTTGTTGAATTGCAAATCCGCACTGAAAAATTGAATGATATGTACCAGATACCCATAGAGTGCCTTCGGTTTTTAATACACGCTTGCAAGCGGAAATCCATTTCTTGTGAAAGTCAAAGTCAGCTTCAAATCCCTTGCTTTTATCCCAATCGCCCTTATTAACTGAAACAGTGCGCCCAGATTGACAAGTAAAGCCACCATTTGAAAGCATATATGGAGGGTCGGCAAACACCATATCAATAGAACATTCTGGAATATCAGCTAATACTTCAAGGCAATTTCCGTTTACGAGCCAAAAGTTTTTACCTTTATAATAATATTCCATGCCTTTATATCTCTCATATTGTTGAAATCGCTTCAAGATTTTCTTTCTATCGCTCTTCTAAAAATAATACAGAAAACCGTTGCAAATACTTGATAATGTAGTATCATATGCAATATGATGCCACGCAAGTCAGACATTAGAGCTTATGAAAGCCAAAAAATATTCATAAGCTCAAAATATGCCAACAAATTAGAACTACCCCAAAAAGCTATTGGCGTTTGGGTTATAGCCAAAGTAAAGCGAAGATATTTCCGCTTGAGAAAAGTCCGCTTAGACGGCTATCTCGCAAGCGATAAAGGAAACAACTTCCAAAATATATCTAAAGAGAAATTCAGCATTCTGAAAATCTTTAATGAAGACGAAAAATTTTACTGCGTATTTTACGGTCTCTCTAAACGAAAAACTGAATGGCTTAAGAAACTTCTGTCAATATTTGAGGAAAACAATCTCTTGTCCGAACTCATTGCAAAGTTTGGAAAGTATCAAATAGCCAGACAAATTCTTTTTGATACAGGTCCCCAAAAAGGCCGGATATATAGCTCAATAAAAGGAGCAGTAGAATATTGGGAGAAGCGCAGGCTTCAAAATTATGAACCGAACTGGGAATAAATTTCACGCCCAAAACGCCTTCGATTTGCGTTGCTGTTTTGTTGCTATTTTTAGCGTAACAATACAATCAAATAGTATGCCATACGGCTGTTCAAAAATAATTTTAATACATAAAAATACACAAAAAGGAAGATTTTCACTTATAAATAAATTGCTCAATATCAGCCACTTTTAAGTTCAACTCAAAACGCTCAAGACATTGATAATAAAACGCTTAGGAAGCGCTCGTTCTATCCGTTGAACTACAGGGGCGGGATAAAGCAGTCATAAGACCAGATGGACGCTTGAAAGTCAACTATATTTCAAGTATTAACACTCATTGCGGCTTTTTTATCTATTTACCTATTTGCGCCTTTACTTAGATGCATAATATCTTGCCTGTTTAACTATTTGCCTATTTCACCTATTTGCTAAAACAGATCGTCGTCTTCATCGACTTCTATTCCAAGCGCCTTTTTAGCTTCGGAGATTCTATCTTTCAAGACGACATATCGCCCTTTGCCTTTTTTCACAATTTCGTATATCGATGGGAACGTATGCACGATAAACTCCACGCGCTCGCTGCGCAGACTTGAATATTGGTCAAAGAAGCTGATTTTTTTGTAGAAACCGTCGTTTTGCCGAATCATGGCGTCCATTTTAGCCCTGTCGTGTTCAATTTCAGGGAGCATTCCGCTTGAAAACAAAACCACCGAAACGCAAATTGAATACGAGACAACCCTGCATGCGCGTTTTGCGATGTCGGCTGTGATTCGATCCGCGCCTTCCGCATGCGCGAAAATAATCGCAAGCCTAATTGCGTTTTCCCGCGCCTTGCCAAGCAAAGGCGCTTGTGTGCGCAGTTTCCCGTTCATAAGTTTTGTATTAAAGGCGTCGAACTCCCAGAAATAATCAAAGGCTTCTTTGTCGGTATCGAACCAAAGCGGCAGACCTCTTTTGCGAATTTGGTAGGCCTCGGCAAGCTGATTTTCCCATCTTGAAATTGCGCATTCGTCAAGCGGGATATTTTCTTTCGAGGCGGGAATGGTCTTGGGAGCGCCTCTGCAATAGAGAAATCTTCCAAGAAATCCGCTGCCTATAAAACTGCCTTTGTTCTTTGCAACGATATTGTCAATTATGTCGTTTTGCACCATCCAAAGCAGTGAAATGCACGGATTTGGGACGCTGGAAATTCCGTTTACAATTCGGTTGTGCTTTATTGGCTCCCCCAGCCGCTGTTTAGGGTCTCGGTGTCATCGCCTTGCTTGCGATAGTTGCCGGCTACAATATAGATGCTGTCTCTGGCTTCTTCGCACACGGAGAATATTTCACCTCCGCTTGCCTCCATTGCTTTTATCATAGCTTCCGACGTCGAATTTTTTACGATAAAATCTGGATTCCTAGGCGGCTTGGGAGAGTCTGAAATTTCGTCTTCAAAGTCGAAGTTTTCTTTTCCGTTAAGCTTGTCCTGCATGAGCTTTGCCTTCGCTTTCTTGAATTTCTCAAGCTCCTTTTTGTATTCGAAGATTTCGTCCAGAACCCTTCTTTCCAAATTGGAGAAAAGGGCGCGAATGCTCGCGCTTTTGCCAGTGGAGCTTTCGCCGACACCTAAGACAAAGATATTTGCATTTTGCGTATATCCGCCGCTTACGGCGTTTCTTGCCTTAAATACTCTGCCCATTGCGCCGCTTAGAATTCCGCAGGCACAAAAGCAAAGCAGCTCCATTGGCAAATTTCTTGCGGCGGAATAGGTCTTTGCAACGTCGCGTATAACTTTCGGAAAGGCGTCTATGGGACATTCGCTTTCGTAGAATTCCTTGTAGGTCTCCGAAAGAGTTTCCATCGTGGCGTAAAATTGCGTTGTTTCGGGCATCCTAAACATTTTTGGCCTCCCATGCGTTGTTGCCGTTCTGGCATTGGGCTATGCGAACTGTCGGGATTTCCGCCTCATCATGCGGCTTGCAATGCATGAACGCATATTCGTTTTCGCCTTTCGTTTTCAAAACCGCCGACATAATGTCCGCGTAATTTGAGATTGCCTTTCCGCCCATGCCCCATTGGGCCGGGTGCAGTTTCCCGCTTCGGAATTGCGGCTTGCAGAAATGGTGAATCAAAACCATCGCGAAATGGTGCTTCGATTTCAGCTCGTTTATTTTGCAAAAGAGGTTTGAAACTTCCGAATAGCTCGAAAAGTCGCAGCCCACAAAAGAGGTCAGAGAATCCACTATAACGACATCGTATTTGTTGGCCCTCAAAGCGGCGTCAAGCTTCGATATGAAATCGTCAACCGAATAATGGCGGCCTGTTTTGCAGCGGAAGCGGAAATTATTTTCCATAATTTTGCAAAAGTCCGCCTTTTTATCGAGTTCAAATTGCGAAACGATATCGTCGAAGTAGATCTTCTCGTCGGCAATCGGGTTTTCGGAATGGAGCAAGAGGGTCTTTGCGGGACGGACGATATCAAGCCCCAGTGTTTTTTCGCCCAAAGCAAGTCCAAGTGCAATCTGCATGGCAAGAACGCTTTTGCCGATTCCGCTTGCACCAGAAATTACCCAAGTTTTACCTTTAGTTAGAAAATTCTTTTCGATTATCAGATCGTCGAAATCGAACATCGACTCACTTTCCTCTGCTAAAATTTGGCTTAATGTGCGAATTTTCATTAGATTTCTCCTTTCTTTGCGCTTTTTGCGGGGCGGACGACAAAGCAGTGGTCGAGAAGGACGTCGCAATCGCTTTTCTTGTAGCGAATGTACTTGCCTGAAAGACGGTAGCTCGGGAGTTTGCCCTGTCTGCGGAGCTGCTCGATAAAGGTTGTGCCGATGTTGAGATACTCGGCTACCTCTGAGCGGGTTAAAAGCCTGTCGCTTGCGTCAGGCTGCGTTAATGTTTGTGTATTTTCTTTTTCCCATACGCAAAATACCTCCGTGTCAAATTTCTCAAAATGTAAAATGCTATAAGATTGCTCAAAAAATCGGATTGGAAGGGAAAAATAGTTGGGCAACTGGTTTCCCAAGAAGGCGGAAAAACGACACAAAAATAAAAGTGTGTAGTTTTTGGATTATACTGCGCAAAAATATTTGGCAAAAATTTGCTTAAAAAAGGAGGGAATGTATCACTTGTAATACAAGTTAAATTCCAAGATATAAGTTTCTACTTTCCGCAAAATTTGCCACATGTGCTGTTTTTTAGAGTCTTTATTTATCTTATTAAAAAACAGCCAAATGAAAATTTGCAACTGGGCTATTATTAAACGTTAATGGGATTAAAAATAAATGGATTATGCGTTTGATTTGAAACGCTTTTTATGTATTTTTCGTTTCATGATAAAGCGCACAGTAGAGGAACAAATTCTTAGAACAATCAGTTTTTTGGAAAGCGGCAGGGTGTTTTCGTCAACTGATTTTGCGGACATCGCAAACCAAAACACAATCAGAACGTCGTTAAGGCGTCTTACTCTGGCAAAGAAAATCGACGCTCTTGGGCACTCTCTATATTATAAGCGAATCTGCACAAAAGAATTTCCCTATGGATATAGGCCAAAACATCAATCCATTGCCAATGCCATAGCGCGAAGATTCTCTTGGAAGATTTTTCCGACGCTAGCAGATACCTTTGCGTATTTTGGCTTAGACAAAAGCGGCGATTTTGTATTTCCAAGCACTGGTCCAAACAAAAAATTTGAGTTTGATCTGTTTGAATATCCAAGACCGGTAGAATTTAGGCATATCCCGCTTAAATTGTCCCGAATTGCCGACAAGAAAGCCTTTATGTACGTTCAAGCCCTTGTAGCCTTGGGCGAAGATTCCGAAGAAATGAAGCGCATATTTGCAAAGACTTCCACAGAGGATTTAAGAACAGTCATCAGAAAAATAACCTATGCGCCGCTAAGAATCCAGAATGTGTTTTTAAAAGAGCTTAAATCGAGGGATAACGGCAAGTCGGAATCAGGAGATGCGAATGCTGAAAACATCAACAACGCCTTTAATAAGGTGCAAGAAAACAGGAAGCTTGCCCGAATATTTCGCAAGTTGTCATAGCTTGTACGCTACTTGTATGTTGCTTGTATGTTATGGCGCGATTATCCACGTTTCACAAATCGACATATTCTCAATTTACACATAGATTAAAAGCGTGCGGATTTTGGAATGCCCGTCATTATTCTTCTGGCAGAATCTCGAAGTATTTTATGGCGTCGCGCTCGCGGGCAAGGCCGTTGTAGTTCTGTTTGAGAACGTCAACTGCGTGCCCCATTTGCTCTGCTGTAAGATATGCGTTCTTTGTCAGCGCGAGGTAGTAGGTCACGGCTGAATGGCGTAGGCCGTTTTTTATCCAGTTGCCTTTGCCGAGGCTCTCGTGAAGCTTTTTTAGCACTGGAACTTTTCGTCTTGTAAGAATCTTTTTCTTTGTGCCGAGATCCCAGACGTACGGTTCGAGCCATTTCGCCAAGTTTTCAGGAATCTTTACGATTCTGCGCGATGCCGTTTTTGTAATTTCGCTGTCGAGTATGATTTCTCGGTCGTCGAGCCTTATTTGGTCCCAAGTCAGCCTTTTTAGCTCGGCGTTGCGTATTCCTGTAAAGGCGGCGATGGCTGTAAATGCGCGGATTTCGCTTTGCGGCGGCGTGGAGTTTAGAATTTTTCGTACCTCGTCGGGCGTGAATATTCCGGGCGTTCTGCCCCTTGCTCGCCAGCTTTCCACTTTCTCAACGGGGTTGACGTCGAGCCAGTCCTGCATCTTGCAAAATTTGAAGAAGGAATAGAGCGTGCGCCTATATTCGTTTCTCGAATAAATCCCCAAGTCTTTCTGCGTTTCCTTGAAAACCTTCATGGGGCGTCCGTCAACTGTCAGCGTGTCGCTTTCGTCGTATTCGCGCTTTTTGAGATTTATAAGCCAGTGGAAAATTTCTTTGCCGCCAATTAGCGAGACAATCCTGTCGCGCTCAAAGCTTTCCATAAACCTAAATAAAATTCTTTCTACGCCCGTTAAATACTCTCCGGAAAGCTCTTTCTTTTGCAGGGATAGGCAATATCTATCTATTGCAAAATCGAGCCTTACGGAGCGTTCTTTCAGCTTGGAAAGCGCCTTGTATTCTTCGATTGCCCTATTCAAACTTATGCCGTGCGGCTCCAAGTCTTTGGTGAGTTTAACGTAGGTTAATACCGCGTTTGTCAAACTTGTGCGAAGGGGAGCTAAAAGCATTTTAGCTTCGACAAGCTCGCGCCTGTCTGTCGGCGAAATTCGGTTTGCCTCAACGCCCAATTTTTCATCGTAAACATTTTTTTCTCGGAAAAATTCGAGCGCTTCGGCTTCGGTGGAAAACCTGCGCGCCCAGCGTTTTTGCTTGTCTGTGTCGAAATAGTAAACGACCCAGCGCTCGCGGTTTTTCTCGGCAACTTTCTTTGGGAAGGAAGGTGATCTGTTCTTCATACAAAATCCTTTCCTGTCAAAATTGCGCTTTGGTAGGGATTTGACTTGCCACTGTGAAAATTTTCGTAAGTTGATTGCAATTAACAATATTCTATTTGTTCCTAAACGCCAAATCGAGGTTTGATTCCTCATGAAGTCCGGATTGATTTTACGGGATAGTTGCGATATTGCAAAGCGGCAATTCTACGATATTCCCGCGCCCTTTATTGAGTGGTTTTTCGCATCAATCTTTTTCTCCATAGACTTTACTATGGGCTATATTGATTTTGTTCTTCCCGAATGTTTACATACAAAAATTTAATATTTTCACTAAGAGGCGAGTTGGCATTTTTTATAAAATTATATGAGGCGGTTTTATCTCTTTATTATCGGAGTGATATTCTTGTAATAGCTTTAATTCTCTTTAATTATCCTTTTAAAAAACTAACTCATTTCTACGGCGCATAATAATTATGTGCGGCCGTTTTATTCGACCGCATTTATTGTTTCTCTTCCCCCTATTTATATAATATCTAAAATATATTTCAGCGCTTGCCGAAATGCTAAAAAATTTATATATAGTTAAATTTTTAATCTAACTTCTATATTTTATATAACGCGATAATCAGTGCCAATATGCAAGCTACTTATTTTCGGACTCATTTCATCAGCCCTATTGCCCTTACAATTGCTATCATTCCTTCTGCGGCTACATCGTTTACGATTTTTCCGTCTTTATTAAAATAATAAAAATTCATCATGCAGGCGGAAAATTTTTTGCCGGTGGCTTTTATCCCCATAAAATCTCCGTCGTTTGTCCCCGAACATGTCCAGCGCACAGCAACTTTATCGTCACCGGCTATCAATTCCTCCAATTTCCACTGTACATCGGAAAAACCTTTGCGCATAAAGTACACTACCGATAAATATCCGTCTCCGCCGAATACGGGTTCGGGAGATGCGGGGGTATAGAACGAAGCGTCGCTTGCAATCAACTCGTCCGCCAGACTTTTGTCAGCCGTATTTATCATTGTTTCAAATTGCTTCATCTTTAATGCGATTTCTTCTTTTTTCATATATGCTTTCTCCTAGCCTTTCGGTATTTTATTTTTTTCGTAAGATGTCAGCAAATATGCTTTGCGCGTTTTGCCTATATTGGCAGAAAATATCTGCCTATCGGAAATGTCTATACTTTTATTTTAGGCGGCAGACTCTTGAGAATTATTATAGCGGCGTTGTTCCTTTTTTTTAATATCACAATTTTCTATCTGCAAAATGGCTTGAAGGCTATTTTGTTTAAGGGCATCCCACCGATATTAAAATTGCATTAATACCTATGCGGTATGGGATTAAAAGTTTGACAAAACCGCATCGTTTATTGAGAAAAAATACAATGAAAAACATAATACCTTTGGTTGTATCGGTCGTTCTTGGACTCGCTGCGGTTTTTGTCGTAAGTAAGACTCTGTTCGATAGAAAGGAAACTAAGGACGAAGCGACAATTTCTATAATTGTCGCCGCAAGGGATATTGACTCCGACGAAGAACTTGTTGAGGGGTCCCTTACATACCGCGACATTCCCAAATCCGTTCTTCCGCACGGCGCGTTATTATGGGAAAATGTCGCTATGATTTACGGGCAGCGCGCCCAGCATTCCATCGCCAGAAACGACTACATATTAATAAGCGACATCCAGCTGAAAATATCTTTGGGCGATTGCTCGAAAGAGGGAGAGTGGACTATCCCGATAACGTTTTCGGATCCGGCTCTTGTTAAAATGTTAAGGCCCAACGATGAAATCGGAATTGTTTCGACGTACGTTTCGCGGAAGGTCGAGCGCATCCCGGGTGTTCCGGAAAACGAAAATGCAATTTCCCCGGCTGTGAGAGAGGCGGAGAGCCGCGAGACTTCCGTGCTATTGCCGTGCGTGAGAGTTATTGGGATTGCCAACAACAACGGCTCTTTTAGGGAGTCCGGCACTTCGAGCGGCACGATATTTGTGTCTCTGCCGCCGCAGCAGGCAATGATTGTAATTGCAGCGCAGCGCGAGGCTGAGCTTTACCCCGTGCTTAGAAAGCGCAACGATTCCAGCGCGCTTAACAGGAAGGAAATTGGCGTAGTAAACGAAAAAACTTTCGAGGGCATTCGCAAGGGTTTGCAATCTGCCGAATTGCCTTCTTCACCAACCGAAAGCGTTAGATGAAATACTATAAATTAAAATCAGCATTTTCTCCGTTTCTTCTGCTCTTGTCGGCGGCTATCGTTGCCGTGCCTACGTCGGGCTTTGCGGAGGCTCAGAGTGGCGAAGCGCCATCGCAGGCAGGTTCGCAGGCGGCGTTGCCGACGGAAAGCGTCACAATCTCTCAGGACGAAGTCAGGACTCTTGAAGTTCCATTTGAAATAATCGGGTACGAATCGTCTTCCAAGAGTGTTAAGATTTTAAGATCAAAGGGAAGAAGGCTTGAAATTAAGGGGGTTGAACCCGGCTATGCGGACATCTCTTTGAATTCAAACTCAATGTCAAAGACATTCAAGGTGCATGTCACAAATTCGCTCGCGTCGCTGTACCGCGACTTGTGCAAAGACATATCGGATTTCTCCGAGGTGACGGCGGAAATGTCGCACAATGCGATAACTCTTAGGGGCGAGATATCGAAATACTCGCGCTATCTTGCGTTTATGAATATCTTGGACAAATACCGCGATTCTTACCGCAACTATGTTGCTTACAAGCCCGGCCCCGAGATGTTCGACTCCCTCAGAAGGCAGCTTGTTGACGCGGGATTCAAGGTCGAGAACGACATCCCGAAAAAGGCCGGGACTGTCGGCATGAAAATTTCGTCGGGCATTCTCACATTTTACGGAAGAATGCTGTGCGACAACGATATTGAGGAGATTAAGAAAATAGTGTCGTCGCAGAAATGGCTTTCCGCGGGCCCCAATCCGACGGAGGTGGTTTACAATTTGGAAGTCGACGACACTCAGCTTGACGTCAATGTTGTAATAGTGGGCGTCACGCGCTCGCAGCTTGCGCGCATGGGAAATTCCGGGGCGAACGGCACGGTGCTTTCCGTAGATTTACAGAGCTGGTTTAGGTATCTTGCGGGCGAGCTTCCCCCCGGGCTTGGCTCCGACGCTCCCCAGAAATCCGGATTTGGCGGGCTTGCGTACATGAATACTGGCATTCAAGGCGCCATACAATTTTTTGGCGAAAACGGCGTCTCCGATTTCAGGGACGGCGGCCATGTGACTATTACGAGCAATTCAAAGGACGTGCAGCAGGCAGTGTATGAAAACGGCGGAACTTTGAATGTGGAGATACACGGCAGGGACGTTGCCGATCTCAAAGAGATAAATTTTGGGCTTACGATAAAAGTCAGCGGCGGGCTTGTAAAGGCCGACAAAGTTCGGCTGATATTGGAGGTTGAAAAGAGCCTCGCGCCAATAAAGCAGGACGACGACTACCTCCAGCGCAAGACCAGAAGCAAGAGCGAGATTGTCTGCAATCTCGGGCAGACGGCGGTCATATCCGGCCAGCGCGAGATTACGCGCACAAAGAGCGACTCCGGATACGCTTTCCTCAGGCACGTTCCTGTATTGAGCTCGCTTTTCGGCTACGAGGAGGAGAATGTGGAGGAGTTGCAGTTGTTGATTTTAGTGTCGCCCCAGATTGCCGGCAACGGTGTTGAAATGCTTTCAAAGCCGTCGGCTGAAACATCGGGGGTCGAGGGGGACGTCTCGAAGGGAATTGCGCCCGATGCGGATGAGCTTCGCGAGAATTCAAACAAGTCGCGCGCAGAGAAAATGTTTACATGGTAGCGCGCGTTAAAGTTAAATCGGCGGACGGGCGGTCGAGATTTTTTGAGATTCCCGAAAACGCAGTGCTGACAATCGGGCGCTCCGACGCGGCGGATATCGTCCTCGTGAACGATGAAGTGAAAGAGCTCCCCCATCTCTTCGCTCTCTCAAAACACATGATGAGGGTCATCAGGACGAATCTGGCTTTTTCTCTCTGCCTGAACTTTGCTGCTGTAGCCCTGGCCGTGGCCGGCATACTGAACCCGGTATGGGGAGCTCTGGTGCACAATGCTGGTTCAGTCTTTGTCATCCTGAACTCTTCGCTCCTGCTGACCTGGCGGAGGAAAACGGCCTCAAAAGTCCTTCCGCCCGCAGAGCCGGGGATTTCCTGCTTCAATGGAGACAGTCCTGCTGACCCCGAGGAGTTGTAGAGACTTACCCCTAGCTCTCCACAGGCCCGTGATCCGCGAACTGCCCACGGAGGCAGTTTATCCCCCGAACTGAAAACATATCTGAACAAAGCAGAAAAATCCGCCCCGCACCGGACAGTACCGGTGAAGGGCGGATTTTTAAGAAAATGGAAACTGAGGTCCGTCTTCAGTCCTTAGGCATAGAACCGGGTGAATTCCTCATCGAGCTTCCCGAGGGCGAGCGGCATATCCCTCTCAGCTTTCCAAGCACTTTTGGAAGTCCCCTGCGCCCTGACAATCTGGAATGAGTCAAAACCCATGACCTGGGTAAAGACCGTATCCAGATACATGCGGGAGAACTCAAAAGACGAATAGCGGTCATTATTGGTATAAATTGATCCGCTCGCCTGAAGGAGCAGGACGCGGCGATCATCTGTCATCAGACCGGCAAGGCCCTCGGGCGTGTATTTGAAGGTCTTCCTGGCGACAAGAATGTTGTCCATATAATCCTTCAGGATCGAAGGAATATTGAAATTGTGGAGCGGCATAACGATGACGATCCTGTGAAAGGACATGAAGTCATTCAAAAGCTCATCAGTTCTCTGCGCCACCTTCTCTTCCTGCTCCGTGAGGGGCTTCTTCGCAATCTGTTTTCCCCTGACAGTGAGAAGTTCATCCATTGTCGCCCTGGGGATCCATTCCCCAGCGAGATTACGGATCTCCAGCGTATCATTGGGATACTTCTCTTTAAAAAGTCCAATGAAATGATTCATAAGCTGGATAGAGTAGTGCGCGTCGTTTTTATAATCTGGCTGGGCATTGATAATAAGGGTGTTCATATCCGTTTTTCCTTTTTTAGAGATGCAAATATATACTATCAAAAAATTCTCTTATGAAAACATTCTTTCGGAAACTGCAGGAGGAAATCTTCCGGTACAATCGCAGAAAGGAGTTTTACACGACCCTTCTCAGAAAATTATTTTAATAAAACTAATAGTAATTATTATCAAAAATAGCAAGATTATGGAAGGCTTTCAGATAAAAAAATCACCTTTTCCCGGATCTCCTTCCACCCCTGTTCTGAATCAGATGCCCCAGCAGGCGTAAAAAAAGCCCTGCAAGCTTTATAGATTCAAGCTTACAGGGCTTCATATATTTATTCCCATTCAATAGTGCTCGGCGGCTTGGAGGAGACGTCGTAAACCACGCGGTTCACGCCGTTGACCTCGTTGATAATCCGTCCGGATATCTTGGCAATCAGGTCAGTGGGCAGTCTGCTCCAGTCTGCAGTCATGGCATCGACGCTGTCCACAATGCGCAGGGCAATGACATGCTCATAGGTACGACCGTCACCCATGACACCAACGGTACGCAGGGGAAGAAGCACGGCGAAGCCCTGCCAGACCTTGCGGTACCAGCCGGAATTGCGCAGTTCCTCCTGCACGATGCTGTCTGCGGCGCGGAGAATATCCAGACGTTCGCGGGTCACTTCTCCGAGAACGCGGATAGCCAGACCGGGGCCGGGGAAAGGCTGACGCCAGACAATCGTATCAGGCAGTCCCAGTTCTTTGGCCACCTGACGGACTTCATCCTTAAAGAGCTCGCGCAGGGGCTCGATGAGGGAAAGCTTCATATGATCCGGCAGACCGCCAACATTGTGATGGCTCTTGATGACGGCACTCGGTCCCTTGGCCGACGTGGACTCGATGACGTCGGGGTACAGCGTCCCCTGGGCCAGGAAATCCACATGGGGAATCTTTTTGGATTCCTCATCGAAGATCTCAATAAAAGTATGGCCGATGATTTTACGCTTCTTCTCCGGGTCATCCACGCCCTTCAGGCGGGAAAGGAAACGTTCGGAGGCGTCTACGACAGTAAGATTGAGATCCAGGTTGTCACCGAGAAGGTGGCGGACCTCTTCGACTTCGTTCTTACGCAGCAGGCCGTTGTCAACGAAAATGCAGTGCAGGTTCTTGCCTATGGCCCTGTGCAGAAGCACAGCCA
>ENA-ORMS01001369-ORMS01001369.1-human-gut-metagenome-genome-assembly--contig:-NODE-1369-length-20114-cov-7.345730_pt1 | contig 20114 bp, 13 predicted proteins | sample MGYA00242104_ERZ508997 | MGnify/ENA primary metagenome ERZ508997 (study PRJEB26280, sample SAMEA2338704) | human gut metagenome | biome: human gut; feature: human-associated habitat; material: faeces... | reverse complement strand
AGAAAAACGGCGAGCCTACCCGATACAATTTAATGCGTGAGGCGATAGATAAAGCACTTACGATGAGCACAAACCCAAAAACTTTTACTTATATTATGAGGCGACTGGGTTACGTAATCGACTTAAATCCGTATCATAAGTACGCCACCATTCGCTCGGTGAACAGCAAGAAAGCGACCCGATTGTATCGCTTAGGCGAGGGCTATGACCGAGAAAATATTTATGACCGTATGAGAGATACAAGCCAAAATCATTGGCAAGAGGCGTACTGCTTATACAATGAATTTACCGACAAAAAAGACTATGGCATAACGATACAAAAAGCATATTCGGTGAAAGGCAATTTGAAAACCACAAAGAAAATCACAGGGCTTAAAGCACTATATTTTAAGTATTTGTATCTGCTTGGCGTGTTTCCGAAAAGCAAAAAGCACAAGCCACTGTCGCCGGAAATGCGTGAGGCTTGCCGCTTTCTTGATCGCTATACTGAGCAAGTACAGTTGATTTGTGACAACCGATTGATCGATATTTCATCAACCGAAACGTTTATAAATAAAGCAGAGGCGGAAATGAAGATAATATCGGATTATCGCAAAATGCTCTACCGAGATATTGCTTCTTGCCACAACCCGACAGAAAAGGCTGTGCTTATTGCAAAGCGTGACGACTGTACGCAGGCACTTGCCAAACTGCGTAAGGATAAGAAAACGGCGGCAAGAATTATGGAGGATAATCCAAAAATCAAAGAGAATATTCGCATTGAGAAAACTATGCAAAACCAATATTACCCACTTAATAAGCAACGAAAGAGAGGTTATGAACGATGACAAAAAGAAATACAGATTTCACTTTAACAAAGCTTGACGACCTGTTTACCACGCAGGAACAGCGTGATGATGCCAAGCTTGAACGAGTGCAAAACATTCCGCTTTGTGAGTTGCACCCATTCAAAGACCACCCGTTTAGGGTGCAAAACGACGAGGAGATGAAGCGAATGATTGAAAGTATTAAAAAAGTCGGGGCAATTACTCCGGCTGTGGCAAGACCCATTAACGGCGGATATGAGATTATCTCCGGGCACAGACGACTTGCGGCTTATCAAGAACTTGGGCTTGAAACCATGCCGGTGATTGTCCGTGATATGACCGACGACGAGGCGGTCATTGCAATGGTGGACGCCAATTTGCAACGAGAAACGGTTTTGCCAAGCGAAAAGGCGTTTGCATTTAAGATGAAGTTAGATGCCATAAAGCATCAGGGTGTAGCTTCTGCCCAAGTTGGGCAGAAGCTGTTAAGCGTAGAAAAAGTTGCGGAAGATGCAGGCGAAAGTCGTAATCAGATTAAACGATATATCCGCCTGACCTACTTAATCCCCGAATTGCTTGCAATGGTAGATGACGGAAAAATCGCATTTAATCCGGCGGTTGAAATTTCATACTTATCTAAGGATGAGCAAAGAATTTTGCTTGACGCTATGGACTTAAACGACTGTACGCCGTCACACGCTCAAAGTATTCGCTTAAAGAAATTGTCCCAAGAGGGCAGTCTTGACAGTCAAATTATTTACGGCGTTATGTCGGAAGAAAAGCCCAACCAAAAAGAGCAAATCAAATTCAAGCGTGAGGATTTCAAAAAGTATTTTCCGCCGAATTACAGCGACGAGCAAATGCGAAAGGACATATTAAAAGGCTTGGAGCTTTTGAGAAAACAGAGAGAACGAAACCGAGACGCTCGTTGATTCATACAGAAGTGTACGCAGCGTGACTTTCGCAGAATGGAAAGAACTATGCCGACAGGCTATAATGAGCTTGTCGGTGTAGGTCAATCCTGTGTAAAAATGAAAGGAGTTAGAATTTATGGTATCAGGACACCTACAAGTTAAAAAAGGATATTATTATGTAGTATTAAGCTACAACGACAACAACGGAAAGCGCCGTGTGAAATATTTTTCCACGGGCTTGTCCGAAAAGGGCAACAAGCGCAAAGCGGAAGCCGAGCTTTTACGAATTCGAGGTGAGTTTGAACCGCCCAATGAAGTGGGCGAGCTTGCCGCTGATATGCTGTTTGCGGACTACTTATTGCAATGGCTGGACATTGTAAAGGTGCGTGTAAAGGCGACCACCTTCGGCTCTTACGAACAAATGGTAAAATCGGTGATTGAGCCGTATTTTCGCAAGAAAGCGGTGACATTACAGGGCTTAGAGGCAAGGCACATTCAGCAATTCTATTCCGAAAAGTTGAAAACCGTAAAGGCAAATTCGGTTATACACTACCACGCCGTTATTCATCAGGCGCTGAAATATGCGCTTAAAACCGACCTTGTAACACAGAATGTAGCGGAAAAGGTAGACCGACCGAAAAAGAACGACTATCAACCTGTATTCCTTGATGCGGACGAATTGCAACATCTATTTGAAGTTGTTAAAGGTACAAAATTTGAGTTACCGGTTTTGGTTGCCGCTTTCTACGGACTGCGCAGAGGCGAGGTTGTTGGGCTGAAATGGGACGCCATCGACTTTGAGCGTGGCACAATCACCATTAAGCATACGGTCACTTCGGTGCAGATGGACGGCAAAACAAAAATGTACGCACAGGACTCTGCAAAAACAAAGTCGAGTATGCGTACACTTCCGCTGGTAGGCAGCTTTGCCGAATATTTCAAAGAGGTAAAGGCGGCGCAAGAAGTCAACAAAAAGGTTTGCGGCAACTGTTACAATTACGAATATGACGGCTATGTTTTTGTTGACGAGCTGGGCAACTTAATGAACCCAAACTATTTAACAACCCAATTTCCGCAATATATTCAAAAACACGGTTGCAAACGAATGCGTTTTCACGACCTGCGACACAGTTGCGCTTCTCTTCTTTTAGCAAACGGAGTACCGCTGAAACAAATTCAAGAATGGCTCGGTCACAGCGACTTTTCCACTACCGCTAACATTTACGCTCATCTTGACTACTCGTCAAAACTGTCCTCGGCAAGTGCAATGGTAAACGGAATGGTGTTGCCCGAAACGGTGAGTTTTGGAAGTAAATGGAGTGAAAATTTATATGACGACGAAAAGAACCGAGCTTGACGGTTCGAATACGCCTAAAAAGGCAAAAAAGGCGCAGTTCTTTCCTAAAATCGGGCTGTTCTTGCGGCGGTTTTGAAGCGGTTTTGCGAAAACGGACAAAAAAGAAAAGTCCAGAAAACCGCTTGGTTACTGGACTTTTTGGCGGAGAGTTAGGGATTCGAACCCTAGAAGCCTTTCGGCTTACAGCATTTCGAGTGCTGCACCTTCGACCACTCGGACAACTCTCCGTGTATGTAATTCCGTTTTCTTTTGAAAAACTTTTCGCAAGAACTGACGGAAAGAACAACAAAATATTTAATTTTCGAACCGAGCAAAAACTCAGTATTTACGGGGACTTTGAGGGGAGCATACTGCCAAACTCTCAAAAAATTTCGAGTCAGGCCCGTTATGACCACTTCGATAACTCTCCGTATTCGATTTATTGAGCTCAACAAAGAGCTTATATATTTTACCAAACGTACATACCTTTGTCAAATGATTTATTCAAATATTTTAATTTATTGCAATCAATAAGGGTTTTGTGCCTACGCAAAACGGATTTGCATGGTAAAATCCGTCAATGTTTGCGCAAAAACGGCGATTACGGCATCATTTCAGATAAAAAAGTCTTCTATCGGCACGGTAAAGGTAAAGATGAACAATTTTATACGAATGCATTATTGCATTCCGTATTTTGTCTTAATTCGTTCAAGGACCGAGCCTATAGGCTTTGCAAGCACTATTATAAATGCAACATTGGAAACTACGTAGGTAAGCGTAACGGGCACAGCCGACGTAACAGCGGCAATATACCGCGTCAGATTAAACGTGCCGTCATACCAAAGGGTTGTATAAATATCCATAAGCAAAGAATACAGCACTCCCGAAACGGCACTGTAAATTATTCTGAACACAAGACTCTTTTTAAGCTGCGGAGCGAAAACTCCGGCTATAAGCCCGACTATACCCCACGAAAACATCTGGAACGGTGTCCATGGACCCTGCCCAAAATAAAAATTCGATATTACGGCGGTCAGCGCACCCGTCATAAAGCCTGCCTGTGGGCCGAAATACATCGCTGTTATTATAACAAGTGCCGTCACCGGTTTTACGCTTGGTGCCCACGCAAAAATAAGTCTGCCGACTGCCGACAACGCGACCATAACAGCTATTAAAATCATTTCCTTTGTACCGCTTTTTCCCTTTTCAAAGGCGAGAAAAAACGGAACGCACGACAACACGGCAACGCAAAGCGATATCCATGCATACTGTTTATCTTTAAACACTGTGGCACCGAGCAAAACCGCCGCAGGCACCAAAATGCACGGAAAAATATACGAAAGCCATTTTTTAACCATTATCTTCTCCGTTTCCGCGACAGCACTCAGCCGCCTCTTCACTCGTTATCGCTGTGGGACAAAGCGGACGGGCTATGCGGTTCGCCGCCGTCGTATAAAAATTATTTTCTGCGAAAAACGAATTCGGCGCATCGGAAGAAACGATTTCGCCGTCAAAGAACAGCGCGCACCTATCGGCGCCGACAGCGGCAAACTCAACATCATGAGTTACCATAACAACCGTTATTCCGTCCGATTTAAGTTTCTTCAATATATTCAAAAGCGAGGACTTTGAAAAGGCGTCAAGTCCCTTTGTTGGTTCGTCCAAAAGCAGTATTGTAGGCTCTGAAAGCAACATTTTCGCAAGGGCGCATTTTTGCTGTTCACCGCCGCTGAGGTCATAAGGATGCTTCGTAAGCAAATCCGTTATACCGAGTTTTTCGGATATATCGCGTATTTTTTCTTCGCGCTCTTCTTTTTTATACTCCATCGCCTTGAGCATTTCTTCGAGATCGCCCGAAACGGTATCCTTTAAAAATACCGTCTGCGGATTTTGCGGCAGATATGCAAGCTTCTTTCGGTACAGCGAATTGCCCTTATAATCCTTGATTTTTTTGCCGTCTATCTTTATTTTGCCGCGGTACGGCTTATTAAGGCCCGAAATAACATTCAGCATTGTCGTTTTTCCCGTGCCGTTGCCGCCGAGAATACAAATTATCTCGCCGCGATTCACTTTAAGATTTACGCCGCGCAGAATGTCGGGCAAATCTCTTTCATATCTGAACCAAACATTTTTAAGCTCGATTGCCGCATCGGTTTTATCGGAATATTCTGATTTATCACCGTCGGAAAAGTCTATATTCCTTTTGAAATTGCGTCTGAAAAACTCCTGCCCCTCTTTAACCGTAAGCGGGCAGACTTCGTCCGACGAGAGTAGATTGTAAAGCCTTACGGCACTCGGAAGACCATTGAGCATAGGATGCTCGGGATTTATTTTTTTAAGATTTTTGCCGACGGCACGCGGTGAATCATACAAAAGCACGCAGCCGTTTTCCATAAGCAAAACCTTATCGGCTATCGGGAAAACGTCCTCAAGACGGTGCTCTACCAAAAGCACGGTAATACCGAATTCGGTATTCAGCTTCTTAAGCGTCGCTATAAAATCAGCCGCGGCTATGGGATCAAGCTGACTTGTGGGCTCATCTAAGATAAGCAACTTGGGCTGCATTACCATAACCGACGCAAGATTTAAAAGCTGCTTCTGACCGCCCGAAAGCTCGTCTGTTTTTTTGCGGAACCAATCCTGTATACCGAAATAGCTCGCCATCTCGCCCACTCTGCGGCGAATTACGTTTTGCGGCACACCGAGATTTTCAAGACCGAACGACAGCTCATGCCAAACCTTGTCCGTAACTATCTGATTATCGGGATTTTGCCCGACAAACCCTATGGCACATGCACTCTCGCGAAGGTCGAGTGAATCGATGCTTTTCCCGTTATAGAGTATCTCGCCGCTCTTTTCACCCGCGGGAGCAAGCTCGTTTTTAATCAGCTTTAAAAGGGTGGTCTTTCCGCAACCCGTTGCGCCGCATATTACAGTAAAATCACCCTGCCCGATGTTAAGAGAAATATTGTAAAGAGTATCTTTTTCCGCCTTGGGGTAACGGAAATTCAAATTTTCGATATGTAATATTTCCACTTTAAATTCTCCTTTACCTCAATAAAAAACGGAAGAAACGATAATATAAAAAACGAAAGGTAAGTAATTAACGATTTTAACGAAAGGCTGATTTTGCCGAGCTCCGGATAAAATGTAAAATCGATGCTTCCGCTGCCGACGCCTATAAGTACAGCAGCAAAAAGCAATAATCCCGACAATAAAACCGCCGCGTCTCTCGCCCCGAATTTAAACAGCGAAAAGTTTGTTCTGCCGTGCAGACCGTATCCGCGCGCTCTCATAGACGACGACAGCTCCATGGAATTTTCAAGCGACCACGAAATCATCGCCGTAAACACTCGTATTCCGCCGCGTAATCTGTCAACATAGCTTTTTTGCGAATATAGTCCCATTGCCTTTTGCGCTCTGCTCACATTTTTCATCTGTCTTTTAAACATCGGAACAAATCTGAGAGCCATGGAAAGCACAAGCGACATTTTGGGGATAATTCTGCCGAACAGATACAAGAATTTATCCTCGGTCATAATTTCATTATAGCACTTACACCAAAACAGCACTCCGACAACCATCACCGAGATAAAAACGCCGTAAACAACCGCTTCAAGCGTTACAGGGTTACCGTTCATAAAGAAAAGCGGAGTAACGCCGTTATGCGAAAACAGAGGATTTGTAACAGCCACAAGCAGAAAAAGCGGAAGATAAAAGCCCATATCGCTTAAAACAGCCTTTTTCCTCACGAGCATAAGCGAAAACATAATGCCGCCGAGGAGTGCTGTGAGCTGTATTACGGGATTCCATACAAACATAGCCGTTAACAGCACAGATATAAAATATGTAAAAGTAACAGCCGGATGATATCCGCCGAAAGCTTTCATCCCGTTTCATCTCCCATCCATATACAGCCGACGTCCTTGCCGAGATCGCAGGTATAGACCCATGCTATTCGGTCGCCGTCCTTCAGTTTGTATTTTGAGCATCCGTAATTCGGAAATTCGCCGTTCACCTGATACATCCAACCCGAAAGCGGTCCGCAGGAAAATTCGTACAGATAATTTATACCCTGAACGTATACGCTGCCATAGCTGTTTTTATCGGCACCCTGATACTCCATCTGTATTTTATTATACCTTACCGCCCTGTCAAGTATATCAAAAACGGTGTCGCCGGGTCTTAACACATATTCGGTTTCCGGCAATATAACGCCGTTTTGCGGCACGTATTTATCGGATTGCAGGGCTTTGTCAAGCTCGTCGTAATTTTGAAGCACGGTATCACAGCGAATACTGATAAAAACCGTCTCGCTCTGCGGGGTTATATCGTCGATATGAGTAAGGTAATACTCGTCGACGGACTGAATGTTTGTGCCGTGAATCAATACGGCTATTATCAGCGCCAACGACAGGAGCGCCAAAATATCTTTTTTCAATTATGACTCCCCTTCCACGAGAAAAAATTACCGCATTTCGTCGTCTTCATCCTTATACATTGCCGCAAGCTCCTCCATTTCGAGAGTTTTTTTCATCTTACGGCGTCTGATTCTTATAATTATAAACACGGTAAGTCCTACCGCTAAAACAAACAGTACAACAGATATTACTATGGCGCGAACGATATTGTCAAGCTTTGTCTTTGTCTTGACGACATCCTCCCAACGCTCGATTTTTGCTCTGTCATATTCGCTGAGCGCGTTATAGCGTTTAACGATTTTATTCACCTTGCCCCTATCCTTGAGCGTGATTTTATCAAACGGATAAAGCTCGGCTTTAATGTCGTCGTTCAGCGAATCTATTTCCGCCTGAACCGCGGCAATTTGCTCCTTTGCCGAAACAAGCTTTCGGAGATATGCGTCTTTACCGTCAAAATCTTCACTCCTTTCGAGCTTATCAAGCAATGTTACAACCAAAACATACTGCTCCGTAGTGAGTTTTTCGGGCAGAGAGTCAACCATTGCACGGTCGGAATCGGTAAAATACAAAATGGCGTCGTCGTTTGCGTCATCATCCGAAAACACAATCACCGCGGTTTCACCCGCTATTTCCAAAACGTCTATTCCGCGTTTTTTGGCTTCATCGGACAAAGTCCAATAATTGCTCACGTAGCACCGCTCTGTTTCGGGCAACGAATAAAAAACCGCAAGAAGCTCGCGAAGCGTTTGTTTATCGGTCTTATTGCCGATTTTTGAAATGTCGGAAGTAAGGTCGTTTATTCGCGATTTAAGCGCGGAGCTCTGCTCTTTTCTGAAATCGAAAAGAGTTCTCATACCGTTTTTTTGCCGCCAAAGAGATGCCATGGTATAAAGGGTCTGCTCCGACGCCATGGTATTTGATTTATCGGGCAAAGATGTGGGATTGTCGGGGTCGTAAGTAAACGAATGGACAAATCCGCCGTCCGTCATTCTGTAACGCATTATACCGTCAAAAAGGGTGTTGCCGTTTTTTATGAAACGGCTGTCCGAGAGAGGGTCGATATTAAGACTGCATAGCGCCACCGCCACCCAATCGGTACTCTCTACATTCTGAGTTCCCCAGCTTTTGTAGTCGCCCGTGTCGAGTTGCAGACGTGAAAGGCACAAAACCGCTTCATCAACAACCTCGCGCACCGTTTTGCTCTCATCGGCGGACAACGCTTTTCTGTGATAAGAATATATTTTTTCGGAATTATAATACGGTGCGAGTGCCGTTATCGCCATAGCGGTAATATCGGGGTCTGCATCATCCGAGCTCAGGGCAAATCCGCCGTCGGAAAGCTGCTTTGAAATTATTTCAACGATTATATCGTCGCGGGTGTTGTACGCTCCGTCAGGCACGGCATAGCGCATACTGTCAAGAGTTATAAGCCCCCATATCCAGCCGTTTATGCCCTGTCTTCCGAGCGGCGTTGTCTTGCCGCGGTCGTAGGTTCCGTCCGCTATCAGATTTATCGGCGCGCCGTTTTCGTCGGTTCCGAAATTTGTCGGGTCGCCGCCCATAGCGAGAACGGCGAGTGCTATTCTGTGCCACTCGGTTGCCTTTGCGGCACTGAGCCTTCCGCTTTCGCGATAACGCTCCTCTACCCTGTCTTTTATGACCGCAAGGTAGCCCTCGTTGTTATCCTGTATTCCGAGTCTGCCGAGAGCTATGGGATACCAATCCCCCGGAGTAGTACCCGCATTTTCCAAATATTTATCGTTAATCAAATATCCGTCGGGTTCCGAGCCGTTATCGGCTTTTTTCCATGCGATAATACCGTCCGCGACGCTAAGGAAATTGTCGGACGTATACTCCTTATTCTCTTTTGCCGATACGATGAAAGAAATTGAGGATATAACACACAGGACGCATAAAAACACCGAAATAACACGTTTTGTCATTTTTGGGAAGAGCTCTCCTTAACAGATTTTTCTTTTTCGCCGTTTTTGCGGCGTTTCTTTACATAAAACACAATAAAGCATACTCCGCCTGCCAAAATGATAAATGCCGATACCAAGCATATTACCGCGACAAGCGTTTTTGATTTTTTGTTTTCCGACAATGATACGGCGTTTTCCGTGCTCTCTTCGCTCTCGGAAAGAGCCTCTGAAGCTTCGGTTATCTCCTCCGTTTCCGCATCGGTCGCGGAAAAAGCGGATTCCTCCGCAGCCGAAGCCGCGACAGCGTCGGCAGACCCACCGGAAGCGGCAGCTGCCGCGCCGCCCGACGCATTCTTGCCGCCTAATGCCGCACCGGAGGACACATGAGCGCCGCTGCCGCCGACGGACAAAGGAGCATCCGCAGGAGCGGAGTTTGTTTCCGCCCCCGGATTTTGAAGTGCCGAATTGATAGCGGAAACCGCGTTATCGACCGCGCTTTGCGAAGCGTCAAGCGTCTCGGCAACGGATAATGCCGCGGCGTATGCATTTTTTACATTTGAGCGCGTTATAAGACCCGAATAAATGGTTCTTTCTATTGCCTTTGTAAGCGAGTCCTTATTCGCCACCGAAAAATAGCCGGATTTCGGCTGATTTTCGACATTCGGAATTGAGGTTCCCATAGCACCGAAGCCGCCTATATCCGCTCCGTAGCCGAGAGTGAACTGTACTCTGACGATATCTCCGTCGGAAAGATATGTATCGGCAAAACCGACATTCGGGAAAACGTTGTTGACGGAATACATCCAGCCCGAGCCGTTTGTTATTACAAATTCACCGAGATGGCCTTTCCAGTTTTTCTCATAATCGCCGGGGTCATAAAACGTCATTGTGCTTTTAAGATGCGGCACCAAAACAGACGGTATTGTCGGTGAAATTCCAAGTGCTCTCGGAGACGAAGCGGACGAGCTTCTCTGATAATTGTTATATCTCGCCGCAGACGCCGTACCGTCGGCTACATATGCGAGGTAAAACGAAGAGCTTACGCTGCCGCCGTAATAACCCACATATCCGTTTTCGTTAAGCAGGCGCAAAAGCTGCTGAGCGGACGTCTCGCCCTCGTATATATTTACTTTTTGGGGATACACGAGATATCCGCAGCCTATGGTGAACATTTCGACGCTCCAAACAGCCGTGCCGATTTTTTCGCCCTGCCGCGCTTTCTCGTAGTTAATGTGATATGTAAGCTGCTTTTTTCGCCCGCCGTCGGACGATGCCGAAACGACAACCGTGTTATCGCCCTCAAAGGTAAAGTTAAGGGTATAGCTTGATTTTTCGTTATCGTCCCATGTGGGCGAAAGCTTTTCGCCGTTAAACGTAACCGTCGCTTTTATTTTTTCGCCTGACGCATTTCTCGCCCATACGTCAAATGTCTTTTTGCTTCCGCGCTGAGTTGTATTGTCGGAAAGCGTAGTTCTGAGCGTAGGGCCTGCCGCGGCAAAAACCCGAGACGACGGCAGAATAAGCAAAAAACACATAAAAAAGCAAATAAGAACTCTTTTGGTTTTGTTTTTATCCGTGGTATATACCTCCCTTGCAAAATGAATCCGACGATAATCGGCATTTTTCGGTTTAGAGTAAGCGATGTACCCGCCGGAGACAAAATGCCCCGTCGGGTACGTAATCAATCCGTCTTATTCTTCGTCCTTTTTGCGTTTGGCGGTAACAGCCATTGCCGCAGCAAAAGAAGAGAACATTAAAAATGCAACCGCCGCATTTCCGATTCTGCCTGTTTTGGGAATTGAAACGCCCTTAATATCCGTATCGGCGGTATTTCCGGAATTTGACGTATTCCCGTCTGTACCCGGTACCGACGGTACATTGACATTTCCGTTGTCATTGCTACCGAGTGACGAATCTGTCGGAATTTCGTCAAGTGCCGCCTTGGCTTTTATCAAAGCGGTATTCACTTCGTCCTTATTCTTCGCCGCACTTATATCAGCCATTCCTTTTTCGAGAGCCTTGTTAAATGCCTCACGATTGAGTGTGTAATCCGAAGCGTCCTTGTAGCTCTCGAGCTGCTCGAGTGCTGTCTTTTTGGCTTCTTTGAGGCTTATTATTTCGGAAAGCTCTTTTTCGGCGTTCAAAAGCACATCAAGATTTGAAACGTACGGCTTTAAATCGTCGTCGAGATTGTCATATGCGTTTCTTGCCTCGTTTATTTTAACGCCGCTGTCCGCCGTTACATCGCCGATGTCGTTGATTTTTTCGACAACCTCGTTTACATCGTCGGCATCAAAAGTCTTTTGCCAATAAAGGATCGGATAGCCGCCGTTTACAAGAGAATATTCGTCTTTTTTGAATTTTTCGCCGAGAAGCGCGAGGAATTCGGGAGATTTCATAAACTCGGTTGTCTCGCCTGTGGTACTTCCGTCACCGTTTCCGATTCCGTTCTCTGTAACGGAAGAGTCATAATAGCATTCTTCTACCCTGTTATCATTTGTGAGCGAGCCTGCTATTGCGCCTGCCTGACCGTCGGATGCGGAAGTTATTTTACCTGCGTTATAGCAATTGACTATGGTGTGGCCGTCCTGAGCCTGTCCTACAATGCCGCCGAGTGAATAAATACCGTTTATGCTTCCGAGGTTGTAGCAGTTGTCTATGGTAACCTCAACCGAAGTATCACGTCTTGTAGTATCGAGATGTCCTACAATACCGCCTGTATGGCCGCTACTTGCATAAAGCGAGCCTACGTTGTAGCAGCCCGTGATATTACTCTTGCCGCCGTCGCGCACTGTACCGACTATACCGCCCATGTAACCGCTGCCGTAAATATCGGCACCGTTCCAGCAGTTTATAAAGTCTGCGCCGTTACTCCATTTGGCGATACCGCCGAGGAACGAAGTGTATATATTTTCTTTGCCGATTTCGCCGCTTGCGACACCGACATTCTTAATTACGGCATTTTGGCAGACAGTTCCGAAAAGTCCGCCACGGAGAGAAGTAAGATTGTCTATGACATATCCGTCGCCGTCAAATACACCGTCAAACTGATTTCTGTCAGAGCCTATCGGGGTCCAGTTGTCATAGTCGCTGAGGTCGATATTATCGGTCATTTCAAAGTAAACACCGGTAGTTGCCATAAGCTTGGTATTTACGTAATATGACAGATTGTAAAGGTCCTCTGCCGTGCTTATAAGGTACGGTGAAGTCTCGGAGCCCAAGCCCTCCCACGGGATTTTATCCTTTACCGTAACTGTTACAAAGGTCTTGAGTTTACCGCTCTTTATGCATACCTTTTGAGTTCCGACTTCAAGTGAATCACCGGAAATTATCTCATAATCCGTTACGGGCTTTTGCGCTCCGTCGCTGTAATATGCGGTAACCTCCATGCCAGCAGCGTCAAAAGAGTCGCCGTCATAATATTCGGTCTTATCGGGTGCTTTTGTAACCGCGATAGAAGTGATGTACGGCGTATTTGAGTCAAGCTCTCCCTCGCCGCCGACAAGCTCTATTGCCGAAACAAGAGCCGAATAATTATTTACGTATCTGCGTTCGTTTTCGGGAACCGCACGGAATTTTGCGAGTGCGCTCTTTGCCGCAGACTTATAATTTGCGTCCGTCGGCAGAGGAAGAGCGTCTATGGCGCTTACTGCGTCCGTGATTGCCGCTTTGGTTTCCGCGCTCCAGTCGCCGCGCATATCATAAAGTGCTCTCATCTTATTTTCAAATCTCCAATAAGCTACGAGAGCGTAAGTTGCCTGATCGTTTGCCATACTGTTCCAGCCGTTGCCGACAACATGGCAGAAGCCGCCGTTTGTATCGCGGAATCTCAGAAGTCCGTCAAGGAGCGTTAAGCCGTCGGAGGTTATAAATCTGCTGTCCTTTTGGGGGTCGATTCCGACAGAAGTCAGCGCAACTATAACCTGAGCTATACTTTCGGAGTTATCGGTATTCCAGGAAGTAAAGCCCGCTTTATCGTCCATCATTGAGCCTAAGCGGTCAAATGCTTCGTCCACGCATTGACGAACCGTTTTTGAAACTTCGTCGCCCGAAATTTCATTTTTATATGTATACACGGTATCGTCATTGTAATAAGGAGCGAGCGCCTGTATTGCCATAGCGGTAATATCGACATCCGACGATGAACCGTAACCGCCGAGAACCCAGCCGCCGTATTTATTGCCGTCTACGCCGTCGGTAAGCTGCATTTTAAGTATTTCTTTTATGAAAAGCTCACGCTGATATGCGGCGTCGCTCGGAACCTCATACATACCGGTATCAAGAGCAATAAGACCCCATATCCAGCCGTTTATACCCTGTTTGCCGGGACCGCCCTTTACCTTGCAGTTATAGCTGCCGTCCGCGATAAGATTTATCGGCTGACCGTTATACGTTCCGAAGCTTGCGGGGTCGCCGCCGAGAGCCGCTATTGCAACAACGCCTCTGTGCCACTCGGTAGCCTTTACGCTGTGAAGTGTACCGCCGTTTTCGGTGTATGTCTTTTCGACGTATGACTTCATGGCATTGAGATAGTCGGTGTAGCCTGTGCCGTCGTCGATAAGATAAGTATATTTTCCGTCTACGGAATCGAAATATCCGTAACGACCCATAGCAAGTGCCATCCAGTCGGTAGCCGTAGAGCTGGCGCCTGACATATATCTTTCATTGCCCAAAAGAGTGTCGGCGGAAGTGAGCCCCGCATTGGTTTTTGAGCTCTTGACTGCCTCTTTAATGTAACCCGAAAGCTTTGCCGAAAGCTCGGTTCCCTCGCTGAACGAAGGACGAACGGGCTTATCTGCGGAAACAAGGCTTTCCCAAGCAAGCTTCGGATTTGTGTCGCCCGAGACAAATGCCGAACCGAGCATAGTCTCGGTTACTAAGTCAACCTTTGCCGCGCCGTCAACATCGCCTTTATTGCCTGTTGCCGCGAAAGACGAGGTTGAGAGATAATAGCAGTTCTCCGCCGTTCCTCTTGTGGCGCCTATCAATGCGCCGATATTGTTTTGGTAGCCTGCCGAGTCTTCAACCGTACCTGCATTGTAGCAATTTACAAGCTCGGGAGACGCCGCTTTGTGTCCGCCGGCTACGCCGCCGACAGAGGCAGGACCCGATACCTTACCTGTGTTATAGCAGTTTTCGAGTTTGCCTGCGCGCCAATGCTGACCGCTTACGCCGCCTATGTAGCCTGTTGTACCGCTGACATTACCCGAATTGTAGCAGCCCGAAACGGTAGACGCGCCGCCGACATAGCCCACTACGCCGCCGACTCCCGAAGAGCCGCTGACATCGGCATTATTTCCGCAGCCAATTATATTGCCTGCATTGAGGTAACCGACAACGCCTGCAACCGATGAAGATCCGCTGACGCTGCCCTTAACCGTAACATTCTTAACCGTACCGCCGTTTACCTTTCCGAAAAGTCCCGCATTGGAGCCCGAAGAAATGTAAAGTCCGCTGATTACGTGGTTGTTTCCGTCGAATGTTCCGGCAAAAGCCGATGACGAGGAGCCTATCGGCGTCCATTCGGAGCCTTCTCCGCCGAGGTCGATATCGGCTGTAAGCTCTACTGTTTTTCCCGAAAAGTCTTCACCGCCGTTCACCTTTTCGGAGAACGCGAGCAGCTCCTTTGCCGACGATATTGTAAGGTCTGCCGGTGCAGCAAGTACCGCAACGGGTATCACAGACAATATCATCACAAGAGCAAGAAGCCATGACAGACATTTCTTTACTGTCTTTTTAGGTTTTAACATACCTTACTCCTTTCAAAACTCTTTACTTTTTGCGCTTCCCGCCGGGAGTTTTAAGACCGGCTTTTTCGAGAGCGCGCGGCCAAGGGCCTAAAAATGCCTTAATTCGCGAGCGTGTGGCGTCATCAAAATCGTCTTTTCGCGGAAGCCTTTTCAGCTCCTCGGATTTACGCACAAGCTCATTTACTGCCCATTTTTCTTTGTCGTCGCCAAACATAAAATCCTCCGAACACAAAAAATCTCTCCCTGCCGAAAAGCAGGGAGAGTGCAACAAATTAACCAACGAAAAAATCTTGCGCAATCGGGCAAAGAGTGCACCGACAGCACAAATCAAAAGCTGATAAATCGGCTGCACTCTTCTCACCAAAGTTGTGTTTAACCATAAAATACGGCAGGTCTCCTGACTTATGATCCCATACATCACGGGAAGAGTCGCCTTCTCGGAAAGCTCCAATGGATCGGACTCTCTTACGTCAAACACAGTAATGGCGGTTGTTCCGGATTTCAACCGGATTCCCTTTTAATTCGCGGCAAGAACCGCGAAACCGTATTTTTTATCAAATATTAAACTGTATAAGCCCAAGTTGCAAAGACGAACCGGCAAAAAGCGTCGATTTTGCGGTTTATCTTGCAACTTATTGATATTTTACTACATAAATATTGCGCCGTCAATAAAACACGGCGCAAAATATGTGCGTAATACCTGTTTGCATTTAAAAAAATTTTAGTAAATTATTGACAATGAGGCTTTAATTTAATATAATATCAAAGCATGAAATGCGCCGATGTGGCGAAATCGGCAGACGCAAGGGACTTAAAATCCCTCGGTAGCAATACCGTACCGGTTCAAGTCCGGTCATCGGCACCACCGGCAGTAAGCCGCAAAAAAACGCACCTCACAAAAGTGGGGTGCGTTTTTTGCCTTTGCTTCGGCGAATGTTTGTTTTACTTGTCGGTATTTGGTTGTTTATTTGTGTTTTTTACCTGCTTTCGGTTATTCTCACCTGTTTGGGGTTTGGTTTAGATTTGGGTTTAGGTTTGGGTTTACTTATTTATATTTGTTTATGTTTATTCTTCGACATTTAAAAGCTGACGCAACATATTCTTTGTCATAAGATTATCGGCAAACGCCAGGGTTTCACGAAGCCGCTTTTGCGGACTCTCGTCCCAATCACATTCGGGAGCGGAAGAAACACCCATTTTTCTAAGCGCGTCGCAGTAAGACTTTGCCGCAAGACGAAATTCGCGGTAATTCTTTTCGTCTCTGCCGTTCCACGCGGTATCGGCGACGGCGAACCACCTCGGAAAACACATATAGCAAAGCCGTTCAAAATCCGTGATGTACTCCGTCCATATCGGCGTTTCCACTCCGACTATTGATTTTTTGCCTGTTTCCGTTAATCCCTTTATGCTCTTCGGGTCAAACATATATACATCTTTAAGCGGATACATACCGTACGGATAATCGGCATAATACGGCTTAAACTTTTCGATAATTACGGGGCAGCCCTCATTTGCGCGCTTTACCGAGACGCCCGTTTTATCAAGCCAATATGCAAGCGTTATGTTTTTATCGAGAATACCGCCGTTTGCCGCTTCGTTCCAGCAAATGACACGCCTGCCCTTTTTTTCGAGATACTCTGCGGCTCTGTTCACAAGACTGCAGTGCAGCTCCTCTTCGTTTTTAAGCCCCAGTTCGCGTATTTTTGACTGACATTTGGGGCACTTTTTCCACTTATCCTTCGGGGCTTCATCGCCGCCGAGATGGAAGTACCTGCCGGGGAAAATATCGCAAAGCTCATCTAAAATGTCATAAATCAGCTTTAATGTCGCGGGATTTCCTGCGCAGAGCAAATCCTTGAATATACCCTGGCTTGTTTTTGCCTTAACCTGCTCTTTATTGCACGATAGCTCGGGATACGCCTGAAGTATGGCGCTTGCGTGGCCGGGAATATCAATTTCGGGAATAACCTCGATATATCGCTCTTTACAGTATTCGGCTATTTCTTTCAGCTGTGCCCGAGTATAAAAATGACTGTAAACGCTGTCGTCATTTTCTTTTTTACCGAAATGTGAGCCCTCGCGGCTACCGCCTACCAAAGAAAGCTCCGGGTGCTTTTTTATTTCGGCTCTGAAGCCCTGATCGTCGGAAAGATGGAAATGAAAATAATTGAATTTGAGCATTGCCGCCGCATCGATTATCTTTTTTATTTCCTCCACGGTAAAGAAATGACGACAGACGTCCACCATAAAGCCGCGATAAGAAAATACGGGCTTATCCCTTATTTCACATTCAGGGAGCATATTCCCGTCCTCTCGCAGAATTTGCTTATACGTAATATCGGCATAGTGTAAGGCGCGCTCACTGCCGCCCTTTAAGAAAACGCCGTCACGGTTTATTTTAAGTGAGTATTCCTCTTTTCCCATATCGGCGTCAACGCTCTCAGTTACGCTGCCATGCGGGACATATTTGCCGGAAAACGTAATTTTTTGCGGTTTCGGAATTATATTCATAAAATTCACCCGTTTCTCATTGAGTTTTGTTTTCAAAATAAGAATAGCTATAATATAACACACAAATTATAAAATTCAAATATTTTCGTTTTACGAAACGACATATTTTATAAACACATCTTAATTTATTGTATATTATACCGACTGAACAATCATTTTAAGACAAAATTATGTAAATTTTAACGTCAAAAAGGTCGAAAATTCTATTGACGTTGAAATAAAGCAAGACTATAATTAAATTGTTAAAGATTTAACCGATACGGTGTTGTGGATAAAAAATCCGTACCGAATTTTTAAAAGAGGGAGATTCTTTTTATGGAAAACAAGAATCAGCGCATCTGTATAATCGGCGGAGGCCCTGCCGGCACAAGCATGGCAATGTACCTTGAAAAAAACGGGTATGATAACTATGTAATCTATGAAAAATCCAATCGAGTCGGAGGTAAGGCATTTTCCCCGAAAATGAAGGTTAAAAATGCCCAGGGCAAATGGGAGGACCGCACCATAGAGATGGGCGCGGTAATGGGCTGCGACACTTACTTTGCAGTTCATGAGTGTGAGGAATTCGGCGGTACAACACACGTCGGAGGCCCCCCTATGGGACGCAAATTTATGAAAGTTGACGGCACTCCTCAGAAAATGTCGCCCATAGCTATGCTCAAAAAGCTATCCAAGATGAAAAAACTGTCAAAGCTTCTTGAAACAAAATACAAGGGCTATGATGTAAACGGTCACCGCGGAATTTCGGAGGGACGCTATGAAGGTCCCTGCCCCTCTCCCGAAATGAAACTCGCTCATATTGAGGGCGTTAACCCCAACCTTAAAGACCTTTCAATGCCGTTCTCCGAATTTTTAAAGCTCAACCATTGCGAGGACGCCACCACGGTTTGGAAGGGTCCGTTCACTTCTTTCGGCTATGGTTATTTTGATGAAATCCCCGCCGCTTATGTCTTAAAATATCTTGACGCATTTACTGTTAAGCAATTTCTTTCGACAGGTAAACTGTGGACTTGGTACGACGGCACACAGAGCATTTGGGAGGGCGTTAACAATCACCTTAAGCATCCGGCGCTCTTAAATTCAGAAGTTACAGACATCAAGAGAGAAAACAATAAGGTATTTGTAACGGTAAACGGTAAGACCGAAGAATTTGACAAGCTCATAATCTGCACTCCGCTTGAGCTGTTCCTCGGCTACGGCGATCCGCGTGAAGAAGAAAAGGACCTCTTCTCAAAAATCGTACATAAGGAATACTTTACAATGGCCGTTCGCCCCGAAGAAGGCAACGCTCCCGAAATTTCATATTACTTCTTTGAAAATATGACTAACGAGACCCGCGGTCATCTTATGGTATTCTATCACCGTTGGTCTGACGGCGTAACAGATCAGCCGCTTGTTACCTTTACTCTTCGTAACCACGAGGGTATGGAGGATGTCCCCTTTGACAAAGCCAAGGAAACAACTCTTAAAGATATGGAACTGTGCGGTCTTAAGGTTGACAAGATTGAGCGCATAGACGACTGGTATTATTTCCCGCACGTAGGCAGCAAGGATTATGCCGACGGTTGGTATGAAAAGGTTGAAGCTATGCAGGGCAAGGACAACACCTTCTATGCCGGTGAAGTTATGGCATTCGGCGATATGGAGGAAACCGTTGAGTACAGCCGCGACTTAGTAAGAAGATTCTTTAAATAGGAGACATAAAAGTATGCCCGATCAGAATAAAAAAATCATCAGCAAATATCAGGGTGACAAAAACCCTGATAAGCGCTATTTGAAGCTCGGCAGAAAAATCACCGACGTTGTGGCTCACAAGATAGGCGGAGTGACATCGGACGATCCCGAATATTGGGGTCTGCGCGAGGTACTTACTCCCGAAATGTGCGACGTTGCTAACAAAATGAAGCTTCGTAAGCACTACACGTTTGAGCAGTTACTCGCCATGAACAAAGAGTATGAGGCTATCGATCTGCAAAAGCTTCTTGACGAGATGTCATATATAGGCATTCTCGAATACGACTACGGCGATAATTACGACCACAATCACGAGCTTAAAGACCGTCCGAGAATCAGACGTTACCGCGTACCCTTTTACGTACCCGGTTCGGCCGAGCTTTTCAACTCTTCCGTTGACAGAATAGCCAAAAATCCGGCTGTTGCCTCATTCTTTGAGAGAATGACGTTTACTCCGCTTGCAGGTATCACTCAGATGGTGCCTCCCGGAGGCGACGGCATAGGTATGCACGTTATTCCCGTTGAAAAAGCCATAGACGCCAAGAGCGAATCGGTGGATCTTGAGCATATTTCATACTGGCTTCAGAAATATGATGGTCATATTTCTGCCGGTATTTGCTCCTGCCGCGCTTCACGCGCTGTTTTGGGCGACGGCTGCACAGACGATTTTGACGATTGGTGCATACAGCTCGGCGATATGGCGGATTATACCGTTGAAAC
>ENA-ORMS01001367-ORMS01001367.1-human-gut-metagenome-genome-assembly--contig:-NODE-1367-length-20141-cov-3.558548_pt1 | contig 20141 bp, 20 predicted proteins | sample MGYA00242104_ERZ508997 | MGnify/ENA primary metagenome ERZ508997 (study PRJEB26280, sample SAMEA2338704) | human gut metagenome | biome: human gut; feature: human-associated habitat; material: faeces... | reverse complement strand
CTTCAGCTACAGTGCACTGAGCCGCACCTACAAAATGCAGATGTACAGCCACGCCGCCGGCGGATTCGAGAACGCCGTGGACGAACTGAACGGCAAGCAGCTGAGCTTCGACAACCTGCTCATCTGCTTTGCGCCCATCGCCGCAAGCGCGGCTATTGCATTGCGCTTGAGTTCGTCGTCCTGCTCCCGCATCAGCAGAAAATCCCTCAGCAGTCCTTCGCTGCGCTTGTCCCCGAACGCGGCTGCCGCCGTAAGCAGCGCCCGCCTTATGGCAATATCCGGCAGCGTAAAGCCCCAGCGTATCAAAAGCTCCAGCTCGTTTGAATTCTGCCATTGACTGTGCAGTTCAGCGGCGCCAAGCTTCATCAGTTCGTTTATGCGGTTTATGCGCCGCACCGTTTCATCGAACGGCACCTGATAATTTGCGGCAAAGCGGCGTATGTTCCCGCGGGGCAGCTGCCCCTTCTGCGCGTTGTAGCAAAGCTTTTTGTAATATTTGGCTATGGTGTCCGTTGGGTCTATGCGGCAAAGCTTATCGTATGCATTATATGCCTTGTCATAGCGTTTCAGCTCATATGCGCATATTGCGTAGCGATGCAGCGCGTCCTCATCATACGGCGTTTTTTTCAGCAGCCGCTCCGCAATCTTATATGCGTCCGCAAACCGCCCAAGCTCCATCAGCACAAGGCTTATTCTGCACAGCTCGTCCGTTCTTTCCGTATTCGTGCGGCAGAGCGCGTCCGCCGCGGCGTTCGCGTTCGCCCCGTCCCGCATGGCGCAGTATACCATGGCCTTGTTGCAAAGCGCCTGCGTGTCGTTAGGGTCGGCATTGAGCACTGTGTCCGCTTCGCTAAGCGCCCGCTCGTAATCCTTTTTGCAAAAATGCAAAAGACTCAGATTGTTCCGCGCATAGTTCAGCCCCGGGTTCAGCTTCAGCGCCCGTTCAAGCGCTTCCCTCGCCGCGGGAAAGTTTTCCCGCTCCAGCGCCTTTCTGCCTTCCTCCGCCGCATCCAGCGCCATGTCCTCCTTCAGCACTGGCGCAAGCTCGCCAAAATCCCCGGGCCTGTATTCCGCATCGTCAATCGCGTCAAGCAGGTCATATGCATCGTAAATATATTCCCCCTCAGGCTCTGCCTGAAGGTAGCGTTCCAGCATTTTCTTCGCGCTGTCCGTTTCGTTAAGCGCAGCCAAATTGCACCCAAGGCCGAATATGGCCTCCGGCTCAACATCCTCGCGCGAAAGCAGCGGCAGCAGCACCCTGTTTGAATCGTCGTAACGCTCCATCTCGCTCAATACTTCCGCAACCGCTATGCAGCTGTATTGATCCTCCGGCTCCTGCTCCATGGCCCTGCGGTAGCTGCACAGCGCCTCTATAAGGTCGTTTTTGTCCAGCTTGTCGTTCCCTCTTTTATAAAAGAAGTCCCCCTTCTGTTCAAACGAGAGCACGCGCCCCGTGCTGTTATTCCGTATCGCTCCGTTCATCCGAATTTCCGGCCCCCTCTTTCAGTATAGCCTCCAGCTGCTCCTTGGTGAAATGATACACCTTGTTGCAGAAGCGGCAGGTAAGCTCCGCCTGCCCCTCTTTTTCTATCATATCCGTCAGTTCCTCTTTGCCAAGGGACATCAGCACCGCCTCCAGCCGCTCGCGCGAGCAGTCGCATCTGTATTCCGGCTGCGCACTGCCAAGTATTTCAAGCGTGCATCCCTCAAACATATTTATAAGTATGTCCCTCAGTTCTTCGCCCTTTTCAAGCCGCGCTGCAAGCTTTGAAATATCATCCGCCTTGGCCTCAAGCGCGGCTATGGCCTCCTCCGGGCAGTTTGGCATGGCCTGTATAAGCATTCCGCCGGCGCTGAGCACCTTCAGCGTTTCTATATCCACCCTTACCCCAAGGTAAACAAGCGAAGGCGTCTGCTCGGAACGGGTGAAGTAATTTGCAAAATCCTCGGCAATTTCGCCGGATATCATCTCGCTGCGGCCAACGTAAGGCTCCTTCATGGAAAGGTCGCGTATAACTGTAAGCTCGCCGAACCAGCCCACCGCCAGCGCCACGTCCAGCTTTCCGTTTGGCGCGGGGGGCAGCTCCACGGACGGGTTCTCTATATATCCCTTCACCCTGCCGGAACGATACGCCGTGCAAACTATGTTGCCCGCCTCGCCGCCGCCTTTTATTACGGTAGTCACCTTTTCATCGTCGTTTTTAAGGTCTGTGCCCATCATGCTGGTCATTATCAGCGCCCGGCCCAAGGCCGCCGTGCAAACGCGGCTGAGGTTATGCGTTTTGCGCGCCGCTTCAACCATTTCCTTTGCGGATATGGCCGTGAACCTTACCGATTTATCGAACATTACGCCCCTTAATATTTTATCGCTCATAATAATTCTTCTCCTTTTATATAAAAATCAGTCGTTGGGCTTTATCGCCCTGAACTGTATCCTTTCGCTTTTTTCATTCGGCGCATCGAACGTGAATGCGTCAAACGCTTCTATTCTTTCAAATCCTGCCCGCTTCAGCGCGCCTTCCATCTCCCTTTGGGAATGCGCCCGCTGTATTTGGGATTCATTGAAGCGCACATAGCGGCCGTCCGCCTGCTTTTCAAACAGTGTCAGCTCCATCTGTATCTGCTTGGTCTGCTCGTCATATGCGTTTTTCCATATGTACGCCGCCGCGCTTTCATCCTCCGCAAAGGTATTATTGCCCAAAATGGTTGAAAGCTTGTAGCGCGACGATATGTCAAACAGCAGCATTCCGCCTTCCCTCAGCGCGGCATACGCATTGGCAAAAAAGCCCTCCGCGCCCTTTAGCGTAAGGTAATTCACCCCGTCGCACACGGCAAGCACCGCGTCCGCCGGCCTGTGCAGCGCAAGGCGGCGCATATCCTGGCAAACAAACGGAACGTTCACCCGCTCCGCGCGGGCGTTTTCCGCCGCAATGCGCAGCATTTCTTCCGATGCGTCAAGTCCTGTCACCTTATATCCCCGCTTTGCAAGCGGTATGCTCAGCGCGCCCGTGCCGCAGGCGCAGTCCGCAACGCGCTCTATCTTTGCATCGCCGAACAGGCTTATTATGTATTCAAGCCACGCTTTGCGGTCAACCGATTCCATCAGCGAATCATATACCCGCGCAAAATTAGAATACAAGGCCAAACCCTCCCCATCTTATATGTGAACAATTTTACAACAAAGCCATTCCCTTGGCAATACCGCTTGAAGCCCCATACGGCCTTGTGGTACAATTCTCGTGTTAAAAAGCTGCGAAGGAAGCGTGAACATATATGAACAATGCTAAAAAGGACAAAAAGCGCCTGCATCCGGGCGTAAAGGTGCTGATAATACTGCTTGGGGCAATAGCCGTGCTGGGGCTTACCGTGGCAGCGCTCGGGCTTAACCTGCTCAACCGCATCTCCCGCCCCGGCAGCCTTACGCCGGAGCCTGTTGAAAGCAGCCTGCCCACGCCCGAACCCACGGACGAAGCGCCGCACATGACCCCCACGCCTACCCGCACGCCTGTAGCTACCCCCACGCCGGAGCCGGAGGCCACTCCCGCGCCAACTCCCGAACCGCTGAGCGAATATTACGAGCAGACGCCGCTCACGGCGGAGCAGCTTGCCCAATTTGAGGCGGATAATAACGACAACCGCTACGTGAACGTTTTGCTCATAGGCGCGGACAGGCGCGCCACAAAGGGCCGCTACAACGCGGACACAATGATGATAGCCACGGTGGACACCGTGAACAACCGATTAAAGCTCACCACCCTCATGCGCGACATGCTCGTGGACGTACCCGGGCACGGGTACAGAAAGCTCAATTCCACCGTTGCGCTCGGCGGGGTTGAACTGCTGTATCAAACCATAGAACATAACTTTCATTTGAAGCTGAACGACTATGTTATGGTGGATCTTCATTCGTTTGTTGACGTTGTGGACGCGATAGACGGCGTTACCGTTGAAATGACGGCGGAGGAGATAAGCGCCGCAAACGACTGCATAGCCGGCCTTAACAAGCAGCTTGGCGTTGAATACCTTTGGGATGGGTTCATATTTGCGGATCCCGGCCCCGTGCATCTTAACGGCAAGCAAGCGCTGGGCTACGCCCGCATAAGGAAGCTGGACAGCGAATTTGTGCGCACAGGACGGCAGTTTAAGGTGCTGAACATGATATTTGCCAAGTTCCGCAAGTTCAGCGTTACCAAGCAATACGAGCTGCTTTATAAGCTGCTGCCGCTGGTTGAAACCAGCATGACCAACGATGAAATAATAGACGCTGCGGCGAAGCTGCTTTCCACCGGCCAGCGCGGGCTTATGTATTACAGGCTTCCCATTGAAGGGCTTTACCAGAACGGCAAATGGGAAAAGCACTTTGTGTTCTTCTGCGATATGGGCGCGATGAGCGTTAAGCTGAACGAGTTCGTGTTCCACAATGCGGACGAGGTCAAGTCCGCCGTTGAACAAACGCCCAACCCCTCCCTGCCCCCGCGCACGCCTTCGCCCGTGCTGCCCACGCCTGACGACGGCAGCAGCAGCGGCTGGAGCACCGCACCGGGCTTCGGCTGGGGAAACGAAGAATAATTAGTAGTAGCATGGCGGACATGTGTATGCTATAATAATACATCATTCGTCTGTTTTGTGCATTTAAGGAGGTATACCATAATGGCAAACACGGTATGGAAAGACAGAAAGCGCACGTTCCTTGGCCTTCCATGGAGCTTTACCCGCTATGAACTTACCGAAGAAAAGCTGATAATAGAAACGGGTCTTTTCGGCCGCAAGGAAGAGGAGATACGCCTTTACAGAATAATGGACATAACGCTGCACAGGCCCCTTGGCCAAAGGATACTGGGCCTTGGCACAATACATCTCTGCACGGCGGATCGCTCCGCGCCGGAAATGGACATAAAGCGCATAAAAAAGCCAAAGCAGGTGCGCGATATACTTTCCGACATGGTTGAGCACGAGCGCGAGGAACGCCGCATAGGCGCGCGCGAATATCTTGGCGGCGCGGACATGGACGACGACTGCGACTGCGGCCACGAACACTAAGCAATAAATATTTTTAATATATACGAGGTTTTTCAATGCAGTATTTCAGCACACGGAACGCCTCGGAACGTACCTCGCCTTCGCTTGCGCTGCTCACCGGGCTTGCGCCGGACGGGGGTTTGTACGTACCCGAGGAATTGCCCGCGCTCTTTTCGGCGGGGCTTTATTCGCTTGAACGGCGGGAGCTTTTTGCCCGCGTTATAAGCGCGCTGATAGACGATATCCCCTATGAGCGCATACTTGCCGCGGTGGACGCGGGCTACGGCGGAAAATTCGATACTCCCGCCTTCTGCCCCGTTGTTAAGGCGGGGGATGCGCATATACTGGAGCTTTGGCACGGGCCAACCTGCGCATTCAAGGACATGGCGCTTTGCATACTGCCGCACCTTATGAACGCCGCGCGGGAGAAAAACGGCCTTAAAGAGGACCTTGTTATACTTACCGCCACCAGCGGGGATACCGGCAAGGCCGCGCTTGCGGGCTTTGCGGACGCGCCGCATACAAAGATAATAGTGTTCTATCCCGATGGCGGCGTGAGCGAGCTGCAAAGGCTTCAAATGGTCACCCAGCGCGGCGGGAACGTGCGCGTGTGCGCCGTGCGCGGGAATTTTGACGATGCGCAGCGCGGCGTAAAGGCCGCGCTTGAAGGCTTTAAGCACGAAGGATTGGTTGCAAGCAGCGCCAATTCAATAAACATTGGCCGCCTTGCCCCGCAGACCGCGTATTATTTCGCCGCGTATGGGGACATGGTTGCAAACGGAACGATAGAATTCGGCCGGGAGGTCGATTTTGTTGTGCCAACGGGCAACTTCGGCAACATACTTGCCGGTTATATGGCCAAGCGCATGGGCCTGCCCGTAGGCAAGCTTATCTGCGCATCCAATGCAAACGATGTGCTGTATCAATTCCTCAGCGAGGGCGTATACGACCGCGCAAGCAGACAGCTTATCAAAACCGCCTCCCCCTCAATGGATATACTTATATCCAGCAACCTTGAGCGGCTGCTTTTCTTCATGGCAAACCGGGGCAGCGAGGCTGCGGATGCCGCGCTTGTGGCCTCCCTTATGGCACAGTTTAAGGAAACGGGCCGTTATACCCTGCCTAACGACATGCTTGAGCGCATTCGCGCGCAGTTCCTCTGCGGCCGTGCGGACGACGACGCGGCGTTTGCCGCAATACGCCAAATGTGGTGTAACTCACATTATCTTATGGATACGCATACGGCCGTGGCATACAGCGTTTATGCTCAGCTTAAGGCAAGGGGGCTCATCACCGCGCCCGCGGTGGTGCTGAGCACGGCGTCCCCATTCAAGTTTGCCCCCGCAATGCTTACGGCGCTTGGCGAATACGCAAACGAGAGCGGCTTTGACGCGGCGGATAAGCTTTCCGCGCTCACCGGCCTTGCAATACCCAATGGCCTTAGCGGCATAAGGGAGCTTAGCGTGCTGCATACTGACGTTATCGACCCCGCCGAAATGGGCGCATATATACACAGCGTATTATAAAAGGAGCATACTTATGAACAGCGAATACCTTATAGTACACAAATCCGTCCTGCCGGACTGTTACGAGCGTGTTGTTCGCGCGCGGGAGCTTATACGCACGGGCGCGGTAAGGGAAGTGAGCGAAGCGGCGCGCATTGTTGGCATATCCCGCAGCACATATTATAAATATAAGGATTTCATATTCGCCCCCAGCGAGAATACGGCCTGTAAAAAGGCCATATTCTCCATGCTGCTCAGCCACGAACGCGGCGTGCTGGGCCGCGTGCTCAACTGCCTTTCCGATAAGGGTGCAAACATATTGACCATAATGCAGAACCCGCCCATAGGCGAACGCGCAAGCGTTATTATAAGCGCGGACATAACCGGCCTTACCGAGGGCATAGACGCAATAATTGCCGCCCTGTTTTCAATAGGCGGCGTGGAGCGCGCTGGTCTATTGGACGTGGAGTAAGCCAATGGCAAACGGCACAGAGCAAAAGCATACCGCCTTATTCGGCCGTTCTCCCGAGGCCGTACTTTCAGCACCCGGCAGAACGGAGCTTTGCGGCAACCATACGGACCATCAATCAGGCCGCGTTATAGCCGCGGCGATCAGGCGCAGCATCACCGCCGCCGTTTCCGCGCGTGCTGATGGCAAATGCGTGCTGCATACGGATATTGGCGCATTTGAGGTGACCCTATCCACCCTTGCGCCCGCCGAAGGCGAAAGGGGCGCATCTGCTGCGCTTGTGCGCGGCGTTGCCGAGTATTTTGCGGCGCATTCGCTAAATATCGGCGGCTTCAATGCGGCAATAGAATCGGATATACCCATAGGCAGCGGGGTTTCATCTTCAGCAGCGTTCGAGGTACTTATAGGCCGCATATTCAATGCCCTGTATAACGGCGGTTCCGTTGAGCCTATGACCATCGCTCTCGCGGCGCAATATGCGGAAAATGCGCACTTCGGCAAGCCCTGCGGCTTGATGGATCAGGCGGCGTGCGCGCTTGGCGGGGTGCAGTTCATAGACTTTTTTGATAAAGCCGCGCCGAACGTAAGCGCGCTTGAATGGCCGTTTACAAACGAATTTGCAATATATATCATAAACACGGGTTCAGGCCATGCGGACATGACGGATGCTTATACCCAAATTACCGCGGATATGAAAAGCGTCAGCGATATTCTTGGCGTGGACAGGCTTGGCCATGCAGATGAGGCTGAATTCATGTGCCGCCTTGGCGAAATACGCAGGGCTGCTGGCGACCGCGCGATGATGCGCGCACTGCACTTTTTCGGCGAAAACGCCCGCGTGAGCGATATGGCTGCGGCGATACGCTCGGCGGACGCGGCGGCATACGCGCGCATAATGCGGCAAAGCGCGGCTTCGAGCGAATCCCTTTTGCAGAACATATTCACACCCGCTCAGCTGGACAGGAGCTTAGCCATAGGCATAGCGCTCGCGCGGCGGTATCTTGACCCGATTGGCGGCGTCGCCCGCGTTCACGGCGGCGGCTTTGCGGGCACAATGCAGGCGCTTGTCCCCATAGGCGCGGAGGACGGCTTCACGCGGTATATGGAAAGCTTTTTCGGCAAAGCAAGCGTTATTCGGGCAATATAAAGGGCACATAAAAAAGCGGCTGTTAAGCCGCTTTTTGATATGCATAGCTTTACGCTATTTCCAGCGCAAGCTCCATCATTTCGGTAAAGGTGTTCTGCCGCTGCTCCGCGTCAAGCGCCTCGCCCGTAACAAGGCTATCGGATATGGTGCAGATGCAAAGGGCGTTTTTGCCCGCGCGCGCGGCGTTTAGATAAAGCGCGGCCGCTTCCATTTCTATTGCCAGCACACCCATCTTCTGCCAATCCATGGTGTTCATGGAATCGTTATAGAAGGTGTCGCTTGAAAGCACGGTGCCGACCTCGTAATCAAGGCCCATCTTGTCCGCCTGCGCGGTTGCGGCGCGGAGCAGCTCCCAGCTTGCAACGGTGGCAATGGTTCCGCAAAGGCCGTATTGCGAGGCGTAGCCGGAATTGGTGCAGGCGCCCATGCCCAGCACAATGCTCCTCAGCTTGGCCTTTTCGTTTATCGCGCCCGCGCTGCCCACGCGGATTATGTTCTCCACGCCATAGAAATTGAAAAGCTCATATGAGTATATGCCCATGGAGGGCATGCCCATGCCGCTGGCCATAACGCTTACGCGCTTGCCCTTATATGTGCCGGTGTAGCCCTGTATGCCGCGCACGTTGTTCACAAGCACAGGGTTTTCAAGGAATGTTTCCGCAATGAATTTGGCCCTCAGCGGATCGCCCGGCATAAGCACGGTCTTTGCAAAGTCGCCCGGTTTGGCGGAAATGTGCGGTGTAGGTGTGTTGCTCATGTAATTATTCCTCCTATTGTTATTTTATATAAATTCATTGTTCGTCCTCGTCGTCCGCGCCGGCGTATTTATCAACCAACTGCGAAACTTCATCGTCCGCGGGCAGCGCGGTCACACGCTCAAGCGAGCGGTTTATTTTATGCGTCCGCGCGCCTATCAGCCTGCCCAGCTCCTCGTCCGCAAGGCGCAGCCTGTCCCGCGTTTTGGCAAGCGTTTTTTCAAACGATGCAAACTCCGTCTTTACCGCACCCAGCACCTTCCAAACCTCCCCGCTGCGCTTTTGTATGGCAACGGACTTGAAGCCCATCTGCAGGCTGTTCAAAAGGGCGGCCATTGTGCTTGGCCCCGCTATGCTCACGCGGTATTCCCGCTGTATCGGCTCCATCAGGTTAAGCCGCAAAACCTCGGCATACAGCCCCTCCGTAGGCAGGAACATAACCGCAAACTCCGTTGTATACGGCGGGTTGATGTATTTTTTCGCTATGTCTGCGGCAAATTCCTTTATTCTGCCCTTCAGCACGGCCTGCGTCGCCTTCACTGCGTCCGCATTGCCCTGCTCGTATGCGTCCATCAAATTGGTGTATGCATCGGCGGGGAACTTTGAATCAATCGGCAGCAGCACCGTGCCGTCGTCCGCCGGAAGCTTTATTGCGAACTCCACGCGCTCGTTTGTAGCCTGCTTAACCTTTGCGTTCACTTCGTATTGTTCGGGCGCCATCATTTCGCCCAGTATCGCCCCAAGCTGAATTTCGCCCAGTATGCCGCGCGTCTTTACGTTTGAAAGCACCTTTGAAAGATCCCCCACGCCGGACGCAAGCGTCTGCATTTCGCCAAGGCCCTTATAGACCTGCTCCAGCCGCTCGCTCACCAGCGCAAAGGAGCGCGAAAGCTTATCCTCCAGCGTTTTTTGCAGCTTTTCATCCACTATGCTGCGCATTTCGTCCAGCTTTTTGCCGTTATCCTCGCGTATGTCGGCAAGCTGACGCTCCACGCTGCGGCGTATCTGCTCCATACGCTGCGCGTTTTCAAGGGCGAATGTTTTGAACCGCTGTTCCTGATTGAGCATATCGCGCTGATATTCGTTCAGCAGCGTTTCGCCCACGGCATTTATGCTGCGGCGCGTATTTTCGCTCACCTCCGCGCGCAGTGCGCGCTGTTCATCCAGCATATCCCGCTTCAGGCGGTCTATCTCCCGCGCGGCGTCCCTGCGGCCGCCGATAAGCAGTATTACAAGCGCAAGATTAGCTATGCCAACTATCAGCACGGCTATAAGCAGCGCCTCTGTCATATCTTATCCCCTCCCCCGATGCGCCGTTAAAAGCGCAGCCTGTCGCCGTATTTATCGGCAATATAACCGGTTGATGGGTCTATCGCGTTCATATACGGCCTGCCGTCAATGTGCCGCCGTATGTTTTCCGCGGCTATCTCTATCATCCTGCGCTTTGTTTCGGCAAGGTGGAAAAAGCCCGATACATGCGGCGTTATAAGGCAGTTTTCAAGCCCCCACAGCGGGCTGTCCTTATCAAGCGGCTCATGCGCGGCAACGTCAAGCCCCGCAAGTATGCCGCGCTCCGCTATCGCCTTGGCAAGGGCGGCTTCGTCAATGGCATTGCCGCGGCCTACGTTTATCACTATGCAGCCTTCCTTAAGCATTGCTATACGCTCGGCATTGAGCATGTTCACCGTTTGCGGCGTATTCGGCAGCGCCATGCCGACTATGTCCGCACGCGGGAGTACGCTGTCCACGTTCCCGGTCAGCACCAGTTCGTCTATATAGTCCGGCTTGTGCGCATCCGTGCGGCGCACGCCTATCGTGTATGCCCCAAGCAGCTTCAGCTTGCGCGCAAATTCGCCGCCGATATCCCCCAGGCCCAGTATCACCGCCGTTGAACCGGCAATGCTCCTTACGCTGCCCATGTCCTTCCATTCACGCTTATGCTGGTTGTCCCTGTATTGATGCATGCGCTTCATAAGGCAAAGCAGCATGGCAAGCATATGCTCGCTTATGGCAAGGCCGAACGCGCCGGTGGTGTTGGTTATGGCGCAGCCTTCGGGCAGCTTGCCAATGTAGCCGTCCGTCCCCGCAGTAAAGAGCTGCATCAATTTAAGCTCCTTTGCGCATTGCAGCAGTTCCGCGTTGACGTTGCCGAATATTATCTCCTTGTCCGCCATCATGTCCGCCGTAACTTCATTCGCCGCGGCATATGTAAACTCCGCCTTTGGTGCGGCGGCTTCTATAATTGCCCGTTCCTTATCGTCCATAGGCACGGTAACAAGTATTTTCATCTTACATGCTCCTTAGTATCAAAATTTTCGTATTCCACGCGCGCAAGCGTAAGCCCGTGCGCGGGTGCGGTGGGGCCTGCAAAATCCCGCCTGCCCGTTTCAAGTGCGCGCGCAATGCCGTCCATGTTCCTGCCCTGGCCGTATTGCAGCATTGTGCCCACCATTATGCGCACCATGTTGTATAAAAAGCCGCTGCCTGCCACGTCGTAAACAAGCAGGCCGTTTTCCTCGCTCCAGCGGGATTCGTATATCGTCCTTACGGTGGTTTCCGGCGTAACGCCGACCGCCATGAAGGCGTTGAAATCATGCTGCCCAAGAAACATTGCCGCGGCCTCGTTCAGCTTATCCTTATCCAGCCGCCAATGGTAATGCAGCGCGGTGTTGCGGGTAAAGGGGCAGTCGTGCGGCGTATTCAGCACGCGGTAACGGTAATGCTTGCGCACCACGTCGAAGCGGGCATGGAAGCGCGGCTCGGCCTCGTCCGAATACACAACGCGTATATCCTTCGGCAGCCCAGTGTTCAGCGCGAACGCGAACTTTTCCGCCGGTATGCGGCAGTCCGTGTCAAAATGGGCTACCTGCGCCGCGGCGTGAACGCCGCTGTCCGTCCGTCCCGATGCATGGAGCGCGCATTTGTGTCCGGTCAGCTTGGCAAGCTCCTCCTCCATCACCTGCTGTATACCAAGCCCGGTAAGCTGCCGCTGCCAGCCCGCGTATGCCGTGCCGTCGTATTGAATTATCATGCGCACGCGCCGCGTCATATCGGGTATACCTCCCCGCTCTGTGTCTGTATAAAGCAAAGCTCAATTTCGCCGTCTATCAAATATATTGTCATAACGCCCTTTTCGCATTGATAGAGCAGCATGCTCACCTCGCCCCGCCTGTCTATATCCGCCGCAAAGCCCGCCTGTTTGGCTGCGGACACCATCAGCTCCGCTTCGGCTGCGTCTTCGCTTCCGGAAAGCACTTCGCGTATTGTTGAATCCGCCTTGCCGCCAAGTATATAAAGCTCGTCCCCCCGCATGGAGTAACCGTGCGCGTTCAGTTCAGCCGCCACGGCTTCTAGCGGGTCATTTTGGCTTATTATTATGCTCCACACCGCCGCGGCTATAATAATCCCCACGGCTATAAGGGTGAGCATTGTGCGCGTATGCCGCTTCACGGTAAAAGCTTCTGCGCGGCAACGGTAAGCGCGGTAAGCATAATAAACGCTGCGGCTGCCGCCCCGTCCCCGCGGCCGAATTTAAGCACGTTCATGCGCGTCCTGCCCTCCCCGCCGTGATAGCAGCGGCTTTCCATTGCCATGGCAAGTTCGTCCGCCCTGCGAAATGCGCTCACGAACAGCGGAACAAGTATGGGTATCATGTTCTTTGCGCGCTTTATAAGGTTGCCGGATTCAAAGTCCGCCCCGCGCGCCATCTGCGCCTTCATTATCTTGTCCGCTTCTTCAATAAGCGTTGGTATAAAGCGCAGCGCGATGGTCATCATCATCGCCAGCTCATGCGCGGGAAAGTGGATTTTGCTCAGCGGCATAAGCAGCCGCTCCAGCCCGTCCGTAAGCGCAATCGGCGTTGTGGTCAGCGTCATAAGGCTTGTGCCGACAAGCAGCAGCACAAGCCTGAGCGTTATATACACGCTCTGCTTTATGGCCTCGTCCGTAATGCTTATTATCCAGAAGGCGATTACGGTTTTGCCCGTGCGCACCATAAAAAGGTTCACTATGAACATGAACACCAGCAAAAACCTTATCGGCTTCAACGAGCGTATAACGTAGCCAAAGGGCACGCGCGCAAGATATATGCATATTGCCGCAAAAAGCGCGGGTATTATGAACACCGGCGTTTTGGTAACAAGGAATACTATCACTATATACGCTATCATGCCCAGCAGCTTCGTGCGCGGATCAAGGCGATGTATGGCGGAATTGCCCGGGAAATATTGGCCCAGCGTAATATCCTTTATCATGCCCGGCCTCCTTTGGAAAGGAGCTTGAGCAGCGCCAGCTCCATCTCCTCTATTTCGTATATATTTTCGGGAATATCTATTCCGCGCTTTCTCAGTTCCATGCCCAGTCTTGATGCCTGCGGCACGTCAAGGCCGATTGAGGTGAGCAGTTCGCTCTGCGCAAACACGTCCCGCGTTTTACCCTCCATAATAAGCTTGCCGCCGTTCATCACGGCTACGCGCTCCGCCCTGTCCGCCATATCATCCATAGAATGGGACACCATAAGCACCGCGCAGCCCAATGACGCGCGAAGGTTATCAATTGTATCCAATATGGCCTTCCTGCCCAGCGGGTCAAGCCCCGCCATGGGTTCATCCAGCACCAGATATTTGGGCTTCATTGCAATTATGCCCGCCAGCGCCGCGCGCCGCTTTTCGCCGCCGGAAAGCTCAAACGGGGACTTCGCCGCGAACTTTTCCGGCGCAAGGCCAACGAGTGCCATCGCTTCATGCGCGCGCTCAAGCGCTTCCTCTTCCCCTATGCCCATGTTCTTAACGCCGAAGGCAACGTCCTTTTCAACGCTTTCCTCAAAAAGCTGATATTCGGGGTATTGGAATACCATGCCCACAAGCTTTCTTCCCTCCATGCGCTGCTTTTTATCCGCCATGTCGAACCCATCGACGTGTACGGTGCCGCTGTTGGGCTGAAGAAGGCCGTTAAGCTGCTGCACAAACGTGCTCTTGCCGCTGCCGGTATGGCCTATGAGCCCAAGGAATTCGCCGTCCTCTATCCTAAGGCTTATGTCTGTAAGGGCGGCCTTTGTTATTGCGCTGCCCTGCATGTATGCATAATTCAATTTTTTGACAACGATAGGCATATTGCTTGCGCCATTTCCTCCACGCTGAGTATACTTTTCGGCAGGTTTGCGCCGCGCGCATTCAGCCTGTTTGCAAGCTGCTGCATCACGGGCACGTCCAGCCTGTGCTTATGAAGAAGCTCATCCTGACTGAACACCTCTTTGGGTGTGCCTTCAAGTATCAGTTCGCCCCCGCTCATAACGGCCACGCGGTCCGCGCCTATGGCTTCCTCCATATATTGGGTTATCATAACAACGGTTATGCCGTTTTCCTTATGCAGCTTTGTCACAAGGTCTATTATGTCCCTGCGCCCTTTGGGGTCCAGCATGGCCGTGGCCTCGTCCAGCACAAGCACCTTGGGCTGCATGGCAAGCATGCCCGCAATGGCTATCCTTTGCTTCTGCCCTCCGGAAAGCATATTGGGCGCGCTGTGCGCGTATTTTTCCATGCCCACGGCGGCCAATGCCCTGTCCACCCGCGTGCGTATCTCGTTCCCCGGCACGCCTATGTTTTCCGGCCCGAAGGCAACGTCCTCTTCAACAATGGTGGTAACAAGCTGATTATCCGGATTCTGGAACACCATGCCCACCCTTTGGCGTATGCTGAGCGTGTCCGCCTCGTCCGCCGTGTCCATGCCGTCCACCAATACTTTTCCCTCCGTGGGCAAAAGCAGCGCGTTAAGATGCTTTGCAAGCGTGGATTTGCCGCTGCCGTTATGCCCAACCACCGCCACAAACTCGCCGTCGTTTATGGTAAGGGACACGTTGTTCAGCGCCTTTGCCGCCGCGTCCTCGTATGCGTAGGATACGTTCTGTATCTCTATCAAGCCCGTTTCACCTTCTTTTCCCGTGCGGATAACGCACATTCATATCCAACATATGATTATACCATTAGTTTGCAAGCGCGCACAACCCCCAACCTGACGGCAAAAAAGCGGGCAGGATCGCTCCCGCCCGCTTAATATGCGCTTTGTCCTATTCGGTTTTATCTGCCGGAGGTCTGCTGGGATATGCCCTTGATGGTCTTTATTACCCAGTCGAAGTCCGCGCTCTGTATAACCGCGCCGCAATACTGGCACTTGGCCGTGGCGTTCAGATCCAGCGGAGCGCCGCAGTTCGGGCAATTCTTTGCCGCGTCCTCGGTGCGCTCAAAGCTCTTGGCGCCCTTGGTGCGGATCATGGTCCATTCATATGTCATGAACTTCTCCGCGGTCTTGCTGCCGCTCACCACTGCGCCGGTAGCATCGTCCACGGTGTAATCCTTTATCCTTACCCTTACAAGCGCGGTAACGATGTCGTGCTTATCGTCCTGGCCAAAGCCCGTAAGGTCAACGCCAAGCACCGCAATATCGTCCACGTAGTTGGTCTTGCCCGCCTTTATAAGGCTGTTAAGCTGCGCATTGAACTGGTTGAAGATGGCGTCGTCCATGCCGGTGCGCATCTCTTCCCAGGTTTTGTTCTGCCAGCATTCCTGCATCCTTACATACAGGTTGCCAATCTTTTCCTTCATCTTTTCTTCGCTGAAGGCGGGATCCTGCTTCTTCAGATCCGCTATGGTCATGGGCAGCACTGTGCGCTGCGCGCCCGCAATACGGCTTTCCGCCGCTGCTGCCGCTTCCGCCCTTCTTATTCTTGCCGGACACTATGACCATTATTATAACTATTGCGGCAACGGTAATGGTAGTGCCAAGGCCCCATTCCCCGCCGCCTCCAGATGAAGAGGAATAGTCGCTGCTGCTCCAATCACTGCTGCTCCAATCGCTTCCGCTGCTGCTCCAGTCGCTTCCGCCGTAATCGCTTCCGCCGGAAAAGCTTCCCGCATCGGCAATGCCGGGCACGGGGGATACCATTATCGCCAGCACCAGCATAAGCGCCATCGCAAGGGCCAAGAACCTTTTATCCATTGCTTCGCTGTCCTTTCATACACAAAAAGTTGTTAAATCCGTTAATAAACGCATCTATATGTATCATTATAATCCATATCGCTCGTCCGTGTCCATAGTTTTTACTTCTCATAATGTTCATATTGTGTTAAAATGGAATAAACTCAACAGTCAGGAGGTATCGTATATGTTCTGCCCCAAATGCGGAAGCAATGTTCCCGATTCAACCAAATTCTGTCCCACCTGCGGCGCGCTCCTTGCAGACGAAGCTCAGCAGGCTCCCGCGACCGAACCCCAGCCGGAGCCGCAGTATCAGCCCCAGCAGCCCGTTTATCAGGCCGCGCCTGCCGACAACCCCGCCGCGCTGAAGGTCAGCCAATTCTTCTGGCTCGACTTTTTGACAGGCATCCCCCTCGTAGGCTTCATACTCACGCTGGTATGGGGCTTTGGCGGCGACGTAAACGAAAACAAGCGCAATTATTGCCGCGCAAAGCTTGTTTGGCTGCTTATAGGCATTGCCGTTACCGTTATATTCACCATAATAGCGGTGGCAGGCGGCGGACTTGCGGCGCTTATCTACGAACAATATTGATAAATTGAAAATACCGCATATGATAAGGCTCCTTTACGGGAGCCTTGTTCGCCCGAAAAGGAGACAGATTATGTATAACACAACGCCAATAACCGGCGTATATGCTTCTGCGCTGAGGGCGCTTGGCATTGAACCCGCATCAGGGACTCAGGCGCCCATAGCCGCGCTCGATAAGCTTTGCAAAAAGGCCTTCGGCAGCGAAAAGGCGGACAGGCTGCTGCTTTATAATCCGGACGCGGTGGCCCTTTGGCTTTTCCAAAAATACAATGAAATGTTCACCGATGCGCAGCTTGCAAGCAGCATAATGCTGCCGCTTTTAAGCGTTATGCCCAGCGTAACGCCGGTTTGCTTCGCTTCCATGTACACGGGCCTTATGCCCGCGGAGCACGGCATAAGGGCATACGTTAAGCCGGTTTTGAAGTGCAACACCATATTTGACGACCTTGTTAAGGCCGGCAAGCGCGTGGCGCTCGTTTCCACCAGCAACGACAGCATATCCATGATATTCCTCAAGCGGAGCATAGATTATTATATTTACGATACCGTGGACGAGGTAAACGCAAAGGCCATGGAGCTTATAGAAAAGGACTGCTACGACGTGATGGTGGTTTACAACGGCAATTACGACGGCACAATGCACAAATTCGGCACCGAATCGGCGGAGGCCATTGCCGCGCTGAAGGCGAACCTTGCGTTCTATTGCAAGCTTGTGGACGCGGTAAAGCAGCACTGGGCGCAGCACAACACGTTCTATGGCTTTATGCCCGACCATGGCTGCCACGAAATAGACGGCGGCTGCGGCGCGCACGGGCTGGACATGGAGGAGGACATGAACATAGTTCACCTTTACGGCTGCAACGCAAGGAAATAAGCTTTAGGTATGCAAAAAGGCTCTTTCGCGCTGAAAGAGCCTTTTATTTTATATCGTTTCCGCCGCCTTTACCGCCGCGGCAAGCGCAAGCTCCGCCGTTTTTATGCGAAGATCCTGCGTCATGCTCCATTTCCACTTTGGATCGCCCGGGTGCATAGGATGCTTATCGGATACGGTGAGCAGCGCCGCCGTACTTACGCCAAGATATTTGCCCACGCTTAGCATTGCCGAGGTTTCCATGTCCACGCCGGCCGCGCCCTTCCCGCGCCAAAGCTGCTCCTTTTTATACGTTTGGCGGTATACGCCGTCCGTTGAAACTATGGGCAGCATTTTTGTATCCGGCAGCTTGAGCATTATTTCCAGCAATTCCGCATCCGGCTCGGCATAATCTATGCTTTCGTAATAGTGCAGCGATGTGCCTTCCTCAACATATGCCCTGTTCGGCACAATAACGTCCCCAACGTTCACCCCTTCGGCAAATGCCCCGCACATGCCCGCGCATATAGCATTCCTTACGCCAAGCGCGTTAAGCGTTTCCAGCGTGTCCACGCCGTGCGGCGCGCCGCTGCCGCCGTTAAGAAAGCATATTTCATGCTCCTTAAAGCGATATATGGGGCATACCTTCAAAAACCGCGGAAAGCGGTCCGTAAGCATTGCGCAGCCGTATTTTTCCGCCAAATATTCCGTGGCCTTGCCCATGAAGAATACTATGGCGGTTTTGGGCAGCTCAAGCGTTATCCTTTCGCTGTGCCCGCTTTGTATGTTCCCTTCTGCGGTTAAAACCGGCGGCGTATCGTCCCCCGCTATGCGCCACATCAGTCCAAATCCTTCCTGTATATCTTCACAAGGCGCTTGCCTTCCTTATACATTTCGTCGTCCTCGTGTATCATTGCCATGCCAACGTAGCGGCAGCCCGCGTATTCCATGGTTTTACATGATGCGGTATTGTCCGGCACGCAGGTTATGAACACATGGCCAAGGTTGTGCTTTTTGGCAAGCCTGAACAGCAGCCTGCACGCCTTTGCGGCGTAATGCCGCCCGCGGAAGTTTTCGTCTATGCCGTAGCCTATGTTGCCGCCTATATACAGCCCCTCTGTATGCCCTATGCGCAGATCGCACACGCCTATCGCCATGCCGTTCATAAGGCATATATCGAATTTATATGCAGGCACGAACTTCTTTTCGGGTATTGCGTCCGTCATGCGGCTCACGCGCAGCATTATCTCGCCGTCGCTTAAGTCGCTTGTGTCATAAAAAATATTGCCGCGGTTGCTATGGCAGTCCATCCATATGAACAGATTCCCGTTTTCGCGCTTTTCCATTATGCCGCCGTTGGCAAGCGCCATCTTTACGGATGCCGTATTGCCTTCGTGTATGGTAACGAGCGCCTTGTCTATGCCAAGCTTGGCGCATTCCTTCAGCGCGGCTGAAAGCATCAGCTTGCCGTAGCCCTTGCCGCGCGCTTCCGGGCGGATGGCATAGCCCATGTTGCCGCCGTCCTGCCTGAGCCTATCGGTCAAAAAATGCCTTATCTTGACCAGGCCCACGGGGCATGAATCAACATAGAAGAAGAAAAACGTCTGCGGCACTTTGAAGCCATCGTACACTTCGGTTTTGAGCGATTCGGCATAGCGCTTTTCAAGCCACGCTTTGTATTCATCGTATGAAAGGCCGTGCGCATCGTTCATCAGTCCGTTTTCGTCCGCGGGTATGCTTTGCAGCATGTCATATATATCCCGTCCGCAGGCGGCGCTGAGTTTTATAAGTTCCGTATTCATATCAAAAAGCCTCCATACCGAATATTTTTGCAATTATACCATCCCGCCGCGGCCCGCGCAAGCGCAAATGATATTTTGCAAACGAAAAAGAGAGCCGCCCTATGGCAGCTCCCTTTATTTATCGCTTTATATTTGGCGGTTTATCAGACGATACCCTGAGCCATCATAGCATCGGCAACCTTCTTGAAGCCCGCGATGTTGGCGCCGGCAACCAGGTTGTAGCCAAGACCGGCCTCAGCAGCGGCCTTCTCGGAAGCGGCATGGATGTTGACCATGATGTGGTGCAGCTTCTCGTCCACTTCTTCGGGCTTCCAGGTCAGGCGCTCGGAGTTCTGGCTCATTTCAAGGCCGGAAACGGCAACGCCGCCCGCGTTAACAGCCTTGGAAGGCGCAACGATGAGACCCTTGTCCATCAGGAAGTACAGGGCTTCGTTGGTGGTGGGCATGTTGGCAACTTCGATGTAGTACTTCAGGCCGTTGGCGATCATCTGCTCGGCTTCCTTCATGCCGATTTCGTTCTGATACGCGCAAGGCATGCAAACGTCGACCTTCTGGCCCCAGGGTTTCTGGCCGGGGAAGAACTGTACGCCAAACTTGTCGGCATAGTCCTGAACCTTGTTGCGGCCGCTGTTGCGCATGTCGAGCATGTAGTTGATCTTCTCTTCGGTCACTACGCCGTCGGGATCGTAGATGTAACCGTCGGGGCCGGCCAAGGTGACGACCTTGGCGCCCAGCTGAGCAGCCTTCTTGCAGACGCCCCAAGCCACGTTGCCGAAGCCGGAGATAGCAATGGTCTTGCCTTCAATGGTGTCGTTCTCGTGCTTGAGAACTTCGCACAGATAGTACACAGCGCCGAAGCCGGTAGCTTCCGGACGGAAGGGGCTGCCGCCGAAGGAGGGAGCCTTGCCGGTGAGAACGCCGTTCTCGTAGGCGCCGCGGATGCGCTTATACTGGCCGAACAGGTAACCGATTTCGCGGCCGCCTACGCCGATGTCACCGGCGGGAACGTCCACGTTGGGGCCGATGTGGCGCT
>ENA-ORMS01001360-ORMS01001360.1-human-gut-metagenome-genome-assembly--contig:-NODE-1360-length-20232-cov-3.726272_pt1 | contig 20232 bp, 19 predicted proteins | sample MGYA00242104_ERZ508997 | MGnify/ENA primary metagenome ERZ508997 (study PRJEB26280, sample SAMEA2338704) | human gut metagenome | biome: human gut; feature: human-associated habitat; material: faeces... | reverse complement strand
CCGGAAGCCTGCAATATATTATTAAAGATCCCGGCAAAGGATATCAGAATTGTCACCACGCCCATCATCCGCAGCGTTGGCGCTACAATGGCAACCTCCATTAACTGATGTGGGTATAGAAATGATAAAATTTCTTCAGCAAAGGTAAAAATGCCAAGCCCGGCTGGGAAAGCAGCTGCAGCTGTGGTTGCCATTACCGATTCCACCGATCGCTGCAAGCACCTGTCATCTTTCGCGGCGCAGTAGCGGGCTATGGCCGGGATCGCGCTCATCCCAATGCCGGCCGTAACCGCCGGTACTAGGTTAAAAATTGAAACTGCCAGCCCAGAATATGAGCCATACAGATATTCGGGAAGCACCTCCACCGTTACCTCCGGAGGGATACACCCAGTATACATCCGCAGGATATGCTCACTCCCCTGCTCCACAGCATTTTTCAGGCAGTTCATTACAGAGGAAAGATCGATAACAGTGGTAAGATTGGCACAGAGAGAAGTCAGTGCAATTGGCAGCGCAACATGCCACAGCTTTTTGGCATCCGTACTGGAAAAGCGCCCTCCTCGTTCCGGTACATTTCGTCGGTACTGACCACGAATAAACAATAATCCACACAATGTGCTCAGTGATACGCCCAGCACGGATCCAGCCGCTGAGTACTGCAAAATCCTCAGCTGTACCTCCTGCATTGTACCAGGCCAGCCCAGTGTTCCCGCCATTGCCGCGTCATTCAGCCTGGAATAGAAAAACCATGCCAATAAGATTCCGGCAACCAGCTTAACCATGGCCTCTACGACTTGACTGCGCGCGGTCGGCAGCATATTCTGCCGACCCTGAAAGTATCCACGATAAGCCGAAGAGAGGCAGGAAAACAGAACAGACGGCGCAATGCAGCAGACCGAAAGTGCCGCCGCAGGGTTTCCGATGAGTTTTGTTAATGGTCCAGCTCCAATAAACAGCAGCACTGCCGCCAGCGTGCCAATCCCCAAGAACATGAGTCTCGCAGTTTTTAGAATGTTTCCAGCCTCTTCTCCCCTGCCGCCGTACTCCGATACCATACGGGAAACAGCTACACCCAATCCGGTCACTGTCATGGAATAAATGGGAATGAGAACATCATAAGCGGAAACAAAATAGGACATTCCTACGCCGCCCAGTATATTAGCCAGCGGGATTTTGAACAGCGCACCGATCACCTTAACGACCACGGTGGACGCTGTTAAGATGAGCGCTCCCTGCAAAATAGTCTGCTTTCCTTTTTCCATCATCTCCTCCGCCCCTTTTCACCAAAAAAGGAAGCCGAACAGCATACTTTGCTGTTCGACTTCCCCGTTATGTTTACTATTACAGTTTATTTTTCCTCTGCAGGGTAAATAGCCTTGCCGCAATAGCTGCAAAACATCGCCGTAGAGGGTACCAGTTTATTGCAGTGGGGGCATGCCACCATATGAATCTCCGTGTTTTCCCGCCGCTTTTTCTCGTTTACGCTTTCCAGCATCACCTTAATAGCTGCCGCCTTTTCTGCAATGGCGTGTGCGGTCTCCGCATCTTCGGTGCCTTCCTGTAGCAGGGCATAGTACATCCGTCCCAGCTTCATATAGCATTCCTCCAGCTCGCGGCGCTTTTTCATCTCGTCCAGCTTCTGGCGGGAAGCATCCACTACTTCACCGGCAACATTGCCTACCGCCTTGCCAAATTCCTTGGCTTTTCCCAAAATGTCATCCCAGTTTGCCTGATTCATAACTTCCGCTCCTTTCGATTCACTCGGTATCATTTAGGCGCTGCAGCGGCAGGGCTTCCTTTCGCTCCAGCACCGTTTGGAAACGATTGATATATTCATACGGGTATTTATAGTTAAAGCTGCGGGTAATGCGCTGTGGACCGTTCGGTACCAACTTGGTTACACCGCCAGCCCCTGCTGAGATTATGGTATGCCCATCATCCATAATATAGACATTGTATTTGCAGGCCTTTCCCGGCAGGGTATAGCCCACATTTTCCAATGCCTCCACAGTGCCCTTCTGCCTGTATAGGTAGTAGGGTTGGTAACCCGCCTCCTCTAGCAAATGACGGGAATATTCCACCATCTCCATGGCAGTTCGCTTCTGCGGGCCCTCTTCCTTTAGTGTGGAAGCATGCTTGACCGTTAGGGTATGTACCGTAATATTTTCCGGGTGGAGCGCCAGCACCTGTTCTATGGTGCTTCGGAAGGACTCAAAAGTGTCCTCTGGCAGTCCGGCTATGAGGTCAACATTTCGGTCAAAGTGAAATTCTTCCGAGAGCTTCCATGCATCAAGAAAATCCTCAGCCGTATGACGCCGTCCGATGGCCTTTAAAACGCTGTTATTGAGCGTCTGCGGATTAATACTGATGCGGTCTACACCACTTTGCGCCATTACCCTTAGCTTTTCCAGCGTAATGGTATCTGGACGGCCAGCCTCTACGGTAAATTCCTCACAAGCAGTCAGATCAAAGTCCTTTCGAATCTCTCGCAAAAGCCGATCCATCTGCTCTGCGGTTAGGGTCGTCGGTGTCCCGCCTCCAATGTATACACTGATAACGGTAAGCCCCGCCTCTTTTACCAGACGGCCTGTCAGTTCCAGCTCCCGTAGCAACAGCGGCAGATACTCTTCCAGCATATTTCCTGCCCGTTCAATGGAATGCGACACAAAGGAGCAATAGCTGCACCGGGAGGGACAAAACGGGATCGCAACATACAAACTGATCTGATCCGAAGAAAGTGCCTCCACAATCTCCCGCTGGTTATGCCAAGTATCCATCGAAAGTTGCGCCCGCTCCTCACTGACACCATAATCAGATAGCTTTTGCATAACATCAGCTTCTGTCATTCCTACTTCGGTCATTTGCCGTACCAGCTTTACCGGACGCACACCGGTCAGCATTCCCCAGGGAAGAGTGTGTCCCAACAGTGCTGTCAATTGATTGTACAGCATCCGGCAGATGGTCTGCTCTATCTCCGTCCGATCTACCGTACTAGGAGATGACGCCTCACGCTTTTCCCCATTCAGGCAGGCAACCACATGGCACAGGCAGCATTTTTCCTGCTCCTGCACCGTTATGGCAATGCTGTCATTGTCATCTGGGATGGCTTCTCCCGGCAAAACAATCGTCACCGGAGTTTCTCCCAACAGCATCCGTATCAGACTTTCCACCTCGTACCGGATGTCCGGTCGATTCAGTTTAACGACCATAAGCCGCGCGTACCCGTGCTACCAGGCTATCGATCCAGGTGTATTGGTCAAACAGCATTCCATCCTGCTCATGGCCGGGGTACATATGATAGTTGGTCTTAATAGAACGCAGCCTGGTCAGTGAATCCACCATATCCATGAAATCACTGCTATACATATCGGTACGGCCGCAGCTCTGCACAAACAAGGTATCCCCTGTAAAAATGGCGTCCCCACAGAAATAGGTCAGACAACCGGCGGTATGGCCAGGTGTCTCCCAAACAGTAAACTCCAGCTCATCCAGCTCTATCTTGTCTCCCTCTTTCAGCAGTCGGTCCGGCTGAAGGGTAACTGGCGCACCAATGGCAGAAGCGCTGTAATTCTTGCGAGGATCGCTTAGAAGCGGTACTTCCTTTTCCGCCGCCATCAGCTGGATTTCCGGATAGTGCTCCTTGAGCCCTGGCACTGCGCAGAAATGATCGTAATGGCCATGGGTCAGCAGAATTATTTTAGGGGTCAGGTGGTTCTCTTCTATCGCCTTGATAATATTTTCCGGTTCCATACCGGGGTCAATGACGGCACAGTTGCCTTTCTCACTGGCCACCAAATAGCAATTCGATGCAAAGCAATGCATCGGCACACTGATCACTTTCATCTTTTTTTCACTCCTTTTATCGATCCACCCGGCCGGTACGCATTTCTTCTGTATCCAGTATCAGCGTCACCGGTCCGTCATTTATAAGAGATACCTCCATATCCGCGCCGAACCAGCCTGTTTCCACATGGAGATCATGGTCCATCAGCTCTGCCACAAACCGCTCATACAACGGAATCGCCGTTTCCGGCCGGGCTGCCGCGATGAAAGAAGGCCGTTTGCCCTTTCGGCAGTCACCATACAGCGTAAACTGCGAAACCACCAGTACCTCTCCCGCTACATCCTTCAACGAAAGATTCATTTTATCGTTTTCATCGGTAAAGACCCGCAGCCCAGCGCATTTTTCCGCCAGGTAACTGCACAGTTCTGGGGTATCCCCTTCGGTTACCCCCAGCAGGATCAAAAATCCTTTTCCGATTTTCCCTACCGTTTCGCCAGCAATGCGAACCGATGCCTCGCTGACTCTTTGTACGACCGCTCTCACGAAAGCACCGCCCTTTTCACCGAAGATACGCCGGGGATCCGGCTGAGGTTATTGATAATGGTCTGTAGCTGGTTCAGGTCACTGATGCCGATGGAAACCTGAATACTAGTCTGACCGGTCTTCAGCTCCTTAGCCATCACCGAATGAATGGGAACGCGCATGTTCCCCAGCTGCACGCTCACATCTGCTAGTATACCGATCCGGTCCGATGCAAGAATATCCAGCGTGGATTTGAATGTTTCTTTCACCTTACTGGCCCAGGTGGCATTTACCCACCGCTCCGGGTCCTCCCCACGGCGACGAGCATTTACCACATTGGCGCAGTCGCACTTGTGAATAGATACCCCGAACCCACGAGTGATAAAACCTACGATCTCATCGCCGGGTAGTGGATTACAGCACCGTGCAAATTTGATTAAGCAACCATCCAGCCCTTCCACAATAACGCCGTTAGAAGCCTTTTGCGAGGTTTTCTTAACAGTTGGGGCTAGGGTCTGTTCTGGCTTGCGGTATAGGCGGATAAAATCATCCTTGACACGCGGCATAATCTTTTCCAGCGATATACCGCCATAGCCAATAGAGGCGTAAAAATCATCCACCGTGTTGTATTTCTGCCGGGTGGCAATGTCCGCGATAAACTTTTCACGCTCTTCCTGCGGCGGGGCAATCAGATTGCGGCGCATTTCCTTTTCCAGCGCCAGCTTACCTTCGGCAATGTTTTCCTCCCGCTTTTCTTTTTTGAACCAGGAGCGAATCTTATTACGGGCCTCACTGGTCTTTACGATTTTCAACCAATCACGGCTAGGGCCGTTACTCTGGGTGGTGGAGGTAATGATCTCTACGATCATGCCGGTTTTTACCTTATAGTCCAGCGAAACCAACCGCCCATCCACTTTGGCACCGATCATCTTATTGCCGACCTCTGAGTGAATAGCATAGGCAAAGTCCACCACGGTGGAACCCTGTGGCAGCCGGATCACATCCCCGCGCGGCGTAAATACAAAAACCTCCTCCGGTGCAATATCGGTTTTAATGGATTTTACAATGTCCTCTACATCATCGGAGTCCTTCTGCGATTCCAACAGCTGCCGGATCCACGCCAGGCGCTCATCCAGCGAATCCTTACCCTCCATGCCGATCTTGTATTTCCAGTGCGCCGCAACACCGTATTCCGCAGTGTAATGCATATCCCAGGTACGGATCTGCACTTCAAAAGGCACGCCTTCTTTATCCAGCACAGTGGTATGCAGCGATTGATACATGTTCTGCTTGGGGGTAGAGATATAGTCCTTAAAGCGATTCGGGATCGGCCGCAGCATATCATGGATGATCCCCAGAATGTTGTAGCACTCCGGTACAGTATCCACAATAATGCGCACCGCATAAATATCATAAATCTCATCAAAGGAGCGGCCCTGAATATACATCTTACGGTAGATGCCATAGATGCTTTTCACCCGCCCATCTATCTGTGCGGTCACATGTTCTTCTTCCAGCCTGGCCTGAATACGCTTAATAATGTTGCTCAGAAAAGCTTCCCGGTCCTCCTTACGCAGGGCCAGCTGCTGCTCTATCTCGTGGTAAGCCACCGGATCCAGGTGCTTCAGAGAGAGATCCTCCAGCTCTTCCTTGACGCTACGGATACCCAGCCGGTGTGCCAGTGGCGCATAGATCTCCATCGTCTCCAGCGATTTGACCCGCTGCTTTTCAGGAATGCGATAATCCAGTGTGCGCATGTTATGCAGCCGGTCTGCCAGCTTGATGATGACAACTCGAACATCCTTTGCCATGGCCAACAGCATCTTGCGTACATTTTCCGCCTGTTGCTCTGCCCGGCTGGAATAAGGAATATTGGCGAGCTTTGTCACACCATCCACCAGTTCAGCTACATCGCCGCCAAATTGCTTTTCTATATCCTCCAGCGTTACGGTAGTATCTTCCACCACATCATGCAGCAGCCCACCGATGATGGTATCCGAATCCATACCCAGTCCTACCAGTATTACCGCCACTTCTATGGGATGGGAAATGTATGGGTCACCGGAAGAACGCATCTGTCCTTCGTGCGCCTTTTTTGCCAGCTCGTAGGCCGTTTTTATCCGCGGAATATCATAGGTTTTGTTAGATTTTTCTATGGCATCCGCTAGTTTTTCATACAGGGCGTCCATCGCTCACCTACCCTTTCTGGAGCCTTCGGAAGGTTTGGGAGTGTTCCAGCTCCACCTTCTTTTCTCCGTTTTTTATCACAAAGCCTTCAGGCTGCATATCCTCCATCAGATCCAGCTCCCGCATAATCTGCAGTGCCGCCAAATGCTTAAAGTAGGTATAGCCATCCAACTTTTTTCGCAATATGTAGTACATTCCGTCCGTTCCTGTCTTTATGGGGCTGTTATCCCGCAGATAACGATACACTCCTGCCAAGTCGTTCCGGGTAAAGACTTCCGTGGCATCAGCAGTTTCTTCTCCGCGCACCACCGCCTCAAAGGCCGCTGCTGCACGCAGATTCTCTCCCTGCCGCCAGCCCGTCGGATGCACATTGATGACCCGTACGGAAACCGTCCGCTGGTCATTAAAATCATTGATACTTAACGCACAGGCCACATCTATGTGGTCGCCAATCGAAAAGGGAAACTGCTTTACAGGCATTCCGAAGTACACCATCGGTACTGTATACCGCCCAGCTGTTACAGACATACGCAGATGATTACCATTCCCAATAGAATTCACAGCCTGCACTGTCACACCAGGTAGTAAAAAAGTCGGCATGGGGTTTTCGCATCCAAAAGGAGAAAGCCGGCTCATCTCCTCTACATTCGCCACGGTAATCTCCTCCGGCGCAATGGGGGCATCCAGCTTTACCGTATGCACTGGCATAATGGGATAATGCTCCGCAGCATATTCTTCCAATGCGGCAGTAAAAGCCGGAATATCCTCCTCCGCCAGTGTAAAGCCAGCAGCCATGGGGTGTCCGCCAAATTTCTGCAACCTCTCGCTGCACGCAGCAATGGCATCAATGATACTAAAGCCCTCCACACTGCGGGCCGAACCCCTGGCAATGCCATTAGAGCAAGAAATGATAATACATGGTTTGCGGTAGCGTTCCAGCATCCGAGCCGCGGCAATCCCAATCACCCCTAAATGCCAGTCATCCCCCACCAGCGTCAATATTCTGTTGTGCAGCAGATCAGGCTTGCGGTGCAGCAGCTCCCCTGCCTCCGCAGAGATATTTTCCTCCATACGGCGACGCTCCGCATTCAGCTTTTCTATCTCCGCCGCAAGTGCCACTGCCTGTTCCTCATTTTGGGTCAGCAACAGCTGTACCGCAGTATCTACACTTCCTATCCGCCCTGTCACATTGATACGCGGTGCGAGCATAAAGGAGATGGTATCGCTATTGCAGGCTGCCAGATCTGCTTTGGCATTTTGAGCTAAAGCCAATAGACCAGGTCGCTCTGTTTGGGCCAGCACCTCAAGCCCCAGCCGGGTCAGGATGCGGTTTTCCCCTTTCAGCGGTACCACATCAGCCAGTGTAGCGATTGCCACCAGGTCGCCATACTGTTCTAGTAGCAGGTCCTGGGGATCCTCCCCCTGCATCTGCTGTTCCAATGCAGCAATCAGCTTAAATGCCATGGCGGCACCGCACAGGTACCGACAGGGCGAGCTGTTTTCCTCAAATGCGGAATTGACCAAAGCATCCGCGGGTGGTAGCTGCTGGGGCAGCGCATGGTGGTCAGTTACCACTACCTCGATTCCAGCTTCTTTAGCGCGCTTAATCTCCTCCACAGCAGAAATGCCGTTATCTACAGTGATGATCAGCTCGATTCCAGAGGAAATGACCATTTCCATCGTCTTCATGGAAAGACCATAGCCCTCATTCAGCCGTTCCGGGATGTAATAGCACACATCAGCGCCTTCGCCTTCCAGGTACTCATACAGCAACACCGTGGCAGTGATCCCATCGCAGTCATAGTCGCCAAAGACAAGAATTTTCTTTCCCTCGTCTATCGCCCTGCGCACAATCGTCACTGCTTTTTCCATATCATGCAGTTCCATGGGGTCGCACAGCGGTTGGGTACAGTTCAAAAAGGTTTCTGCTGATGCGGAATCCTTGATCCCGCGGGAAGCCAACACCCGGCACAGGAACATCGGCAGAGGCCGGTTCTCAACGATCAGCGCGTCCGCTTTGGCAAAGTTTTCTTTCCACGCAAAAAATCTCATGACAGCCGGCCTCCTTTCCATTTTGATAAAATATTATAGCATATTTTGTCCAACTATTCAATCACCTGGCGGTGAGAAACGCTCGATCACCGCTCCCGCCGTATGGATCCCATCCACCGCTGAGCTCATGATGCCTCCGGCATAGCCGCTGCCTTCTCCACAGGGATAAATTCCCTCCACCGAAATACTTTGTCTGTCCTCCCCGCGCAGAATGCGCACAGGTGAGGATGTGCGTGTCTCCGGTGCTGTCAACACCGCATCCGAGACAGCATAGCCCTTTATTCGTCGGTCAAATATCGCTAATCCTTTTTTCATCTGTTCTGTCACAAAAGGCGGCAGTATTCTTGTGAAGTTACAAGGCTTTACACCAATGGCGTAGGTTGGTTCTACTTTGCCCCACTCCGCCCCGGGACACCCCTGCATAAAGCATCCCACGGTCTGCACCGGAGCGCAGTAATTCCCCACGGCAGCATAGGCCCTTTGCTCTATCGCCTGCTGGAACCAAACCCCATCCAGCGGATTTGACCCATAGTCCCGATGGTCCACCGAAACTACCAGCGCAGCATTGGCATTTTTTCCATCCCGGCTGTGGTAGCTCATGCCGTTGGTCACTATCGTTTCCCGTTCGGAAGCCGCCGGCACCACCACACCGCCTGGACACATGCAGAAGGTATACACTGCCCGGCCGGTATCTGTCTCCCGTTCCGAGAGCTGGTATTCGGCATGTCCCAACTTGGGGTGACCTGCATAGTCCCCATACATGGCGTGATCTATCGCTTCCTGCGGGTGCTCTATCCTAGCCCCTACGGAAAAAGGTTTCGCCTCCATTGCAATCCCCCGCTCCATACAGCAGGTGAAAAGTGGTCTTGCCGCATTACCGGGCGCCAAAATAAGAGAGTCGCATGGAATCTCCTCTCCCTGCGCAATAACACCGGTGATCTTACCGTCCTTGGCGATAATATCTTCCGCTGCCGCGTGGAAGCGGACTTCGCCGCCCAGCGATACGATCTCTTGCCGGATTGCCACAACCACCTTTCGCAGCAGGTCTGTACCAATATGCGGCTTGGCAGCCGTTAAGATCTCTTTAGGCGCGCCATGTGCCACAAATTCCTCCAACACCACCCGGCAAAACCCATCATTGATGCGGGTCATCAGCTTCCCATCGGAGAAGGTCCCGGCTCCGCCTTCACCAAACTGAATGTTAGAGCTTTCATCCAGCCTCTGCTCCTGCCAAAAGGCCTCTACATCTGCCACGCGCTCCTCCATAGGTGCTCCCTGCTCCAGGATGACCGGCTGATACCCGGCTCGTGCCAGCATTAAACCACAGAACATCCCCGCAGGCCCCAATCCAATAATCACCGGGCGGTGCTTCATCGTCTCCATCCCCGGCCGGAACTGCGGTTTGTCTTCCATCAGCAGGCGATACTTCGCGTTTTCCCGTAGGGTGACGCCTTCTTTCAGCGTAGCCGCTATGGTATAGTTTAGCCTGATATTCTCTTTTTTGCGGGCATCTACGCTTTTCCGATAGATATCCACCTTCAAAAGGTCGCTGCCTTTACACCGCAGGGCACGCAGCGCCTCTCGCCGGAAATCGGCTTCCTCCTCCAGCGGTACAATAATATTGTTGATCAGATAAATACTCATAACGATCCCCCGGGAAAGAAAATTCAGCTCTGCCCATAAAAAGCAGAGCCGAATTTATCATTAAAATTAACTGGCCTTGGCGTCCACTGTCACACTGTATTCACCCACCGCCCATACATAGCCTTTGGTCGGCGCATAGATGGAAACCGGCATCTCATATTTTCCAGCACGCGTTCTCATGTCGGAAAGATCGACCTTCACTACAAAGTCGCCCGCCGCTATTCCGCTGATGATACTCTTTTTACCCAAAACATACACGCGCAAAGCGCTTTCCTCCACTGTCACCGTAAAGCCCTCTGGCACATTCACCAGCTGGAAGTTCTTTAGGCTCAGATTGGTAGAAGCAAGATCATCCGCCTCAAAGGACACCGTTACAACCTCTATATCATCCATATCGGTAAAGCCTTCCGGCAGCTGCACCGCAAAGTCCATTTGCGAGGAGGTCAGCAGGTTCATCTGCTTAAAGTCGATATACCCCAGCACCAAACTGGAATGATTGCGCAGCACGGAATCCTCCGCCGCTACTGTGATGGAATCCACAGAAAGACTGTATGAAAGCTCATCCACGGGGAAGTTTTCCGGTACATTCAGGAAGGATACCGTCAGCGGCAGGGTTGCCACCCGTTTGACCGGAACGGTTACCGCTACGCTGCTCACATCCTGGTGGAAGTAGGCAACCTCCTCCGTCTCCAGCTTATTGCCTTCGGCATCATAATAAACGATCTTGGAATTCTGCTGCTGAGTACTGGTTACCTCCCGGCTGAAATCCACTTCGATCACTGCGCGCTCTACACGGGAGATAAGGCTTTCCGCTCCACTTACCTCTACGGTGGAAGGCTCCAGCACGATCTCATCTTCCGGAGCAATGTAATTGGCCGGGGTTGTCAGCCCGGTAATATCCGCCTGGATCTGCAAAAGCTTTGTTGCCCTAGTTTCAAAAGTCAATGTCACCGTAGCGGGAGAAATCGATGTTACCGTATAGCTTCTTGTACCGTTATCGCTCACCACCAGCGGCACCTCATAGGTACCCGGCTCGGTAATCGCGGAAGCATCAGCAACCACTCGCACATTTTCCGGGCCATAGCTGCCTATCTCAAACTGCTTGCCGTCCAGGACCAGTGAGACCTTGGTATCCGCGCCATCCACTACCTCCAGCATCGCACTGGTTGGGATATCCACCGTAATGGGAACATCTCTTATCGCTTTCGTGATCTCCGGCGCCGCCAGCATGGCAGCCATCCACACAAAAAACGCAATAACGATCGAAAGGACGATCCTTAGCGTCTTGGGACGATCAGCCGCCTGCTGGACTGATTCATTTTGATTCTTGTTCATGGCCATTTCTCCTGAAAATGCTCATCAGCGTATCCATCGCGCTGCCTTTCTTCGCTTCCTGCTCGGAAAGCAGCTCATCGCACAGAATCGAATTAAGGCTGTTTACCGTCAACCGCAGGTTCAGCTTGCCGTCTTTGGCTACTGAGATCGCGCCCGTCTCCTCCGAAACAATCACGATCAGCGCATCACTGACCTCAGACATACCCAGGGCCGCCCGGTGGCGGGTGCCCAGCGTCCGGCTGATATCATAGTTATTGGACAGCGGCAAAAAGCACCCCGCTGCGTGTACCCGTCCATCCCGGATGACCATAGCGCCATCATGCAGAGGGGAGTTTTTGAAGAAGATATTGCGGATCAGCTCGGCGGAAGGACTGGCATCCACCAGCGTACCGGTCGCTATAATATCCCCCAGACGGGTACTGCGCTCTATGACGATCAACGCACCGGTGCGTTCCTTGGAAAGTATGGCACAGCTATCACAGATGGCATTAATGCAGCGCATTATATTGCTGTTATTCTCAAAGCTGTTTCCGCCGATGCTGTTCACTGTCTTTCGAAGCTGTGTCAGCGAGAAGCTGGTGCGTCCCAGCTTCTCCAGGATCTTTCGCAGCTCCGGCTGGAAGATGATAAGCAATGCGAAAACGCCGTAGGTAATCAAATAGCGGATGATGGCGCTGACCGCGCGCAGCTGGAATGCCTGGGACAGCACATACACAAGGATTATACCCAGTACGCCCTTGATGAGCTGCCCCGCGCGGGTCTCCCGCAGCAGGTCGATCAATTTATAGACCAGATATGCCACGATAAGGATATCCAAAACATCCTGTATCCGGATGGTTCGCAGGATATCCTCAAGCATCTCCAGCGAGGGTATCAATTTGATCATCGGTCACATCACTTCCACTCATTTAGGATCTTGCACACACGGCTTCCGGCGCCGCCAGCCGTTTTGGCCAGTTCCTCAGTCTGCTGTGCCACACCACGCCGCCGCAGTGTCACCTTATGTACCTCCGGCTTGTCCTCTTCCTGCTTACCGGCGCAGCGAGCCGCCGCCTTACAGCACGGCACCTCTGCCTCCAGCCGGTCAAAATCCTTCTCAAATTGATCCAGTCGCTGGGTAAACTGCGCCCTTATTTCATCCAATTGGTTTTTCAGCCCATTAAAATCCTCGTGCCGCCCCTTAAAAAGGTCAGCCTGCAATTTTGCTTCATTCAGCTCCGCTCGCAGGCTGTTCAGCGCAGCCTCCTGTTCATTTACACGGGCCTGCATCTTCTTATTCAGTTCCATCTGCAGCTGCAGGGCATTCTCCTTATCCCGCAGTTGCGCGGCCAGCTTATTGGTGCGCTCCCGCAGGCGCGCGCAGTCGCTTCCCTGCTCATTCAGCTGGCGTTCCTTTTCCTTGCTATCACTTACCGCCTGCTTATACTGGGCGCTCATGGCTTCCAGCTTCTCATTCAGTTCCGCAGCCTTACGGTCCAGTGTGTCATTACGCACCGCCAGCTCCTCCAGTGCTTCGCGTGCCTGTTTATCCTGTTCATAAATATAGTCCAGCACTGCCTTACGGTCAAACCCAAACAGCGCGGTGGAAAAACGCTTTGCCTCCTGCACGGAAACACACTCCTTTGTACATATTATAACTATTGTCAGTATAGCATTTTATCCTCTACCATTGCAACAGCATTTCATTATATTTTGCCGGGAATTTTCTCCCTTTCGACGCATAAAACTGACCGCCGGTGTTTTCTGCCCGGCGGCCAATTCCATTCAGTAGATCTGTTGCATTTCCTCCCGCAGCTGCCGTATGATCTTCTTTTCCAGCCGCGAGATATAGGATTGCGAGATCCCAATAATATCCGCTACCTCCTTTTGGGTGCGTTCCTCACCCCCGTCCAGCCCAAATCGCAGCCGCATAATACGCTGCTCCCGCTCCCCCAGGCCGCTTACCAGCCCCCGTAGGGCACTGCGCTCCACCTCCTGCTCCAACTCACGGTTCACCGTGTCGCCGTCCGTCCCCAGAATATCTGAAAGTAGCAGCTCATTGCCGTCCCAATCCACATTCAAAGGCTCATCTATGGAAACCTCCGTTTTCTGGTTCTGTATCTTACGCAGGTACATCAGTATCTCATTTTCAATGCACCGGGAGGCATAGGTCGCCAGCTTTATGTTTCTCGCCGGGCAAAAAGTATTTACTGCCTTGATAAGCCCGATGGTCCCTATGGAGATCAGATCTTCAATTCCAATACCGGTGGATTCAAACTTCCTCGCGATATACACCACCAGCCGCAAATTATGGGTGATCAATATTTCCTTGGCTTTGGGGTCGCCTTCCTCCAGCCGCATAAAGATCGCCGTTTCCTGCTCCCGGCTCAACGGTGCCGGCAAATTGTCCGGCCCATTGATGTAGTAAATCTCCAGATAATAACCAAGAAAGAATTTTCTTAGTCTTTTCAATAATCTATTCAGCAGCATTTCAGTCACCTCACAGCAGTACCTGTATCATCTTGGGGTTAAATACCCCACCGTAATTTCCATTCCCTATTTCGGCATCCACCGCCACGGCAAAATAGCCGCCCAGCTCCACCTGTTTTCCATTCACCGTTGTATACATTCTCTCCGGCCGGAATGCCGGCATCATTCCCCATCCCTGTACTGTACCGGCCAGTACCCACCGCACACCAGGTACAGCCGCATCAGTATCCGTCTCCCGCACGATTCTTCGTTCTTCCGGATTCAGCAGTCCCCATACTTCTGCCGCGTTTACCACCAGTACCGGCAGCCCGGAAAACGGTTCAATCAGCCGGTTGCCACTATCGGCCAGCGCCATCACCGGCACCATTCGTCCCCGTCGCTCTATCGTAATTCGGTAAAGGTCTCTCTGCGGCATCCGCAGCGCTGTAAAGCGGTCAAATAGGCTTACTGCACCATAGGCCGCTGCCACACAGGCCAGCAGCATCAGCGGCGGAATGTTATAGTACACCACTCCATTAGCGGTATAGAAGCCCAATCCAGGCTGCAGCCAAATGAGCAACATTGTCACACCAGCAAAAACGATACTCACCAAATAAAACACCCCGATGGCCCGCAGCAGCCGTTTGCGATTCAGTGCTGGAAAAGCTACCCCTACCAACAGTACCGAAACTGCCAACCGATATAAAAGCTGCACTGCTACCGAATGAATAGGCACAAAGATAATAAACGCGGCAGCGGCTCCCAGTGCTCCAGATATGTACTTTACCGCTCTTCCCGGCCTTATCCCCAGTATCCGCCCGCACAGCTGCAAAATAAGCAGCGTCACTGTAAAATTCACCGCCGCCAGCACATCACCGTATATCTTCATTTCTCTCCGCCCGCCCTTCCCGTGTCATGCTTCATTGTAATCCCCCATGTACAAAAGAAACGGTCGAAGCATGGTTCCTCCTCCTTGACATTTTGCCCGCAAATCTTTATCATGGTCACAGAAAGGAGCGTGGCGAAAATGCAGGAAAAAGAACGCATTGCGCACATCATCTCAGAACTGGAAAAGCTCTACCCGCAGGATCTTTGTTCCCTGCAGTATCGCATCCCGCACGAGCTACTCATTGCAGTACGCCTTTCCGCCCAGTGCACCGATGCCCGTGTAAACCAAGTGGTACCCGCCCTATTCGCCAAGTACCCCTCCATTGAAGCCTTTGCCGAAGCGGATGTCGCCGATGTGGAAGAAATGGTGCGCAGCTGCGGCTTTTATCACACCAAGGCCCGCGATATCGTTGAAATGTGCAAAATGCTTCGGGATGAATACGGTGGCGTAGTCCCGGATTCTATTGAGGAACTCACCCGACTCCCCGGCGTCGGCCGCAAAACAGCCAATCTCATCTGTGGTGATATCTACGGCCAACCTTCCTATGTTTGCGATACCCACTGTATCCGTATCACCAATCTTTTGGGTCTTACTACTTCCAAAGACCCCTACAAGGTCGAAATGCAGCTGCGGGAAAAAATCCCCCCGGAAAAATCCACTGGCTTCTGCCACCGTATGGTGCTTCTGGGCCGGGAATACTGCATTGCCCGGCGCCCACAGTGCATCCGTTGCCCCCTGCGGCCCTATTGCCCCGGCCAAACAGCCGAAAAAATTAAAACATTCTGACCTTTCTACGCTTTAATATTTGAACTGTCGGACAGACTGTGATAAAATCATCCTATAACAATAATTTTTATCCACCCAAGGAGGAACATCATATGGCATTTTTCGATAGTCTCGGTAAAAAGATCTCTGTTGTGGCCGGTACCGCTGCCGATAAGGCAAAAGACCTCGGCGAGATTGCCAAGCTCAAGGCTGAAATCCTCGGTGTCCAGTCCGATATCAATGCTGCCTTGCTGGAACTGGGCCGCAAAACCTATGAGCAAAGCAAATCCGAGGCGGAAGGCCCCTATGCTGCCGACTGTGCCAAGATTACCGGCCTTTACGATCAGATTGAATCCCTGCGCGCCCGTATCGCTCTTGTCAAATCCGATAATTCCGATGATAACAATTGCATCATTAATACCGATGAGACTCCCGCAGAGTCCGTAGAGGAACAGCCTACTGCTGAGGAATCTTCTACGCCTACCGTCTGCCCTGCCTGCGGCCAGCCTGTGGAATCCGGTTCCGCGTTCTGTTCCCAGTGCGGCGCTAAGCTGTAAACGGAGGATCACGCATGATGGAAGACCTGCAAAACAGTTCCTTTGCCGGGAATGACGATCTCCTCTCGGATATCCCGCCTGCCGTCGTGGCCGGAAACGATGAGCATGCTGCCCCGCCGGAGGAAGAAGAACCACAGCCCACAGCTCCACCGCAGGAGGAACCACAGCCCGAAAAGCCCCGAAAAGCCCCACCCGATACTTCCGTGATGAAGGTCAGCTCCTTTATGGGCGCTTTGGTGCTGTTGGCCATTCCCATTGTCAATTTTGTCTGCGCCATCAAATGGACCTTCCGCCGCGGCAATAACCGCAACCGCCGCAATCTTGGCATCGCTGCCCTGCTGCTCCAGCTCATCTTTGTCGGGGTGGTCATTGGTGGCTGCGTCATCGCCAAGTATCAGTTTGGTTACGATGTCATCCAGCATCTGCTGGATCTCATTTTTCCCAAGTAAGGAGCCCCTATGGAAAAAGAAAAGTTAGAACGCATCAGTCATCTTTCCCGCCTTTCCCGGGAGCGCAACCTGACCGATGAAGAAATCAAAGAACGCATGGAGCTGCGTGGACAGTACATTGCCGAAATGAAGGCCAGTCTTAAGCATACCCTGGATAACACTTACATTCAAAAGCCGGATGGCACCCGGGAAAAGCTCCGTCAGAAACCGAATAACCAAAAAGCCAAGCAATAAACCGTAAAAAGCCGCCCATCGGCGGCTTTTTCAGCAGATTATTTTCCAAAGGAGGTTCCTTTATGGATGAGAATATCCAAAAACTCCAGCAGATGATTGATGAATCCCCTCGCATTGTCTTTTTCGGCGGTGCCGGTGTCTCTACCGAAAGCGGCATTCCCGATTTCCGTTCTGTCGATGGCCTTTACAATCAAAAATTTGATTACCCACCGGAAACCATCCTCAGCCACAGCTTTTTTGTCAGCCACACGGCGGAGTTTTACGATTTCTACCGGCAGAAGATGATCTGTCTTACAGCCCGTCCCAATGCAGCCCACCGCAAGCTGGCGGAGCTGGAAGCCGCCGGAAAGCTCACGGCCGTTATCACGCAGAATATTGATGGTCTGCACCAAATGGCCGGCAGCAAAAAAGTGCTGGAACTGCACGGCAGCGTTCACCGCAATTACTGCCAAAAGTGCCATAAGTGCTATTCAGCGGAAGAGATCCTCACCACGGCCGGCATTCCCCGCTGTACCTGCGGCGGTCTTATCAAGCCTGATGTTGTTCTCTATGAAGAACAGCTTGATAGCGAAACCATTGATGAAAGCCTGAATGCTATTATCGATGCCGATATGCTCATCATTGCGGGCACTTCCCTCACGGTCTATCCGGCCGCTTCTCTCATTCATTATTTTCACGGCCGGTATCTGGTCCTCATCAACCGCGATCCCACCCCCATGGATGATAAAACCTCCCTCACCCTGCATGGCAAGGTCGGAGAAGTCCTTTCCCAAATCATTGTCCGATAATCCCGCAAAAATATTCCCCCGCTCTCCTAAGAGAACGGGGGAATATTCATTTTACATTCACTGGATTGTCACTGGATCATTCCAACGGGGACCCGGTCATGGGTCACCACACTGCCGTCCATCAGGCTGATATACGGTCCAAAGCTTATGCTGTCCTCACCAAGCTTCAGTTCCACCTCGGTATTGGTAAAGATATCGCTCTCATTACACATCAGCAGCACCGCACCGTCATATGCCGTGCCGTTTTCCGCCCGCTCAGCCGTGGCATCTTCCTTCATCGTCACGGCATACAGGGTCACGCTCTCGCCTTCAAACCGCGGAATGATGGCATAGGCTTCTCCACCGCCCATCTCTGCCAGTGGCAGGTCTTTCAGCGCTTCCGGCAGCTCCGCTTTCATGGCATCGGCACTTTCGTAATAGCCCAGATAGACCACCGTGCCCATCGCGTTCGCGGGGGCGTTTTCCATCGTCACTTTGCCATACAGCGCCGTTTCGGCAGGTTCTACGGGTGCTTTGCTGCCGCAGGCAGCCAGCATCGTCAGCAGCACTACCGCCGCCAAGATAAGACTAATTGTTTTCTTCATTGTGGTTATCCTCCTGTTCTTCTTTTCGGGCCAGCTCCTCGTTTTCCTTCCGGCAGATGTGCCGGTACAGCAGGATGCCTCCCAAACTGATGAGCAGCGTTACTGCAAATACCGCCGCCGCAAAAACATAATTTCGCTCCCCCAGCGCGTTGCCGCCTATGGTGGAAGTGATAATACTTGGGATCCTTGCCACCAGAGAGATCCACAGCCAGTCCCGCATCCGCAGGTTGGTCAGTCCAACAGCGTAGCACAGCAGATCTTTCGGTGTACCGGGGATCATAAAGACGATAAACACCAGAAGCTCCAGCCGACGGCTGTCCTGCATAAAACGCAGCGACATGATCTTCTCTTTGGGGAAAAAGACCTCCACCAGCTTAATGCCGTAGCGCCGTACCAGCAGCACCACAATAGCTCCGCCCAGCACCGCACCGATCAGGCACAGAATGGTACCCTCCACCGCGCCAAAGGCATACCCTGCGCCGATCTCCAGCGGCTCTCCAGGAATAATGGCCACGATGATCTGGAAAATCACCATGCCGATGAAAGCCAGCCGCCCCCAAATGCCGTGTTCATCCACCCACAGGCGGAATTTCTCCGGCTCCGAAACAAAGCGAATCATCGGTCGTCCTACAAACCAGCACAGCAGCCCCATAAAGACTACCAGCCCGAAGACGGTGGCAATGCCCCATATTTTCTTTTGGCGGTCAGTCATCTGCATTTATCGTCCCTCTTGTCCCAATATGGATTTTACCATTAGGATACCCCTTTTGTGAACAGTCTGCAATAAACGAACAATGAAGAGTTCCTTAATTATTTCTTACGAAAGACCCGGTTCAGCAGCATCGTAAAGAGAATAATAATGCCAATGACCAGGAAGATGCCCAGCATACCGGAAACCAAGTAATGAAAGTTACTCACAAAAGCACCAGGATTAAAATAGTTCATCTGCTTTACCCCCTTACGATTACAGGAAGAAGTTGAGGATCAGGCCGCCCGCCACAACGGAAGCAATCTGCCCTGATACATTTACACCAATGGCCTGCATCAGCAGATAGTTCTGCTTATCCTCCGCCAGACCCATCTTATGCACCACACGCCCGCTCATCGGGAAGGCGGAAATCCCTGCCGCGCCGATCATCGGGTTGATCTTGGTCTTGAGGAACAGGTTGAGAAACTTGGCAAACAGCACACCGCCCGCGGTATCAAAGATGAACGCCACCAGGCCCAGGCACAGGATCAGCAGGGTCTCAGGCTTCAGGAACTGCTCCGCCTGCATATTGGCCGCAATGGTGATTCCCAGGAAAATAGTCACCAGGTTTGCCAGCACATGCTGGGCGGTATCGCTCAGGGAATTAAGCACTCCGCACTCACGGATCAAGTTGCCGAACATCAAAAAGCCGATGAGTGACACAGAGGTGGGGGCAATGATACCGGCAACAATAGTCACCAGGATCGGGAACAGAATGCGGGTGGTCTTGCTGATCTCTACCTGCTTATAGGGCATCCGGATCAACCGCTCCTTGTGGGTAGTCAGCGCCCTAATGACCGGCGGCTGGATGATAGGCACCAGTGCCATGTAGGAATATGCCGCCACCATAATGGCACCTTGATACTTGGAACCCAGCATCTGAGAAACGAAGATGGAGGTCGGGCCATCCGCCGCACCGATGACCGCGATGGAAGCCGCGTCATTGGTTCCAAAGAACATCGAAGCCGCACAGAAGGTCAAAAAGATACCAAACTGCGCCGCCGCGCCAAAAATCATCAGCTTGGGATTGGAAAGCACCGGCCCAAAGTCGATCATCGCGCCAATGCCGATAAACAGGATCAGCGGGAACAGCTCATTGGCAATGCCGGCATTGAACAGTGTAGTCAAAGCACCCTCTGTCACCTGCCCGTTCGCACCCACCTGATCGATAGCGCCGGAAAGCGGAATATTGACCAAAATGGTGCCAAAGCCCAGCGGCAGCAGCAGCGTCGGCTCCATGTCCTTG
>ENA-ORMS01001352-ORMS01001352.1-human-gut-metagenome-genome-assembly--contig:-NODE-1352-length-20323-cov-6.062315_pt1 | contig 20323 bp, 15 predicted proteins | sample MGYA00242104_ERZ508997 | MGnify/ENA primary metagenome ERZ508997 (study PRJEB26280, sample SAMEA2338704) | human gut metagenome | biome: human gut; feature: human-associated habitat; material: faeces... | reverse complement strand
GAGCAACTGACTCTTAATCAGTGGGTCCTGGGTTCGAGTCCCCGATGGTGCACCAGAAAAAGCCGCAACGAATGTTGCGGCTTTTTTGTCGCACCATTCCCTCCGGGACGGACTCACACTTCGCGCAAGCGCTCGTGTTCGTCTCGCGGGGACTGGTCGCTAAAAATGGTTGCGGGTTTGTGAGCAGGGGCCACGATTGAGCGTGAGCGAAAGCGGGGAGCGAACAATGTACGCCGCGCGCGGCGTACAACCGCACGAGCGGTTTTGCGAAGCAAAATGGAGGCCTTACAGGCCGACAAGCGAACCGGACTGAATTCTTAACGCGCCCACTGATGGTGCACCAGAAAAAGCGCCTTGCTGCAAAGCAGGGCGCTTTTCTTATGTTGATCTATATTGGGAGAATCGACACTTAGTGTCGGGCCTCCCTTTTTTAGTTTATACCAGCGAATATAGTATATCAGGGCTTCGAATGTGTCTACAAAATGGAGGCAGCTTGACCCAGAACGAAAAACCTGGCTGCCTAGCAGTTGGGAGCTTTATTGTGGGCCAAAGCGTAGCCTAAAAGGAGTGATTTCTGGTGTTGGTTCGTACCAAATCATCAATGCTCAATAATGCTGTTGGGGTCAGAAGTCAAGGGTGAAATGAACTATATTTTCCCCCCTTGACATCCACCCCCCTCGGTGTTATGATGCCAACGAGACGGCAGCCGGACAAGCTTGATGCCGCCTCGAATAATTTTTGCTCTATTTGCACCCTGAATGTGGATCACACAGAGTTTGGGATTGATCCGAGGATTACGCCATGAACAAGACAAAAGATATGACCGTAGGCAGCCCCACCAAAACCATCTTCTTTTTCTCCGTACCCGTCTTGCTTGGAACCCTATTCCAGCAAATATATAACATGGCCGATACGATCATTGTCGGGCAATTTTTGGGTGAAGACGCCCTTGCTGCCGTGGGGGCGACCGGAAGCACTGTATATCTTGTAATTGGCTTTGCTTCCGGCCTTACCCAGGGCTGCGGTATTTTAGTCTCACAGGCATTTGGCGGGCACCGTCTGAACGAACTAAAGAAGGTAGTTGGCACAGCACTCTTGCTCACAGTGGTGTTTTCAGTTATCCTCACTATTCCTACCGTTTCTTTTAGCCGCCAGATTCTGTTAGCGTTGCACACCCCTTCGAACGTACTCCTCTACGCACACGAATATCTTCGCGTCATCTTTGGCGGTATCCTGTGTACGATGGCCTACAATATTGCAGCCAGTATCCTTCGCTCTTTGGGTGACAGCCGCACACCTTTATATTTCCTCATTTTGTCGTCATTCTTGAATATTGTTTTGGATATATTTTTTATCGCGACACTACATATGGGAACTGCAGGCGCCGCTTGGGCAACGGTGTTGTCACAGGGAATTTCTGCACTGCTATGCTTTTGGTACATGTTTCACAACTACAACAATCTACGTCTCAGTATCCGCGATCTGTACCCTGATCCTTATCGGATTCTGTGTATGATACAAAGCGGCATTCCCATGGCTTTAAACCAAACCGTTACTGCGTTTGGAATTATGATTCTGCAGAGCGGCATCAATCAATTCGGTTCTTCCGTAATGGCGGCCTATACTGCCGCTTCTAAGCTTGAATCCTTGGTGATGCAACCTATGATCGCACTGGGCTCGGGCATTTCTACGTATTGCGCACAAAACATAGGAGCCAGGAAAACAAAACGCATTTTTGTTGGTGTACGCAGCACGATGCTCCTTTCCCTTGGTGCTGCAATTCTGGGTATGGCTTTGTATGGAATTGCCTCCAAATCCATTCTGCGGATATTTTTGAGTGATCCCTCGCCCGAAATGATACATTATGCACTGCAATATCTCTACACAAGCGTGTGGTTCCTTTTATTTTTGGCATGGATTTTTCTGTTCCGCAATGCTTTGGTTGGGCTCGGGAACGGCCTTATCACCATAATTGGTGGCGTGGCCGAGCTTCTTTGCCGTTTTTTGTGCATTCATTTTCTGCTTCAACCTTTTGGTTTCTGGTGTATTTGTCTAACCAATCCTATTACCTGGATCGTTGCGTGCAGCCTTTTCTGCGGATTTTATTTTCGTTGGGAACACCAGCAAAAACATTGCTCAAAAAGTGCGAGATGATCCATCTCAGAAGATTATCGGGGTCTCTGCCAGTGGGTTCTGTCTGAAGGAACGTCTTGGCAATCTCCGCAATGTCATCGACCAGAATTCCGACGAAATGCGAATCGCCATGATCGCCATGCAGGATGAACAGTTTGCCCATCAGACGTTTATGTCTGAACTGTGTAACCATAAACACTTCTTCTCGAATCAATTCCGGCCATGCCACAGGATCGATTTTAAGGCACCATACAGCACGTTTCAGTGCTAGATGACAAAGAGTTTACAAGAAGCAAAAACGACGTTACCACAGCCCTCCAGGCATCACGCAATGCATCGTATTCCCATGCAAGGTATATTGGATTGACCGGAGAAAATACCGACGTCTCTGTACAACTTTGAAAAAGATGAGTTGAAAACTATAAGCCTATTGTGTTGCGGAGCAATCAAGCGTTTCGTTTTGTAAATGAATCGTGCATACAAAAAGCAGACCCTTGAGTCCAAGGGTCTGCTTTTTGTATTTGCGATAGGGAAGAGTATGGACGGGTTACGCAGGTATCGATCCGGGAGATTCGGTTTCCAAACACCCACATCCGCTGGGCTTTTCGCGGATTCGTATGGCTTTTTATTTGTGGGCGGGCTCATCGCCGACTGGACATTCTCTCCCCATTTGGCAGCCGCTACCGAATGATTCGTGAAGGATTAATTGGTGGGAAGTTCGCGATAGGTCATTCTTTCAAAATCAGAATAACCACCAGCGTCCTCTCCATTGCCGGAAGCGTATAACCCCAGTGTACAGCCGACAAAACCGCCGGCATGTTCCGTGCTTAAAGAACGCAGATCAATGTCGGAGATAACCGGTTTCCATTCACTATTGCTTTGGTAAAGAACACTGGCCACAAGCCCTTCTACGCGCAACTTCAGTTTGATGGGGAGTGCAGCCGACAGATCCATTTGCGCCAAACAGCTGTCTTTACCATCTTTGCAAAGAGAAACAACAAGTTTGACCCCCGAATCCTGGGGATAGCACTCTGCCCGCAGATGGTTTTCGTTGCTTTGAACCATGGCAATACCGGCGCAATCACTCTCTTTGCAGAAATGCGGGATAAAGCTGGTTTCAAATTCGCAATTCCAGTGTTGCTGACGCAGCGCGAGGTATGCAGGCTCACCGCAATCCTTCAAGCTGTCGCAACGATGGAAAAGACGAACAATATGCTCTTCTGCGTGCAGTTCCAGTTCGTGATCGCGGTGATTGCGCAAAGTCAGCAATTCCAGCGGCAGAGAAGGTGTATCAAACGTATAGGTTTTACATTGGGGTGCGTCGTCAGAAGGCTGCCCCTCGTAAGGCAGCGTGACTACTTCTTCAAGATGACCGACCCCCGCATTTACAACCGGCCAACCATCTTCCCAGGTGACCTTTGCCAAAAAGGTTTCACGCCCCAACAACGTGTACCCTTGGTTCGGCCGGCAAGCCAATACAACCATATACCAGTTGCCGTTTCCGTCATCCACTAAGTCGGCATGACCGACGCAGGTAACAGGATATTGGGCTCCCAAATGGCGATGCGTCAGAATGGGGTTGCAGGGGCAGTACTCGTAGGGACCAAACACATTTTTGCTGCGCGCGATCATGACGCTGTGGTGGATGGAAGTACCGCTTTCCGCATGCAAAATGTAATAGTAACCGTCCTTTTTGTACAGGTGAGGTCCCTCCGGCCAAATGGCTTTGCGCTGGAATCCGGTAAGTACAATGGTGGCATCGGGCTTTAACTTCATCGTATCCAGATCCAGAGTTTGAATCCAAATTTCGCAGTCGCCATTGTAGCGGTACCCGGCAGAACGCGGCCGTTGGCCGATATAATAGCAGGTACCGTCATCGTCAAAAAAGAGACTGGGATCAATGCCGCCGGTAGACTCACCCAAATAGTAAGGCTCGGACCAGGGGCCGCGCGGATCTTTTGCAGTGACGATAAAATTTCCTTGGTCGGACACGTTGGTGGTAATCATATACCAGGTGCCCTTATGGTAACGAATGGTAGGGGCAAAAATCCCCTGGGAATGCTGACAGCCGGACAAAGGAACCTGAGAATCACGATCGAGCACATTGCTGATCAAATTCCAGTGGACAAGATCTTCGCTCTCAAAAACCGGCACGCCGGGAAAATACGCAAATGTCGAATGAACCGTATAGAATTTGTTCCCTACCCGGCAAATCGAAGGGTCGGGAAAGAAGCCTGTCATGATAGGATTTTTAACGGAAAGCATAGAAAACCTCCAGGTATAAAGGTGTGATATTCTGCATGCAAAAATATAGAGTTATGGCCGCTGCATCCAAGAGGAAAAACAGATGCAGCGGCCATAGCTATTAGAGGGTGCCGCCGAACTGACTTTTCAGATTACAGGCACTGGAAAACAGGGGCGGATGGCAGGAAAAAGATTTTACTCTTTTACACTGCCAATGGTCATGCCGGATACAAAGTATCTTTGCAGGAAGGGATAAAGCAGAATGATGGGAAGCATCGTCACCACAGTAGCGGCGGAACGCACGGTAACCGGCGTGACGGCTGCGGTAGCGGTGTTGCCGCCGGTGGTGGCACTGCCGCTTTGCTGCATGACAGAGGAAAGAAGCTTCATCAACTCATATTGCAGGGTCGTATACTGGGTGTTCATCCGGTTGTACAACATAGCATCGAACCAGGAGTTCCACTGTCCGACAGCTACGAACAGGGCGACGGTGGCATACACCGGCTTGCACAGGGGCGAGATGATACGGGTAAAGATGGTGAAATCGTTGGCACCGTCAATCATGGCGGATTCTTCCAGCGCGCTGGGCAGACCTTCCATGAAAGTGCGCATAACCAGAACGTTAAATGCGCTGACCATGCCCGGAATGACGTATACCCAGAAAGAGTTGGTCAGGTTCATGTTGCGGTACAAAATCAAGGTGGGGATCATACCGCCGTTCACGTACATGGTGATGACCCAGAACAAAGACAACTGGGAACGGAACAAAAAGCGTTTGCGGCTGATGATGTAGGCCAAAAGTGCGTTCGTTACCAGGGCGAAGATGGTTCCCAACACAGTTCTGGCCACCGAAACCACTGCACCGGTGAGGATGTTCTGCTGATGCAGAACCGTTTTATAGTTCGAGAGCGTAAAGATGCGCGGCCACAGATGGATGCCACCGCGTACGGCGTCGACACCGTCGTTGAAAGAAAGCGCCACCGTGTTCAGAACAGGATACAGCGTAATGGTGACGAACAAAACCAGGAAAATGGTATTGCAGGTAACAAAGACTTTGTCCATGGTGGATGATTTGATTTTCATGTGTACCCTCCCCTTAGAACAATCTGTCTTCACCGGCACGTTTGGCAATCCAGTTTGCGCCGAGAATCAGAATAATTGCAACGACGCTCTTGAAGATACCGGCTGCAGTACCCAAAGAATAATCGTTCTGGCTGATGCCCCAAGTCAAGGTGTAGATATCAATGGTTTCCGAAACACTCTTGACCAGGCCGTTGCCAAGCAGATACTGGACTTCAAAGCCTGCATTCAATACGTTGCCAATATTCATGATCAGCAGAATCATAATGGTGGACTTGATGCCAGGAAGCGTGACGTGCCAGATTTTGCCCCACCGGCCGGCACCATCCAAAGTGGCTGCCTCATACAGGCTGGGATCGATGGAGGTAATGGCGGCCAGGTAGACAATGGCATTCCAGCCGGTTTCCTTCCAAACATTGGCAAATGCAACGATTGGCCAAAAATAACCCGGATTGGCGAAGAAGTTGATGGGCGAATTCAGAATGCCCAGGTTCACCAGCATCTCATTGATGATACCGGTGGAAGACAGCGCATCGTGCAGAATACCGGTGACAACGATCCAGGAAAGGAAGTGGGGCAGATAGGAAACCGTTTGAACAAGCTTTTTGCCGAACATGTTGCGTACTTCGTTCAGCAGGATGGCGAAGATAATGGCCATTAAAAAGGTGGTCACCAGATTGAGAACGCCCATGGCCAGAGTGTTACGGATATCACGCAAAAAGACGTCGTCAGAGAACAGGAATTTAAACTTTGCCAGTCCTACGAATTTAGATCCGAAGAGGCCGTCTTTGGGTTTGTAGTCCTGAAAGGCCATTACCCAGCCTGCCAGTGGAACATAATAAAATACGATGCCGTATACAAAAAAGATAGCCGCACAGACCATCAGAAATTTCTGGCGTGAAATCTCTTTCCATGTAATACGCTTTGATGGATTTTTCATTGGAGAGTCCTCCTAAGGAACGTGTATGGCGAATCATGTGTTGCAAACTAACGTTTAAGGAGCTTGCGGGTTGAATGCATTTCATAAAAAAGTGGCCACAGCTACACCGTGCAACCGTGGCCACTTGTATGTGTCAACGTCTATGTCGCCTGCAATAACGGGCATCAAAGACCGGCACGGCGCTCAAGCTCAGTTTGCATTTCTGCCAAGAAATCCTGCGGATTGGCTGCGTTGTACGCAGTCATGTATTGATTCCAGGTGCTTTCAAAATCAGGCGCCATAACAACTTTGGGCAGCCATTCGTGTTTGACTTCGCCCATCTTGACCCAGGCAACACCACCGGGGGTTGCGGTAGTCATTGAACCGGAGTAAGAATACATCGGGAACCAGGGGCCCTCTTCTTCTTTCACAGAACCGATCATATCGACGTAGCTGTCTACGCCGTAGGCAGCAAACACTTTCTGCAGGGGGGTGGACAGGCCGTCCATGAATTCGCTTGTCTGCTGCTCGGGCTTCATGGCGTTCTTGCCGTCCCGGCTGGTGCCCAGCCACTGCGGCATGTAGGAATAGCTGCACAGGTGTGAGGCCTTGTAGGTGGGATCCGCGCATTTCGTCCGCATTTCATCGGTGCGGTAATACAGGCCGTTTTCATCAACCAGGTAATCCTCACCTTCAACGCCCCAGAAGCGAAGATCGTGGATTTCCTGATCCAGCAGATCGTTCATAAACTTAAATGCAGCGTCAATATCGGAGCAGCTGGTGGTAACGGCCACGCCGCTGGAATTGTTCAGGGTATCGGCGTAGGTGTGCCAGCGGTTTTCCATTCCTTCGTCAATGGTCAGGCCCAGCGGAACGTAGTTGCAGCCCTGCTCGTCCAAACCCTGCTGTTTGAAAACATCATTGACATTGTTCGCGAAGTCCCACCACTGGTCGCACATGCCCAGCACAGCGCCGGTGGAAAGCTTGGCGATGTATTCATCGTAGGTCTGGGTGGCGAATTCTACGTCCACGTAGCCTTTCTGGTATTCTTCGTTCAATTTCTGGAAATACCTCTTGGCAGTAGGCGTGGTATTGTAGTCAACCACCTGCATCGTATCCTTGTCTACAATGACAGAGCCGTCGTTGGGATACCCATCAAGGAACTGGGGTGCATTCTCGATGCAGAAATAGCGCCAGTCTTCGCAAAGTGCCGTGGAGGGAATGTTCTTGGTACCGTTTGCCATGGTGGGGTTGGCATCGGCATAGCTTTCCAGCAGATCGAAATACTGGTCCAGGGTTTTGATTTCGGGGTAACCGGCCCATTCCAGAACACGCGCCTGAATCCAGAAGGCTTCATCGTTATGGGTGGTGGCACGATCTTCGCCATAGGTGTTCTGGAATACGTTGGCCCAATAGATTTTGCCGTCCTCCTGGCGGAAGTTGTCCCACTCTTCGTCGGTGTACATCTCTTTCAGGTTGGGATACTTTTCCAGGTAATCATCCCAAGGCACCAGGACGCCTGCATCGTAAAGAGACATCATGGCATCGCCGCCATTGATGAAGTCCGGATACTCACCGCCCGCGATGATTGTGCCGATGGCTTCTGCGTCGGTCTGGCCGGTCAGCCAGGTCTCTTTCAGTTTGGCACCGGTCTTTTCGGCAATGATGTTCATAACGTCGTTGTCATCATTGATTTCGGAACCGGGCATTGCGGTAAACATCGTAAATGTTTTGATCCCATCGGACGATTCGGTGGAATTAGAGCCGCCACATGCCGTTAAGCCCAGCAGCATGACCGCGGACATACTTGCCGCAAATACGCGCCGCCACAATTTTACTTTCATAATTGGCCTCCTGTAGATAGATTTTTCGCCCTTGCGGGTTTCCCTGATTTAAGTATATATACCAAAAATGTCTTACGCAACCGACAAATTCCAGTAAAAACCCCTGGAAATTATAGCTTTGCAAATTCAACGGAAGAGGAATCGCGCTAAACAGCGAAACAATGATACAAAAAAGACAGGCAGTTCCCCATCCTTGAAGTATTTTGAAAGGCAACATGCCTGCACTTTTGCTTGGCTTATCGTTGCTTTTTAAGAATGCAAAAAACGAAAAGCAAGTGTATGATTATTCTGGTGTGAATTATTTCCCGGGAAATTCAGAATGTGGTTTCTCGGTTTTACTCTTCCGAAAATGGGAAGGCGTACAGCCTTTCAGCTCGATAAATTTGCAAAGGAAATAATCCACATCTTTATAGCCCACATCTTCGGCAATGCGGCCGATCTGCTTGTTTGTGTACAATAGCTGGCGGCACGCTTCGTTAATACGGTAAGAACACAAATAGTTTTTAAAGGACTGTCCGTATTTTTTGCGGAAGATTTGCCCTAAGTATGCACTGTTGATATAGTATTTTTTGCCCAAGCCCTGCAACGTCAGGTTTTCCGAGTAGTGTTCCTGGATTTCCTTGTCGATAGAATCCAAAATATCGATGGAGATATTTTTTCGCAGAAGGGAAAGGTAGTCTGCATACTCGCGTGCAAAGCGGAACAGATGTTGTCGGCTCCCGCGGGAAATTCCTTCCCGGAAAGACTGCGCGCTGATAAATTGCAGCATTTCCTTCTGGTTGGCTTCGTTGTCCAAATTGGATGCAAGATGCATAAGCCGGAACAAAAGATAATTTAAGTTCAGGTTGATATCTTTGTCATGTACGCCACGCTGCTGCATTTCGGCAAACAAATCGTCTATTTCGGAGCCGATGCGTTCCTGCTCATTCAGTTCAATGGCGGTAATCAACTGATCCAGGGTATCTTTGCACAAAACGGCTCTTTCTTGCGGAACCGATAACTCTTCCTCGTAATAATAGATTGATTTTTGCTGGCGGAAGGCGCAAAGGTTTTTCAGGCCGCAGACGGTATCATACGATTCAGAAACAGTGGTGATATCGTCCACTTTTTTGCCAACCAGAAATCGCAATTCGTGTTGTGTCGAAACACCCAATTTCTTATAAAAATCCTGGATATACTGTGTTTCGGAACAGCCGGCATTTCGGGCAAGCGCACCGCTGTAAACAAAAGCAATCCCATACCCAACGCGATCCAACGAAGCGTCACAGAAACACCGGCTCCGGTCCTCGCCTAAAATTTGCACACAGCTTTGGTACAGGTCACGCTGCACCATACGGAAGTGGTTCTCATCATCGTCATCTTCGCCGTCCGAAGAATGGCAAGCGGAAATTTCAATGTAACGAACGCCGCCCGAAAAATCCAGATGCTTATGCAGATAATCCACGCCGTTGGGATCATATTTGCCGAACAGCAACGAGATCAAACACCGGGCCTGATAGGCCAGTTCGTACTGCTCCTCCATTTTGCTGTTTTGCGAGATGTTATTGTATTTGCTGAGAATGGATAACAGATCTTGCTTTTCCACCGGTTTGAGAAGATAGTCGATACACCCGTAGCGCAGCGCTTTTTGAGCATAGGAAAACTCACTGTATCCGCTCAGAATCACGAAACCGGCGTTGGAAAGATTCTCCCGGCGAACAGTTTCCAGTAATTCAAGTCCGGTCATTTTTGGCATCATAACGTCGGTGATGACAAGGTCAACGGGTAACTTTTTTATGTACTCCAAAGCCTCCTGTCCATCGGACAAAACGGCAGCCACTTCATAGCCTGCGGCGTTCCAGTCAATCAACGCCTGCAAACCTTGCGCAATAAACTGCTCATCATCTACGATAATAACTTTTAACATGTCAATCCGCCCTTATTGCTTTGTTTAGAGGGAACCGAATCGAAACAAGTGTTCCAATGCCCGGCTCGCTTTCCACCGAGAACTGTGCAGTATCCTCCGTCATCATGCGGATGCGCAGGCAGGTGTTCACCATGCCTACGCGTCCTTTTTCTTTTAACATTTTCAGGCTGGCGTTGCGCATCCGGTCTTGAATACGTTCTACCTCGGCCTCGTCCATACCGCCACCGGTATCTTCAATTTCCATGCAAAGCGCATCGTTTTCTGTATACACGCGTACAAAAATCCAACCGGGAAAAGATTTTGCTTCAATACCGTGCACACAGGCATTTTCCACAAAGGTGGTAATGGTCAATTTCGGAACCAGGATGTTCTGGCAATCTTCCTGCGCATTGATTTGATACGAAAGGCGCTCCCCGAAGCGATATTTTTGCAAGGACAGGTACGCTTCAACAAACGCCAGCTCACGCTTAATGGTATTGGAATCCGAGGACCAATCCACGTTTTGGCGCACCATTATGGCCAATTTCTGTATCATATCGGCGGTTTCTTCTTCTTTTTTCAGGATGCTGTGCATACGGATGCTTTCCAGTGCGTTGAACAGAAAATGGGGATTGATTTGGCTGTATAAAGCCATCAGCTCTGCGTTCTGCCGGGCAATATCCATCTTCTGCTCTTTCAGTCGGCTTCGGTAGGCGGTGTCAATCAGGCTGTTCATCCGGTCAGCCATGCGGTTGTAGTTGTCCATCAGACGGCCGATCTCATCTTGACCGCTTGGCCCGGAAATCTTGATCAACACGTCGCTGTCTATCTGGTTGAAGACTTTTTCCAGACGGAAAAGACGAGAAGTAATGGAATTCTCCAGCAGATTCATCAAAAGCTGCGGGGGAATAATGTTCAGGATCAGCAGCAGGATCAGGATATGGATGTTTTGGCGAATCAGGGCTAAAACGTTGCCGCTTGGTTCCATCACATAGATGTCCAGATCTTCCCCGTAAAGGGTAAAATGCTGGGACAAGCCTACCGAATCAGACGGGGAGAATGTGTCATAAGGCTGCCAACGATAATTGGGCATTGCGTTCGTAAGCAAAATCCGGTTACCGCTGCATACATAAACTGAATCGTTATACCCCATGTTCTGGAAATCGCGGTCCAGTGTGCTGTAATTGATTCCAATACACAAAAGGCACTCCGCCTTATTGCTGTAAAGGCCATTCATCCCACGTAAAAACAACACCTGGCGCCCATCTGTTTCATCATAAGAAAAAAGAAGCCGCGGGCTGTAGCCATCCGCAGTATACTGCTGATACCAGGGCTCCTGCGAAACGGTGGATAACCGTGCAAATTCACTGCCGTTTATCAGGGTTTCATTGTCTGCATACACCCGTATGACAGAATTTGTGATCCGGGAAACACCCTGCAGCAAAGAATTGTGGATGTATTCTCGGTAACTTGAAAAATAGTCCTGGGGACTGGCATATTGCCGGCTCACAAAATCCTGAAGGGAGTTATCCATATACAGGCTGGTAGAAATCAGCGCGGAATCTTCTGTGGCGGCGGAAAGCATCGACTGCACTGATTTGGCTATTTTTTCCATCTGGTGCAGCTGCTCGGCATGCTCGTTCTTGGCTAATGCATGTAAAATTACAATATCGGTCAAAAATATGGGAACCAGAATACATAAAAAATAAAGATATCTAAGTTTTTTCTTCAGGCTTAAGTTATTGAGAAAACTTTCCAGCTTGATTCTGACATGATGAAACCGGTTCATACAAAGCTCCTTACCGGTGAATGTTGCAAAATGACCTTGCTATTTTTAGCGGTGCAAAGTATAATGCCAGTATCAGTATAATTCAGCCGCAGAACCATTGTCAATCAAATAACAGATTGAATAGTGCACAATCTGAATCGCTGTTTTTTGTGAATATTTACATCCTGAAAAAAAGGAGGAGAACTCATTGAGAGGCGTTTTTAATCCGGACAGCCCCCTGATGCGCGCCCTGGGCGTTGTGTGGGATCTTATTGTCCTGAATCTGCTGTTCCTGGTTTGCTGCATTCCGGTGGTCACCATTGGCCCTGCCATCACGGCTTTACATTATGTCACCACAAAAATGGCGGGTGAAAAAGACGGCACTCCGGTGGTCGGCAATTTTTTCAAGTCATTCCGGGCAAATTTCCGCCAGGGCGTACTGATGGGAATTCTTTTTGGGGCCGCAGGGGGATTTCTGGGCTATGATATCTATCTTCTATGGCATTCCGGGAATTTCCAAAACAGCAGCTTTAAGATTTTGATTCCCGTGGCAGCAATCGCTTATATGATGACCTTCGTATATGCTTTCCCGCTGCTTGCAAGATTCAACAATACGGTTTTAGGTACCATACGGAATGCGTTTATCATGTCTGTGACCTCTTTGCCCAAAACCTTTTCCATGTTGTTGTTGATAGGCGCAAGTGTAGCATTGACCCTGTATACACAGACCACATTGCGCTATGGATTGTTTTTGTGGTTTGCGCTGGGGTTCTCTTCAATCGCTTATGCAAATGCATTTGTTTTAAATGACGTTTTCATGAAGTGCTCAGAGCAGTACTCTTCTCAGATAAATCAGGAGCAGTCTCAGGATACTACGGAGAATTCAGACGGCAAAAAGTAACCGTTTGACGGCATAGAAAAAAGCAAAAGAGCGCGGAAGTCATCTCCGGCGCTCTTTTGCTTTGGTCTGGAAATCAGGCTTTCAGCGTAAAGGCAGCAACGCTGCATGCGGGCTAGAGGGAAGTAAAGCTGTTGGTACCAACAGTTATGTCTGTCAACGGCTTCGGCTCGACTTGATGGGGATTATCGAACGTATTGTGGGCAGCCGCGCCGGCACCATCACCGCTAAGCACCTGACCGGTGATGGAAGTAAACTTGCTCAGGCCATCCCAGTGAATTTCAACAGGCACAAGGGTACATTATACCGTTGCTTCTTGCGGGAACCAGATGCGGTAATGCCCGCTTAAAGCAAGCAGCGCAAAAAGATACAGGCAATTGTCATAATAACGCCGCGGTCCGGAACGGAGCGGAGTGCTAAAGAACCGGCGGAGCCATTCATCCGCGCAGGCGTCATCCAGAATCAGGGAACCCTGCGCAATGGTAGCCAGAAGCCCTACAGGATGCAGTGCATTTCCTTCAACGGGTGTGCCGTCGATCAGATAGATGCCGTTTGTTTGCCCGTGTTCCTTTTCTTCAAAAAATTGCTGAATATGTGCAGCTGTTTCTTGGGCCCAACCGTCTTTGTCCCCGAACCATTGGGCATCCAAAGCAATGTTGCCCAACGTGCGGTATGCATCGCTGAAGAACCAGTCGTGACGGTCCGGCTGATCACCCCGATGCGGGCGGCCGTCGTACTCGGCATATTCGGCACTCAAACCGGTACGGGCGTGGCAGGCTTTGCGCAGGTACTGGCGGCTGGCCGCTGCGGCTGCATGCCAGAAAGGACGGTCGCATTCGTCGCTCCACAGAGCAAAAAGTTCATAGAAATGCGGCAAATGATAAGAGGGATCGGTAAATTCACAGTTGGGAATGAATTTGATGAGATGGTTTTCGGGGTTCCACATGGGAAATCCGGAACCGGCTTCTTCGCCTTTGTGTACACATGCGTGCAAGATGCGCCGTGCCCAGGAAGCGTAATCCAGTACCCCTTCGCCGGAACCCCAGCGGTTGGCCGCAAAAAACAGGGACATGGCAAAAAATTCTTCGCCGTCAGGGGCGGGTCCATCGGAATTTTTGCTGCCGTCAGTATGACAGGACCAGGCAAAATAGCCGGCGTTTTCCCCTTCGGTGAGGTACATGTGGGTCACGACCCATCGCCACAGGCAGTCGAATTCCTTCTGGCGATTCATTTGTACGCAGAACATCATTGCGTAGGACATGCCCTCGGTACGGACGTCATGGTTCCCCGTATCCTCTATGTACATCATGTCAGGTCCGGCACAATGGCAAAGGCGAACCCCCTCCGGACCATAGAACATCTCCTCAAATGTGCTTTCCAGCTTGTTGTCAATTTCGGCCTGCGAATATCCAAGCCGTTCCAGTCTGTTCAAATATTGCCCGTTATAGTAAGCACCTTCCATAATAATTTCAGCTCCTTTTGAATCGTGTAAGGCGCAACCGATTTACTCGGTCTGCTGTTCTTGTAACTCACTATAGCAATTTTTCGATTGTATGGCAAGCGCAAAAATGGAACGGGTATGGTGAAAAGCTGTCAGCCATTTGAAAACTCTCTGGAATACAGCAATAAATGAGGAAGACTGTTTCATCCTACATCTTTTTCAAGAATCAGAGGAACAAACAGAAACCGCAACATTCGCCTATCCTTATTTTTCATCATGGTTCTCTAAGGCAACACCGCACAATTCCCGCCTTACGGCTTAAGCACCGCTCCGGCGGCTGCGGCACGGCATCTGCGTTGCCAAAATGCTCGATAATGTCGGGTTGCGGTACCCGCATCGTGCTTCGGGGGCAAAAGCCCCTCGCACTCTGCGACCGCTGCCCCTGCTTCGGTTCGCTGTTTCCGCCACTGGCGGCGCTCACCTTTGCAGCATCCAGTATTATCTGCGCTTTTGGCTTGGCATCTGCCGCACCTCGCTCGCCGTATCGGCACTTAGAATTATGCGGTATTGCCTTAACTTTTCAAAAGTGAAATCAATGTAAAATACTTTCATCTTACCCAACCACAACAAAAAAGTCAACCGAATCAGAAATTTATGTGGATATATGGCGATATTTTTCAACTACTTTTTGTTGGTTTTGATGATTGACAGTGATGTATACTTGCAGTATCTTGTGTAAAGAACTTATATAAATGTTCTTTACGAAAGAATGGCTGGAAAAGCGGTATTCTTATGTTGTATATCGGCGTGGATCTGGGTACCTCGGCGTGCAAATTTCTTCCAAGGACATGATCGTCAGCCGAATGCGCAAGCCGTGGATCTGGGTACCTCGGCGTGCAAATTTCTTCTGGTGGACGAAACCGGCAAGGTGTGCAACCAGGTTTCCCGGAAATATCCTCTAAGTATGCCTCATACGGGATGGAGCGAACAGGATCCTTCCTCCTGGTGGCAGGCATGCCTGGATGGCATCCCGGCTCTGCTGGAAGTCTACGCCACCACCCTGCACTACGCCCCCCTGCCACACCGACCCCGCCAACGGATTCAAGGTGCTGGTGGCTCTTCCCAAGGGAACCAACACCGACAAGCCGAATATGCCCATCAAGGGCGGGGACGATGCATACCTCTGGGCCTGCAACAAGTGGCTGCTGGCTCATCCCGATTCCGCCGAGGCCGCCCAGGGCGCTGTGGCAGCCCTGACCGGCGAGAACATTGATATCGAAAAAGATCTATAACTAGAATCATCCACATAGAAAACGGAGGGATTTGACATGAAGTCTACCAACATTCCCGAAGTCCGCCTGGGCATTGTGGCTGTCAGCCGCGACTGTTTCCCCATTGCCCTGTCCACCCGGCGTCGCCAGAACATCGTGACCGCCTGCAAGACCAAAGGCTTTGAGCCTTATGAGTGCAGCGTCACGGTGGAAAACGAGACCGATATGCTCAAGGCTGTCGAGGAGGTCAAGGCTGCGGGCTGCAACGCCCTGACGGTGTTCCTGGGCAACTTCGGTCCCGAGACGCCGGAAACCCTCATCGCCAAATACTTCGACGGTCCCGTCATGTACGTGGCGGCTGCCGAGGGTGACGGCGACATGATCAACGGCCGCGGCGACGCCTACTGCGGCATGCTGAATTGTTCTTATAACCTGGGTATGCGCCACCTGAAAGCCTACATCCCCGAGTACCCCGTGGGCACCGCCGAGGAACTGGCGGACAAGATAGCGGAGTTTCTGCCCATTGCCCGGGCCGTGCTGGGCGTGAAAAACCTCAAGATCATCACCTTTGGCCCCCGTCCTCAGGACTTCTTCGCCTGCAATGCCCCCATTAAGGGCCTGTATGAGCTGGGCGTGGAAGTGGAAGAAAACTCCGAGCTGGACCTGCTGGTGGCTTATAAAGAGCACGCCGACGACCCCCGCATCCCCGAGGTCTGCGCCGACATGGCCGCCGAGATGGGCGAGGGCAAGTATTACCCCGACCTGTTGGCCCGCATGGCCCAGTTCGAACTGACCCTGCTGGATTGGGCCGAAGCCCACAAGGGCAGCAAGAAGTATGTGGCCTTTGCCGACAAGTGCTGGCCGGCTTTCCCGTCCCAGTTCGGCTTTGAGCCCTGCTATGTGAACAGCCGCCTTGTAAGCCGCGGTATTCCGGTTTCCTGCGAAGTTGATATCTATGGCGCCCTGAGCGAATATATCGGTCTGTGCGTTTCCGCTGACGCTGTAACACTGCTCGATATTAACAACTCCGTTCCCAAGTACATATATGACGAGGACATCAAGGGCAAGTACAACTACTCCCTCACAGATACATTCATGGGCTTCCACTGCGGAAATACCCCTGAGTGCAAGATGTGCTCCGACCGTGCAGTCAAGTATCAGCTTATCCAGCACCGCTTACTTGAACCCGCTGGCAGCGAGCCTGACTTCACCAGAGGCACCCTCGAGGGCGATATCGCAGCAAGCAACATCACATTCTATCGTTTACAGTGCGACAGCGACGGAATTCTCCGCGCATATATCGCAGAGGGTGAGATCCTTGACGTTCCTACACGTTCCTTTGGTGGTATCGGTATCTTCGCTATCCCCGAAATGGGACGCTTCTATCGTCACGTTCTGGTTGAAAAGCGCTATCCGCACCACGGCGCAGTAGCTTTCGGCCACTACGGAAAGCTCCTCTTCGACCTGTTCCGTTACCTCGGTATCCAGGATATCAGCTTCAACCAGCCCGCTGGCATGATGTATCCTACCGAGAACCCGTTCTGCAGATAAGCGGTCACCGCTGACATTCGCCCCATGGCTGCGGCTATGGGGCGTTTTGCTATTATAATAGTACGCCTTGACAATAAGCCGCATTTGTGATACAATGTGTTAGTACCTTGACGACACAGGAGAACATAAATGAAAAAGATCATAGGCGCTGTCGCGCTTTTTGCGGTGCTTCTCTGCACGGGCTGCAGCCGCTCCATTGCTATGGATAAGATAAAGGGAAACTGGACCTGCGATATCGACGGAACTTCCGTGACCATCGAGATAACCGACGACCGTTTCACGCAGTCTGCGGGCGAGAATTCCGGTGAACCGCTGAAATTTGAGCGCACCTCTGACGGCATGATAGTACGCAACACCGACGGCAGGGAGCTTATCCAGGTGCACTACAGCGAGGAGGACGACCAGCTGTACTACACAGTCCAGACGCCGCAGGGAGATACGGAATACCGTTTCAGCCGCGCGATAGAGTGAAAAATAACTGAAAATACAACACAACTGCGCATTTTCTGAGAAGATGCGCAATTATTTTTGTGCGGCTACTTGAAAAATACATCAATATGCGGTATAATAAAAGGTGTATATTCTATTTAAGCGGACGCGCCGACGGCGCATGATGTAATTAAGGAGAAAATATGTTCAGAGGACCTTTACTTGAGATATTCAGCCTGATTTTTTCGGGAAACCCCTCGCAGCAGCAGATAATCAGCTGCGTGCTGTCGGTGTTCTCGGTGCTCGTTATTATTTTCGTGGTGTTCCCGATACATGAGTGCGCCCACGGGCTTATGGCTAAAATACTGGGCGACGACACGGCAGAGCGCCAGGGAAGGCTCACGCTGAACCCGTTCGCGCACATCGACCCGTTCGGAGCGCTCGCAATGTTCATCTGCCGCATCGGCTGGGCAAAACCCACCCCGGTGAATATCAGGAACTGCACAAAGGTAAAGCAGCGCACCGCGCTGGCGCTGACTTCGCTGGCAGGCCCCGTCGCAAATATCCTGCTGAGTTACGTGCTCATCATCGTTTCGAAATTAATTCTTGTGAGCGTCATGGGCGCCGCGGAAGTCAACCAGGTGCTGATATACGTCGTCATGGGTCTGTGCTACACCGCGACTATAAACGTCTACCTCGGCGTGTTCAACCTCATACCTATCCCCCCGTTTGACGGGTTCAATATCCTTGCAAGCTTCCTGCCGGGCAAGGCGGTCTATTTCATGCAGAAGAACCAGCAGGTCATCTACTGGGTGTTCTTTGCGCTGCTGGTGTTCGGCGCGCTGGATATTCCGCTGGGAGCGGCTTCAAACGGTATCATCTGGCTGCTGGATAAGGCTTCGTTCTTCATTCCGGACGGCGGTCTTATCAACATGTTCATCTGATACTGCAATGGAAGGACTAAACTTCAAGCTGGAGATATTCGAGGGCCCGCTGGATCTCATGCTTTCGCTCATTCAGAAGCACAAGCTTAATATACAGGATATCGAGATAAGCATTCTGCTGGATCAGTTCATGCTTTACCTTGACAGAATGTCTGAGGCAGACCTTGAAATAACCTCGGAATTCCTTGAGATGGCGGCGCGGCTCATCATGATAAAGTCCGCGGCGCTCCTGCCCAAGGAAGAAGCCGAGCAGATGAAAAAGGAACTGCAGGGTGCGCTGATAGAATACGCCCTCTGCAAGACCATGGCAGAGCGCCTGAAAAAGCGCTATCTCGGCGACGTGGTGTTTGTGCGAGAGCCGATGGAAATTGAGATCGACAGGGCGTACCACAAGATACACCAGCCCGAGGAACTCATGCTGGCATACAGCGCGCTGAACGAGCGCACCCGCAGAAAGGCAAGCTACAAGCCGCGCTCGATAAAGCCGATAGTCGCGAAAAGCTACGTGACGGTGTTCACGGGGATCGTCGCGGTGCTGAAAAGCCTGAGGAGAAACGGCACCGTCAGGATGGACGAGCTTTACCGCGACCAGCCGAGGTCGCGTACGGTGGCGACATTCCTGGCGATACTGGAGCTTTCCAAGGAGGGGCGCATTTACATTTCCCCCGACGGAAACAGCGTGCGCCTGCGCACAAAGGCAGACGACGAACGCCATGAAAACGAAGAAGGAACGGAGGGAGCGGAGCAGTGAAATTCAGCGAGGGAATGGCAGTTATAGAAGCGGTGCTTTTCGCCTGCGGTGAACCGATCGACGCAGAGAAGCTTTCCGCTGCCAGCCAGATAGAAAAAGAGACTGTGCTGAAAATGATCGACCGCCTGAACGACAGGTACGTTGATAACAGCAGCGCGTTCCGCATAAACCGGCTCGGGGACAGCTACCAGATGGTGACCCTGCCGGAATTCGCGCCGTATATCAAGACCGCGCTGGAAACGCGCCGTCAAGTCCCGCTGACCCAGGCCGCGCTGGAAGTCCTCGCAGTGGTCGCGTACAACCAGCCGGTGACGAAAAGCTTTGTCGAGCAGGTGCGCGGCGTGGACAGCTCCGGCGTAGTCAACAGCCTTGTCGAGCGCGACCTGCTGGAGGAATACGGCAGGCTCGACCTCCCGGGGCGCCCGATAGCCTATAAGACTACCGAGAACTTCCTGCGGTGCTTCGGGCTGGCAGACCTTGGCGCGCTGCCGACTATTCCGGACAGCACCGACCAGATGGATCTTGACGAGTACGACGAGATGAATTTCGGCGGTTCAGACTGACCGTGCGGCTGACTTTGCGGAGGTGATGTGATGGGCTGGATCATTGCGGGCGCAGTCGTGGCATTCATACTGATACTGCTCATGACTTCGGTGAAAGTCAGGTTTGAATACGACGGCGACCTGCGGCTGAAAATAAACTGGTATTTCATCACGATACTGAAAATACCCGCGCAGAAAAAGAAGCAGAAGCGGCGCAACAAAGAAGTAGAAAAAGCCGCTGACGACGCCGTAAAGAAAGAAGCGAAAACTGCGGAAAAAACCGCGCAGGAATATAAATCCAACGGAAATGGGACTTCCGCGGAGAAAAAGAAGTCCGCAGGAACTGAGCCGAAAAAGGCGCAGAAAACCCCCGCAAAATCGTCGGAAAAGCTCACGCTCAAAGACATCTGGGAAATTGTGAAATACGTCTGGGACAGCCTGGGCACGCCTCTCAGGAGGCTTCTCAGGGCGACCAGGATAAGCGGCTTCAGGCTGGATATAGTCTGCGGCGGCGACGACGCGGCAAAGGCCGCGCTGAATTATGGCAGGACAAGCGCTGTGGCAGGCGCAGCAGCGGCATTCCTCGAGGGGTGCTTCACTATGCGCAGCCCACAGTATAACAT
>ENA-ORMS01001345-ORMS01001345.1-human-gut-metagenome-genome-assembly--contig:-NODE-1345-length-20387-cov-4.477031_pt1 | contig 20387 bp, 25 predicted proteins | sample MGYA00242104_ERZ508997 | MGnify/ENA primary metagenome ERZ508997 (study PRJEB26280, sample SAMEA2338704) | human gut metagenome | biome: human gut; feature: human-associated habitat; material: faeces... | reverse complement strand
GCGGTTTCCGCGCCTTTCGGTGCGTTCGCGGCGTTCGCGGGCAAGTTCCGCCGTGAAATCGGGAACAACGACTTCCTCGGCGGGTTTTTCCGTCAACTCAACGATTGCAGGTTTTGCACCGATGCCGAGAAGACCTTTTGTTCCGTGTTGAATAACATTTATTGTGACCTCGTCGATTGACAGGCCGAGCTGCTGAAGACCGCTGAAGATGGCTGCATCAACGGATTTTCCCGTTGCTTGGATTGAACGCATGTGTTTTACCTTGAAGCATCTGCGCACTCGGTGCTGTACGCACGGTGTGCCGCAGTGCTGCCGCGCCTGTTTGTGCGGCATATCCTTTCGTTATTTGTGTTTTAATTTGTTTTCACACGGGCGGACGGGAAAGACGCCGTCATAATGTGCTGCTCTGCCCGATAAAATCCGAAGTTTGCTGCGGCGTTTCGCTGCTTTCGTGCAATTCGGACGGAGTTTGACAACCTGCGGAAGTCCGAAAAGAACGATGCGGTACGCAGTTCCGCCGCCGGAACCGCGCACCGATTAAGTGAATTTTATTTTGCTTTTGAAGGTTTTGCGGAAGAAACTTCATCCGCATTTTCCTTTTTGCTCATGATAAGGTTCGTGAGCTGGGACGTGATAATCTGAAGCACGCTGCTGAGAACCCAATAGAGCGAGAATGCCGAGGTGGAGCTCAAGCATACAAAGAAGCTCATTATCGGGAACAGCCACAGCATGAAATTCATGCTTTGCTGCTGCTGAGCGGCACCGGGGTTCAGCTTCTTGGACTGGCGCATTGAGAGCCACGCCGAAAGCAGCTGGAATCCGGTTGCAAGCACGGGCAGGATGAACCATCCGTTATTGTTTCCGTGCTGATATTTTTTCATCAGGTTATCGTATTTTTCAACGGCGGTGTCCGTCGGCAGCAGATCCATGCTGTTCGAGCCGAATTCACCGGTTGCAAGTCCGGCCTCAACAAGTTTTTCCCAAATCACTTTGCCTTCAATCTTATTGCCGGCCGCATCGGTGTACCCGGTGTGGAAAAGCTTAAGATTGCCTATGTTGTTTGCTTTTGTGCACACACAGGTCGAAGAATTGCCGTAAGTTTTAACGGTTTTCGCAGGCGTGACGACAGGCGCAAAGCCGCTGTCCGGCTGCCAGATGTTCGTAATCCAGAGGAAGCTGTAGCTGTCGAAAGTCTCCTGCGCTTTTTCCTCGTTAACGATCGTTTCGTATGTGAGCCGAACGGTCTGTTCATAGCCCCAAAAGCGGAATGCTGCAAGGAAGCAGAAGAAAAGCGGAAGCGTCAGCAGCAGAGGAAGACAGCTTGAAAGCATACCGATGCCGTTTTCCCGCATGAGTTTGTTCTGCTCCATGCTGAGTTTTTGCGGATTGTCGGCATATTTCTTTTTCAGTTTTTCAATTTCGGGCTGAATCTTTGCCTGTTTGCGCTGATTTTTGCGATTGTTGATATCGGGAAGGATCTGAATTATGCGCAAAGCAAGCGTAACGATAAATATCGTAAGAAAATAATTGTTGCCAAGCACGCTGTAGAGCCAACGAAGCAAATCAAAAAACCACTCGGTAAGGAAGAAATCGTTAATCATTTTCTGTTATTTTATCCTTTCTGTCCGTCAGTCTGCGGCACTTATTTTTCCGATACCGTACGTTTTGCGTACAGGTCTCCCCTTTTTCGGCCGCACCGCCCGATTCCGTTTCGTTCGCCGCCGCCTTCCGGCAACGAAAAAAACGCATCAGATTAAGCTTTTTTTCGGATGTCTTATTCGGAACGGGATCGTATCCGCCCTTTGAAAACGGGTTGCAGCGCATTATGCGCCAAACCGCAAGGAATAACCCCTTGAACGCTCCGTGTATTCTCAAAGCATCGATTGCATACTGAGAGCAGCTCGGCGTATACCGACAGCACGGACCGCTGCGCGGCGAAACAAACAGCTGATAGCTTTTTATAAGCTGAATAAACAGCCGTGCGGGTAAACTCAGCCGTTCGCGTTCGGAATCATTTTCGCGCCCCCATGAGTTCATGTCGGGTTCCCGCCGCAATTTTCGTTATCGCTTTCCTTCGTTTCCGCCTCCGCCTCGCTTGCCCGCTGTTTTTCCTTCTCCTGCGGTGGGTTCGTATTTAAGTACCCCGCCCGTTTGAGAGAATATCTCATTGAGCTGCGAATGTCCGGAAGCTTTTCGTCAACTATCGGCTGTCTCGCAATAAAAATAAGCCTGCATCCCGGCTTTATGCAGGGAATAAGCGGGGTCACAGCCTCACGCATACGGCGTTTTGTTTTATTACGAACAACAGCGTTGCCGATTTTTTTACTCACGGAAAAACCGATTTTGACTTCGCCCTGTCTGCCCTTGGCATAAATCAAAACCACGCTCCGCCCCCCGACCGATTTCCCGATGCGATAGGTTCTGCGGAACTCCTTATTTCGTTTGAGAGAATAGCAACGCTTCACTTTCAGTTTTCAGATTATCACGCATATGCCGACCGATTCGTTTTTGCCGATGAAGCACTGAATACACATCAAAATACAGATTTTAGCAAAAACTCTTAAAAATCAGCGTTTGTTCAGTTAGTCTGTCGTTTTTTCAGGCAATACCGCACATCAAAACATACATTAAAACCGTATGCTGCGCAGCGCAATCCGGTGCCGCCGCGCGACATATTTTATATTGTTATTGTTCGGGTGCCGAGTACTTTTCCGTTTGTTCCGTTAAAACTCAAAGACCGTTCAAAACAGCGTTTCCGCAGCAATTCAATGGCTTTGTGAAAATCACGCGCAAGCAAAGCTCCTCAACACAAAACCAACCGAAAACACACCGAACGCCTGCCGCCTCATCGGAGCACAGTTGTTCAAAAAGTTAATGAACTTACGAAATGATACCGCCTCGGGTGCGGCACAGCCGCACACCGAGTCCGCTCCGCCGCACGGGCGAACATATTAAGCGGGATCTTCGCCGGAAAAAGCTCTTGTAAAAAGCCTTTGTGAGCAGTGTTCGCAGCAGGCTGCCCGGGTAAATCCGCCGCAGGCTGCAAACCGTTTTTCCTCGTTTGAGGTCTCAAAAAAGCGAGCCTGCCGAAAAGCAAGTCCCGCATTCGCGCATGTTTTGCTTAAAACCGGAAGTTCAATCCCCCGCATTGGGCAAAAACACGGCGCAAATCAATAGAAAAGGCTTATGCAGACAGTTTCTTCCTGCCCTTGCTGCGCCTGCGTGCGAGCACGTTGCGGCCGTTGGCGGTGCTCATGCGCTTGCGGAAACCGTGAACCTTTTTCCTCTGCCTAACTTTGGGCTGAAAAGTCATCTTCATAGTGTACAGTACCTCTTTCTTGCTTATTTACAAGGGAATATCGCAATCTGTCCGACCCATGCTCAAAGGAGCATTTTCGGCGAAAAAAGTTTCGCTCGGCAGATTTCCGAAGAAAACCCCATAGTGTCACAATTAGTTATTATAGCCGCAATGCCCCCGTTTTGTCAAGCCCGAATTCGCACATCCGAGCCTGTTTTTATTTTATTTTTGCAATATATTATCATCTTTTTATTCGTCTCATCATGCAGCATTCCTCAACCCGTTCCGTTCGGCCGCGTTTGCTTCCCGCCTTGCTTAAACTCCCGATTTTGTTCCGCACAGCCGCACTGCGTTCGCTTTCATACGCACAGGCGGCTGCATTTTGTTTTGATAATATAATTTTTCAAAGGTTTTTTTCTCTTTTCAATCCCGTTTCGATATGCTATAATTTAAATGTCAGAAAATGCGCGGGTTTCCTCGTCGGTTTGACGATCGGCCTGCGCGAAACAAACACAAAGGAGATTTACCATGCCTGTTAATCTTAAAGGGCGTTCCCTGCTTACCCTCAAGGATTTCACTCCCGATGAAATCCGTTATCTTCTCAACCTTGCCGCCGACCTTAAGGCAAAAAAGCGTGCCGGTATTCCCGGTGATCTGCTTGCAGGCAAGAACATCGTTCTTCTTTTCGAAAAAACTTCCACCCGCACCCGCTGCGCATTCGAGGTTGCCGCGCTTGACGAAGGCGCACATGTAACCTTCCTTTCCAACAGCCAGATGGGCAAAAAGGAATCCCTTGAGGACACCGCAAAGGTTCTCGGCCGTTTCTATGACGGCATTGAATTCCGCGGCTTCAAGCAGGAGACCGTTGAGCTGCTCGCAAAGCATTCGGGCGTTCCCGTATGGAACGGCCTCACCGACCTGTATCATCCCACTCAGGTTCTTGCAGACTGCCTCACCATCATGGAAAACATCGCCAAGCCCCTCAACAAGGTCAAGCTTGTTTATGTCGGTGATGCACGCAACAACATGGGCAACTCCCTCATGATCATCTCCGCAAAACTCGGTATGCACTTTGTCGGCATCGCTCCCAAGGCTCTCTTCCCCGAGGATCATCTTGTTGAAGAAATGCGCGAGCTTGCAAAGACCACCGGCGCAAAGATCGAATTCTCCGAAGATATCGCCGCTGTTGACGGTGCGGACGCTATCTACACCGACGTTTGGGTTTCCATGGGCGAAGAGGCTCAGTTCGAAGAGCGCATCAAGCTCCTCACCCCCTACCGCGTAACCATGGACATGATGAACATGACCCATAACCCCGACTGCATCTTCCTCCACTGCCTGCCCAGCTTCCACGATCTTGAAACCTCCGTCGGCAGAGAGATTTACGAAAAGTACGGCGTTGCAGAACAGGAAGTTACCGACGAAGTCTTCCGCGCTCCCTGCTCCAAGGTATTCGACGAAGCCGAAAACCGCATGCACACCATCAAGGCCGTTATGGTCGCAACCGCAGGCAGATAAGCTTTGCCCTGCCGTTCGGCAATTCGGATTCCGCGCCTGATTTTGTTTTGCGCTTCAACTGAATCCGATTGAATAACAAAACACGCTGCATCCTTTTTCGGGTGCAGCGTTTTGTGTTTGCTGTGTTTGCGCCGTTATATTGACGTGCGGTTCGGCTCAGCAGTCAAGGTAAAAGATAATGTCGCTCTTGCCTTCCTGTGCCGTGCCGCGATAGACTTCCGTGTCAAATCCGCCGATGCGGAACCCGCATTTCAGGTAAAAAAGACATGCACCGAGATTATTGTCCTGTGCAATGACGTAAATCCCGCGATACCCCTTTTCCTGCGCAAGCTCTTTCGCGCGTTCGATAAGCTTCATTCCGATGCCGCGGCCCCGTGCCGCCGCGCTGACCTTCAGGTCACAGAGGTACATATACTTAAAGAAGCCTTCCTGCATTACCGCAAGTCCGATACAGTTTTCCGCATCGGCACCGCTTGCCGCGCCGCGAATGCTCTCATCATCGCATTCACCGTCATACGCGCCGATAAAAGTGGAGTTTTCACTCATTTGTTAAACCATCCTTGACAGCAGGAAATCAGGAGCTTTGCCTATAAAAACGTTTTCGGTGACATCGATTACTTCACAATCATCTTTTGCATATTCATCTACAAAACTCTGTTCGCTGTCGAAAACAATTTCCTGCCCGTACCACGGTTTTCCAGACTGTGGGGTCAGCTCCAAATAAACAGCTTTTCTTTCCAGAAAAAAGGTTAAAACGGTATGGAATTTGCTGTTTTGCTTATCATGTAATAGCCATATTTTGCTTGGGATGCTAAGGTCATCCAGAATAGATTTCATCAGAACAACAACATCATTACACGTGCCGACTTTTGCCTTCATAGTGTCTTTTGGATCTTGAATGCGATATTCAGTCAATAGACGTTCAAAGAATTCTTTATCAAAACCTTTCGTCATATCAGGTTTGTGTGTGATGCCATCCAAAAAGAATCCGTATTCGTAGCCATTCTCCAAAAGTTCCTGTTTTAGCAACGCACATACTTCCTGAATCAACATTTCCATCACCTCCAAAAACTTCGTTTTGTCAACATCTTGTAAACCCATAAAAACCTATTGCATGTACCATTTTTCGGGCTTAATCTATTTATTATACAATCAATATACAAACGTTTTACTAACGAAAGCAACATACGGATCGGGTGCCCAATCGCTCGGCTCAACGGACAGAACATCCGCTTCGTGATGCTCGGCTTCGCTGTCCGCACAGTAGTTTTCCACCTTGCATATAACATGATCGCCGACGCAGTATTCATCCGAAAGCCTGCCGTTAAGCTTCAGTTCATAGGGCGCAGGGATAACGGGGCTTGCAAAGAAACAATCCGCATATATTCTTGTAATTATAACGTGGCCGGTCGAATCCTTTTCGATTTTTTCGGCCGTTGATTTGTCCAGCCATTCCCCGTCAAAGTCTCTGTCCCTCAAATCGTCCGCATTTTTCCAGCTTATTGCGTTTATCTGCGCGGGATAAGTTTCGCTTATGCCGCCCTTATACGTCACCTGCACAACCGTCCCGACATTAAATCCGATCCGTTCAAGATTGCCTGTGCCGAATTGAATTTTATCGCTGCTTGCGGCTTCCGCCGTGCCCGCAGCGGGACGAACCGTAACAACGCTTCCGTTAATCTCCGTAATTTCCGCATCAAAAACATGCTCAATGCCCTCTGCTTCCTCTGCCCAAAGCTCATCAATCGTTTTTTTAAGATCCTTTCCGAAATAAACCTTTGTTTTTTCGTATGTTCCGCCGGCGTAAAACTTTTTCCATTTAACAATGCGGTATGTCATCGCCGCATATTCCCGCGTACCGCCGTCGTCGAGTGCCGCCTTCGGGATCGGTACAGCCAAAACAGCGACAGCGATCACAGCAAATATGATTATGAATATCCAAACCCTTTTTGTCTTCATTCCTAATTCCTCCTTCCTAATTTCTAATTCCTAATTCTCTTCCTGAAGTTATAATAGCATATACAATTCGGAACGTCAATCAAAAAGATTCGAAAATACCCAATTGAGGAGTGTCTTTCAGAATTAAAGCACCGAACCCTGCGATTCGGTGCTTCTGTTCTATTCATCCCGCTGCTCCGGAAGCAGGCACAGTTCCCCGCTGTCAACTTCAAACCGTTCTATGTCCACTCCGGTATAGTAATGCCGCAAAATTTCATCGAAACTGCTGCCGTTTTTTGCCATTGCATTTGCGCCGCACTGGCTCATGCCGACGCCGTGCCCAAAGCCGAAGCAGGTGATTTTAACATTCGACTGTGTGATTGAAAACTTAACATTGGTGCTGCGGAGTTTGAGTGCGTTCCTGAGCTGCTGCCCGGTAACAACGGTGCCGCCCAAACGAATCAGCTGAATTCGCCCGCTCTCCGTGCGCTGCCAAACGTCAACATCCTTTGCGGGGTCGGACATTTGCGCATCGGGAAAAGCCGAATTCACTTTGCTGATAAACTCAGCCGTCGTGTAGCATTTTTCCGAAGTAAACTCCGGCGAATCCTCTTCCCCGCCGCTCTCAACCGAAACAAGATAGGGCAGAGCAACAGCGAATACAGCCTCACAGTTTTCCGTTCGTCCGCCGGAGGAAGAATGGTACAATGCAGTCACCAGTTCCCCGCCGCTTGTCAGAACAAGCCCTTCCGTTTCATGCACGGCGGCTTCAATGCGTGCATAATAGTTTTCAAACGAGCTGCCCCAGCGTTCCCGCAGCTGTTCCGTGGTCAGAAAAGCTTGGCAGCAGGCATAGTCCGTGCAGATGGTATGTCCGCTTTTGCAGCGAAGCTCACCCGTCAGGTGCTTCATTGCAAAGGTTCGGGCCGCAACAGCCTGCGCTTTCAATGCTTCCTTTTCATACGTTGCGGGCATCTCCGCCGCAGTGACATGAATGATGTAGTCCTCCGTATCCATCGGAACGACCTCCTCACCGTTCCAAACTCCGATTCCGTTTGCCGAAGGTATCGTTTCATACTTTTCGCCTGCGAGAAGATTCAAACCGCTCACAATGTCGGGCATCAGATCAAGGCCCGCATTCGCGCTGCCTGCCGTGTGCGGTGCCGGGACTCGTCCCCCGACGGACACGGCGGAAAGAACTGCGGTCGATAAGCCGACAATTCCCGCCGCAAGCAGCATTCCGATCGTTTTCTTCATGTTCATGTCACATTGTTATGCGATTCTTTACAAGATTATTACATTTAAATTCGCGTAAACCTATTGAATACCGAGGCCTCTGCGTTGTATAATATAGCTGTGAAAGGGTATGTGAAGCTTTTCATGCGCGGCAGCTGATTTTTAAAGCAAACGGCCCTTTACGCCATTCATTACATGAAAGAGAGGAAGAAATATGCTGCTGAACACAATGCTTCTGCTGTCCGGCGGAGATTTTTTCAGCCGTTGGCTTGAAGGCTGGAACCTCGGCGGGCTGATACTCGTGCTTATCGGCGCGGCTTTGATAATCATCGAAATGCTGATCCCGGGATTCGGCATTGCAGGCATATCGGGCGCGGCAGCCGTGATTGCAGGGCTTATCATAGGTTCGAACGACCCAATATCCGCGCTGTTCTCGGTTGCAATACTTGTTGTAATTCTCAGCATCGCCGCAGTCATAATATTCAAAGTTGTTTTCGGCAAACGGAAAAGCGACAAAAACTCCCGCATCGTGCTTAACGAAAGCATTGCAGCGGAAGCGACCGACCGCGTGACCGCCGAATCAGCCGAGCTCATCGGCAAACAGGGGATTGCGCTCACTGCGCTGCGGCCGAGCGGTGCTGCACTTATCAACGGAAAACGTTACGATGTGCTTGCCGACGGTGAATTCATTGCAAAAGATGAACCGATCGTTGTTTGTGCCGTTGAAGGTCTGCGCATCAGCGTTCGACGCCCGAACGAAGCGGAATGATTCATCGTCCTTGACTCCGGAGCGGAGTTTTATCCACACTCAATGAAAAAGAAACCTATTGACGACACAAAAGAGAACAAGCGGCCGTTTTTCTATTCTCAGTTTTATGACGCATCGGATATTGAAGCGGCAAGCAAAAATGCATACAACACCGAAATGAGCAGCAAAGAGCTGAACAGGCGGCGCAAGCGGGACTGGATCTTTCTTCTTATCGGCGTGCCTGCATTCATCGCACTGCTGTATCTTATCGCCTTAGCTTTACGCTGAGCCGGAAAGGGCTGCCGCCGATGCCGCAAACGGTATCGCATCGCAGCCATATATTCCGGAACAGTATTTGAACAGTATTTATTTTGAAAGGAAAATACAAAAATGAACGCACTGAACCTTATTCAATTCGAAAACCCTTTGGTTTTCGCCGATGCCCCCGCAGCCGGCATGTCTGTCGGCGCAATCATCGGCATCATAATCGGCGCAGTCATCCTGCTGATATTCTTCTTCTCCTTCTTCCCCGTCGGGCTTGCGATTTCGGCAGGAGCATCGGGGGTTCATGTTGGGCTTTTTCAGCTTGTCGGTATGCGTATCCGCAAAGTAAACCCGCATCGCATTGTTGAACCGCTCATCAAGGCAACGAAGGCAGGTCTTGATTTAAATCTGAACAAGATGGAAGCGCATTACCTTGCGGGCGGCAATGTTGACCGCGTTGTGAATGCGCTCATCGCCTCCCAGCGTGCGGGCATCGCACTTGATTTTGAAAAGGCATGCGCAATTGACCTTGCGGGCAGGGATGTTCTGACCGCAGTTCAAATGAGTGTCAGTCCCAAAGTTATCGAAACACCCGTTATCGCCGCAATTGCAAAGGACGGCATTGAGCTCCGCGCAAAGGCAAAAGTCACCGTTCGCGTCAATATCGACCGTCTTGTCGGCGGTGCAGGCGAAGAAACGATCATTGCCCGCGTCGGCGAAGGCATTGTTACCACCATCGGTTCTTCCGTCAGCCACAAGGATGTTCTTGAAAACCCCGACTCCATCTCTCAGACCGTTTTGAACAAGGGTTTGGACAGCGGCACGGCATTTGAAATACTCTCCATCGATATTGCGGATGTTGATGTCGGCGTGAACGTCGGCGCAAAGCTTCAGATCGACCAGGCGGAAGCCGATAAGCGCATTGCACAGGCAAAAGCAGAGGAACGCCGCGCAATGGCGGTTGCACAGGAGCAGGAGAACAAGGCGGAGGTTGCAGGTATGCGCGCCCGCGTTATCGAGGCCGAAGCTCAGGTTCCCCTTGCAATGGCTGAAGCGTTCCGCAGCGGCAATCTCGGCATCATGGATTACTATAAAATGAAGAATCTTGCCGCCGACACCGAAATGCGCGAATCCATCGGAAAAACCACCGCAGGTTCCGCCGACGTTAAATAAACAGTCAAAATGCACCCGTTTCCGCGGCTGTCATGCAGTTGCGGAAACGGTCGGCAATCGATTTAACGAAAATTAGTTTACGGAATCAAACAAACAGAATCCAAACGTATCGAAAGGAGGCAGCCATGCAGCTGTTGATATTCATTGCGGCAATCGGCTTCTTTGTTCTCAGAATTCTTGCGTCAAGCAAGAAAAAGCAGCCCGAAACCGCCGAAAACGGTGCTGCGAATCGGTTTGCCGAAAACGAATCGGACGAATTCGCCTTCGGAACGGGTTTTGCGCAGGGGAAACCGAAGCCTGCCGCACAGAACCGAACCGAGGGCAGAGCATACAGTGCATCCGACTCCTATTGCGGCACGGCAAACTGCACCGGCGGCAGCATTCACGAAGGTGCTCATGAGGGCGAAGTTCGCGCTCCGCGCTCCCCATCCGGAATCGGCGGCGGAAACATGCGCAGCAATGCATCCTCCGGCAAAAAAACCGCAGCAAGCCAAACGGCAAAGAAAACTGCGGCACGGCAGCCCGCCGCCGCAGTCCGACCCGATGACGATCCCGCATATGAGCAAAAACAAACGGTTGAAGGCACAAAAAAAGTGCAGAGCGGAGCGGACAGGCTGCTTAAAGCCATCTCGGCTCAGCCCGCAGTTACCCAGGGCATTATCTGGAATGAGATTCTTTCCGCACCCGCCGCGGCAAGAGATTCGGATTGATACAGCAGACTTTTAACCGAACTTCAAAGGCTTTTTATTGAACTTCAAACAGGAACAAAACCGCTTCCCTTTTCGGAGGCGGTTTTATTCCCGGATTAGAAATATACGATAGCTAAGGAGAAGATGACATTTTGAACCGAATCATCTGTTTTTATCAAGCATGTTGTCTGTCAATATAGTAATCTCATCATCACTTAAATCAATCTCTTTGATTGGCTTTTCGCTGATACCGCTGACTTTTTTCCTTGCTGTTTGGATTTTCTTTTTTTACAGCAGCGTTTATTAACAGAGCAGCACATGCGCCCATTATAGCGGTACCCACACTGAGCCCAATCATCGGCAGTACCATGCTTGCTTGCCCACCCTCGTACAGTGCTTTTGTGAAATTCTCCGGTCCATGCATCTCACGCGCATATTTTGCCATTTGTGCATATGCCCAAATTGACCCATCGTAGTTAGGAATCTCATTAAGTCTCATATTTTTTAATTATCCTTTCATAATTTTATTTTAAATAAATTCTACCGTATAGTCCGCAAAGCAGCCGAGAAAGTTTCCGATAAGTTTTTTTGCATTCGATTCAACGGTGTCAAAAAAACCTTTTTTCTGAATCTCCTCAAGTCCTTCCGATTCAATCTCCGAAATCAGCGTTTGATATTGCTCAAAATCGATCGGATTCAGTATACTGTTCTGTTCATTGCATACAACGCTGTCCCAAATCAGCTGATTGCTCATGATTTTCGCCTGAGGCAAAGCGACATAGATCTTCATGCTTTCATTATCCACCCGAACGGCAATGTCCTCAAGCGAATAGCCCGCTTTAACTATGCCCGTGCAGGTCAATTCAACATGGTTCGTTGAACCCGGAATGGGAATCTTGTCCACAAAATAGCGGGTAAAATCCTTCCCCCGGGTCACGGTGTAATCTCCTTCGCATGTTGCAAGCTCACCGATTTCAAGAATCTTCGCCTCAACTTCATCCACAGTGATGATGGATTTTTCAACTTCACCCGGAAGCTTCAGATCGATGCCGCTGCTGCTTGCGGGAACAACTTCCGCTTTTCCGCCGTTCGAACGATTTCCGAAAAAGTATCCGAATCCGAACACAATTGCCGTCACCAGCAGTACGGAAAAGACAGCACTCAAAACCTTTAAAAATTTCTTCATGTCCGCATCCTCCTCTTACAGCCACGCCGTGATGAATACAATAAAGTAAAGTGCCGCAATAACGCAGACAATACCCAAAAGAATTTTTCCGATGATCTTCATTCTTCTTCGCCTACCTTCATTTCCGAAATTTTCCGCATTGCCTCGGTTGGCTTCAACCGGCAGATAAGTCCGACCTTGTCTGCAAGTTCTCTGTTCTCCGCCGCTTTTTCGACGAGAAGCGAGGCAATAACCCTTTGTTTAACAGTCATTTTAAATCTCCTTTCGGCTGTTGTTTTTTTGTATGACTGAATTATAATGCAGTTCATCCTTCGGAAAAAGGGCAAAAACTGCGGAATAACCCTGCCGTTTTCCCTAAAAAATGCAAAAAACGCCGATTAAATGCATAAATCGACGTTTTCAGGTTTAATCTGCACCTGTGCAGCCCGTGTTATCTTTCCGCTTCGCAATAGTTTTTCTGAAGTTTGATTTCTCCGTCGGCAACCATTTGCTCAAACCAGAATTGAAGCGTTTCAACCGTTACGGATATTTTTTCCAATTCGGCCTGAATGCCCGTAAAATCAATCATTTCATCTTCCGAAATTTGTCCGTCCGCCGTTATCTCAATCAGCCGTTCCTGCTTTTTCTGCATTGCGTTGAGCGATGCAAGCATTTCAAGCACAATTCGAGACAGATCCTTGACCTTTATCTCCGGAACATATTGCTGCCCGATGGGACACTCGTGCGCACAGTAATAATTGCACAGATTCGGGTTTCTGTACCCGCGGGACATTTCAAGCACTTCGTCCGAACGCGGCACAAATCCCCCGTTTTCAATTCGTTCAATGCGATCCGCCGAAATCCAGCCCAGCACTTCGCTCGCCTTTTCCCGCGAATAGCCCATGTTTTCACGGCAAATCTGATATTGAGTTTTATTATCCTTGTTCGATGTTCTCCCCATTTTTTCGTTCCTCCCGTTTTTTTCATTCTGCGGATGCTCCTGCGAAACAACTTTGTAAAACAGCGGAGGCTGCAAAATCTTAACCCAAAATCGTGCCTGCCCGTTCCCCGTGCCGCATATTCGCTCCGCACACCGAAAAAAATCGTTGCTGCAATTCGGCAATATTATTTTACAATAAATATATCCGAGTTTCAAGTCGAAATGCGGCGGAAAATCTGCCTTTTTCACGACAGAAGAATTGCGGCGGACGATAAGCATTATTCATACCGGACTCAACTTTGTTCAAAAAAACGGTTGACATGTTTAAATTTGAACGCTAAAATATATGTACATTCATATTTCTCATGCATATCTCTGCATATGCAAAATCGGATTTAATGCAGCAAACAGGAGGTCTTGTACATGTTGAATAAAGCATTTATAGAACTTTTCGGAGATGTTAACAGCTTTTCTCCCGGAACCGGTATGATAATGGCGGACAGGCAGATCAAGCGTGCATTGGAGCGTGACGAAATTTCAATTGATGAAATCGGAAACGCGAAAGCTGTCGCACGTTTAAGAAACGGTAAGTGGTTCATTTTGTTCGGCGGTTGGGACTACGATGAAAATCATACCGCAATGCTCGGTGCGGCTTTAGGCGATGTTGCGGGTTCCGTATATGAATGGCACAACATAAAACGTAAAATCGGGAAAGACGAATTGATTCAAGCGAATTCTTTTTTCACTGATGATACCGTTATGACCTGCGCCGTTGCGGCGGGACTGAGCGAAGGTTTACGCCGATTGCCCAAAGACTGGCTGAATTTCCCGAATTCCGAGTCTGCACTTTTTTATGCTGTTCAGAAAAAAATGCAGCAATTCGGAAGACTGTATCCCCATGCAGGCTACGGCGGACATTTTCGCCGATGGATTTCTTCTGAGAATCCGCATCCTTACGGCAGCTGGGGCAACGGTTCCGCAATGCGTGCCTCCTATGCCGGATGGGCAGCAAATTCATTGGAAGAAGCCGAAAAACTCGGTGAAATTTCTGCAAAAGTGACGCATGATCACCCTGAAGGCATCAAGGGTGCAGTTGTCGTTGCCGGATGCATATATAAATTGCGCTCCGGAGCGTCCAAAGCAGATGTTCGTGAGTACGCAGGCAAGTACTATGACTTGAATTTTACGCTTGACGAAATACGTCCCGATTATTCCTTCGATGTTTCCTGCATGGGTTCTGTTCCGCAGGCACTGAATGCATTTTTTGAGGGAAACAACTTTGTTGACGTCATTTCGAATGCCATTTCAATCGGAGGTGACAGCGACACAATTGCTGCAATTGCCGGCGGAATTGCCGAAGCAATATACCCGATTCCGCAGTCGCTCCGCAGCGAACTCATCGACAAGCTTGATGATAAGCTCCGCAGAACCATTGCTGATGCCGTTGATTTTTTCATTCTTAAAAATTATTCTGAGTAATGCGTTGTTTGTCAGAACCGCCCGTAAACCGTAAAGTTTTCGCAAAAGATTTAAACGCAGAAAATTTGTTTTGAATTCTGTTCTTTTCGTGATATACTTTACGCAGCAAAAAAACAGTTTGCCCGACACTCTTGTCCAAGTTGCGGGCAATCTCATAAATAAGCTTGCGAACGGGCAAAGCTGAATGCATACGCTGCTCGGCGCATACCGTCAGACTTATAACAATGAACCAGGAGGTTATTTACAATATGTACGAACCCAAACCCATCGACACAAGCGATGTTGTTCTTCCTGCGGAGCTGCTTGCTCTTACGGAAAAAATTGCCGAAAACGTTCATGAAGTGTGGGCCGCAGGCAGAATTGCCGAAGGCTGGACTTACGGTGAAAAGAAGGACAACGATTTAAAAACAACACCCCTGCTCATTCCGTATGACGAGCTTGCGGAAAGCGAGAAGGAATATGACAGGAACACCGCGCTTGAAACCTTGAAGCTGATTGTCAAAATGGGATACAGAATTGAATTGCGTGACCCGAATCAATGACATTTACGCACATTAAATTTCTTTTCCCGAAATCTTATGCCGAATGCCTTTTTCTGCACGGATTTTCGCTGTGATTGCGGTCGCTGTGTTTTCTGCCGTTCCGAGCGGCGGAAGGATTGAAACGGCGATACGCAGTCACAATTTGATATGCTTCAGCCAATAAATAAAATGCAGAGGAGAACTCACTTGAAAGTTTTATTCCGAGACAAACTTAAATCTTATTTTTCAATGGCTGTTTTAGGTTTGCTTGCAGGATTCTCCGTTGTGTTTTTCATTGAAGTGCCTGACAACAGTTTCTGGTCGTTTTATTATTGGAGTTCGAGTACATTCGGCTTCTGGATGTTTTCGACTTCGTTGATTGTTTTATTCAGCGAGAACAGAAAATGTGCGGCAATCAATGTGGGAATTTACATATTCCTGATGTTCCTTATTACGACCGTACACCAATCCTTCCGACTCTACCGCAGCGGAGCGATGCAGCAGGAGTCATTATCCCAACTGCTACCGAATCATATCGGAGGCTGGCTGCTATACAGCGTTCCGCCCGCTTTTGTATGTGCCGTGTTGGGAATAATCCTATGGTCCGGCAGAAAAAACACGATATGGGGAAAACTGCTCCGTGCAATGCCGGCGGTATTTTTGTTTGCGGAAACAGCCGTTCTTTTTTACACTGTTTTTGTTTATCACACAAGATTTTTTTCGGCATTAAGCGATCTTGTCTGCTTTCTTGCGTATTCGGTTATTTTTTTAAAACAGGCAGGAATCAGCAGGCAATAAGCTTTCGAGCAAGCTTGCACAATTGTTTTTCGGAAGCTGCACAAACCTCAAAACGGCAAACAGGGCAGCTCCCGAAGGATCGTCCTGTTTGCCGTGTCCATTATTGCTTTGCAGAAAAGCCCTTAATATGTATATTTTCTGTTTTCCGTATTGCACATATTTATTCGGTGTGGTACAATAATTGAGGTATGCACAGCTAATGGCGCGGCTGCTCACTGCACCCGTCTATATCATGTTGTGTAAAATTAAAAAATCAGAGGAGAACTCACAATGAAAAAAATTACGGCGATTATCCTTGCTGCACTGATGCTGCTCAGCTTTGCGGCATGCGGCGGAAACAAGAAAGAACCTACTCCCGCGCCCGCCACGGAAGTTCCCGCGACGCCCACCGCGGAACCTACATCGGAACCCACTGCGGAGCCCACGGAAGAACCCACTGCGGAACCTGCCGACAGTTACAATTACAACCAAGCCACCCGCGAATTCACAACCGACTTCATCAAGCTGACCGCACCCGAAGGCTACATGCTTATGAACATCGGCGGAATCGTTGCTTTTGCCAGCAGCGTGGATGAAAATTCACAGAATGCAGTCATTTACATGAACGCACCCATCGGCGATGACGCCGCAATCAATTTCAGTCAGTCTGTTGAAGAAATTGAAGCTTACTTTAAGGAAGCTTTCGGCGGAACCGTTTCCGATGACAAATGTTATAAACTGACCGTCGGTGATCACCCGGTTATTTACTATAAAACAACCGTTGATGTCGACGATGTTCGTGCATACGTCATTGCATGCTATATTTACTCCGGTGATATGCTGACAATGTTCACCGCACAGCTGTATGATGCCGAATCTTTCGAGGCTTGGAACTCTGCCATCAATGAAATGACAATCAGCGGCGAACAGCTCGGTTCGGCCATGACTGCCGAATAATCACAACAGCAGAATTTTACGAATTTCATAAAAAGACCGCCGAATCTCTCGGCGGTCAATTTTTGTTCGTTTTTTTAACTTTTCATATAAAGCCGATTAAAGCCGAACAGATTTTTGTTTCAATCCGCATTGCTTTTTCCGCTCCGATGCGTACATTTTTCAAAGTCCGATTCGGCGCATAAACCCGTCATATGTTTCCACGCGGTCGATATCGGTTTCTGCAACGGATTTCATGCTGTGCAGTCTGTTTGGAATCAGCCGCAAATTCGACACCGCACGCACGATCCACGCCAGCGGCAGCAGCCAGTGCCGGCCCTGAAGGAAGGTATAGCGCGATTCGATTTGCCCCGCAGGCGGAAAAAGCATATTGCGTATCAATTTGCCCTTTGCAGTCTTCTTCGATTTCGAATTGCGCAGCTCTATCACTGCATGGTCACGGGAATGGCCGAACAGATCCGAATCCAGAGTATAGCAGAGAAGCTTTTTGATCGCCGCTTCGTCCGGCGGTGGAAGCGAGCAACCGCATTCCGTGCCGAACCATGCGCTGCATGCATTCATCAGCGTATGAAAAAACCCGGTCAGCTGCAAAGCTGCCATCTCCCGCTCAATGTTTTCCATATTCAGCCGTGCGCTCTCATTCTTCATATACAGGGCAATATCCAAATACATCCGCAGCCCCGCTCCGCCGCCGTACAGATGCTTTGCAAGATGGCACACCGCATAAATAAAATGAAAATCCGAAGCAGGTCTGTACCGCAGCCCGTCATCCGGTTCCGCATACCGCCATGCGGCATCGAAATATGCCTTTAAATCGGCTCTGTTATCCAGATTGCCGTCCATTAAATTCGTGTGGATTTCATAATATTCCGCACCTTTAATGTAGGAATAAGTCGGCTCCCAGTTTTGTTTCACCGAATAGCCCAGCGAAAGCATCAGCTCGTGTACCTTTCGCCTGTCTTCCCGATGAATAAGCAGGTCAATATCCCCAAACGTGCGCAGCTCCGGAACGGGATAAAGCTTTCGAAGATAATAGCCTTTAACGGGCATATGTGCAATACCCCGAACCGTAAATTCTTTTGATAAAGTTTCAAAGTCCACGCGGCGGTTCAGGTTGCCGACAATCGCACCGTACAAAAAACCGTCCAGTCGGCGGCAAACTTCCGAATCAGTCGAGAGCCTCCAACGCTTGTTTTCATACGCCAACACAGGCAGCATGTTCTGCTGTGCCGCCGCCCGCTGCAATTCCGCCATGTTCCACGGTTCTTCCGTTTTCGGCGCAGTATCCTGCACAAAACTGTGCAGCAGTGCCGTGAATTGTTTTTCAATCATTTGCCGATACCCTCAACCCTTATTCGATGTTATAAACACAAAATCTGCGGATTTTCTCAAAGCTTTTTGAAGCGTTCAATTATTTCATCCGCGATTTCGCCCGGCGTTCTTCCGACGGTGTTTATGTGTTCGGCACGCATATCCCCGCATTGCGCATCAAGGCATGTTTGGATATTGTTCATGCACCAGCACTCCTCATCCTCTCCGCGCTTAATTATCCTGTCGTGAATTGTCTGCCGATCGCCGTCAAGAATAACATACCCGACCGAAATGCCGCCGTTCGTCAGCCGCTGAATAATTTCCGTATACGAAACATCAAGCACAAGCGTCATCGGCACAATAATGTCTCCATCGTATTTGCTGCTTATATCCTTCAACAGTTTGCAGTTCAGCTCCCTCCAAAGCGGGTACCCCTCAAAAATAATGCTGTGTTTGCATTCCTCGGGATAATTGTCCCTGACAGCATTGCCCACCTCTTCCGCATCAAATATATGCGCTTTCGGCAGCTTCGCCCTGAGCTGCTCCGCAACAGTCGATTTTCCGACGCCGTATGCACCGTTTATCCAGTAAATCATTGCTTTCCTCTTTCCTTAATGCTGCATGTATGCCTTGATATGCAATAATGCAGTTTGCTTAATTCAGTCCCGCAGCAGTGGCTTCCCGTGACAAGAGGACAACCGTCTCGATATGCCTTGGGACAATAGCGTGAATAAAAATGCCGTTATCTACGCTGCCCGCACAACCCTCGGCGTCAGAAATATGCCGTTGACCAGTTGAGTCAGAGCATCTGGATCGATTATATTGCCTCGGCAAATCGAGTTATTTTTTGCCTCCACGCGTATATGGAGCAACATGGATTTCTTTACCATTCCAATGACGCGTGTATCCAGAAACGGTATGTTCAATAGGCGAAGCATGTGTACCGTGTTCCAAGCTATCCGAAATAGCAGAAGCAATTGTTTCAGCAGCTTTACTCGTTCCAGAAGAGTTTACGGTAGGCCTATTACTGTTTGAAACGGTGTTATGAGAGCCACTACGTGAACCACCTACAACTCTTGAAGCACAATAAGATAAGGCTGCTCCAGCAGCAACTTTCGTCCCCTCAACTATAATTGAAGACAATAAAGGATGATTGGTTTTAAAGTTTCTCCACCCATCCGTTACTTTGTGAAATCCACGGATAATAAACGATTCGGATTGATTTGTAATTGGGACTGAATCAGCTCTCGGACTATCACTTTTCGTAGCAATAGTTTTTTTCTCAGTGTTAATAGGTTCGGCTTTTATTTCATCCGCGATTTTAGGATCACTCTTAACAGCTTTTTCCTCAGGGGCGGCATTGTTTTCATTCAGCACCGCTGACCTTTCTGTACAGATTGGTACGCTAAGTTTAATTACCTCGCATGGAATATACTTTCCATCACCAAAATCATGGAACTGTTTGGTAACAGGGTCATAATACCAATTTGTAGGATTCTGCCAATTCCCACGGTGAGCCTCAAAATGCTCTTGATGAGTAAGGAATTGTATATTGTCGGGTTCACCCTGGAATTCAGGATATTCCGCTGCACTTTTCATATGCTGTCCTTCAAAGGCTTTACCGTCTTCGTCGTAGGCTTTACCTCGGTCGATAATATCCTGCTGCTGTTTTTCAGTCCAATCTCGTGTACCTTCGCCCTCTAATACACGCTGCTGTTCCTTTTCCCAAGCAAGTCTGATTGCTTTACTCGCATCAGCTGTTCTTCTCGACATAGGATCACTCTCCTATCCCGAGCAAGTCATAAAGATCCTTCAGGAATGAATAAAAATCTTCATATGCTTCATCTTCTTCAATCCGTCCGCCTTCAAGATTGTAAATTGAGATTTTTTCCCCATCTCTCTCGCAGAGAATAGGATCACCTGTGGACAACGCGCCGATTACAATATACTTGTCATCAGGACAGTCAGCGCTATTAACATCTATTATCGGCTTATGTTCAATACCATAAAACTGTACGCCAGCGGGCAAAAAACACTCGCCGCCATCAGAAAACGTTAACCACTCTCTATATTGCGTTGGGAGTTTTACGTTGTTTTCTTCCTCAAACCGGGTAATCTGTTCCTCGGTAACGCCATCGAAAAACGACATTTCCCCCTGTTCACTAATTGTATCAACTATATTTTTCAGTTCGTCCGAAATCATAGATAATAAACCTCCGTTACAGTACTAAACTGCACTCCACGCTGGGATTTCACACGGTAGCCGACAGAAATGATAACATCAAGATTATAATAATCGACATCATACGCTTTTCCGTCGGCGGCAGCGTGGGCAAATTTTGCCCACACTGCTTCCTTTTTAAGGTCTCCCTCTTT
>ENA-ORMS01001339-ORMS01001339.1-human-gut-metagenome-genome-assembly--contig:-NODE-1339-length-20420-cov-2.910533_pt1 | contig 20420 bp, 13 predicted proteins | sample MGYA00242104_ERZ508997 | MGnify/ENA primary metagenome ERZ508997 (study PRJEB26280, sample SAMEA2338704) | human gut metagenome | biome: human gut; feature: human-associated habitat; material: faeces... | reverse complement strand
CCCGGCCAGCACCTGCAGATCCGGTTCCGATATTGTGATGATAAATCCAAGTACAAAACACAACCCGATGATCACCGGCAGCCTTTTTGACTGTGCGATCCGGGTTCCGATCCTCTCTCCCATTGGTGTCATCGACATCTCCGCCCCGAGCGAGAAGAAGCCCATGCCCGTCACCACCATCACCGCGCCGATAAGGAAGCTCAGCAGCAGGTCGGAGGAGATGGGCGCGACGGTCATGCACAGGAACGCCACAATGAGTATTATCGGCAGAACCGAGCCGACGGATTCCTTGACCTTCTCGGTGAGCGCCGATCTGTTTTTGAAGATTAGATCCTTGTTCAAGCCCGTATCGCCGCCTTTCAAAAAATAATATGTTCCATTGTAACATATAAATGTTAAAAAATCTATCAAATAAGCGAAAAAATCGAAAAAATGCAAAAAAATCCCCGCCTCGCTTAAAAATCATGCGATTTTCATCCGTTTTCGGCTCAAAATGAGCAAAAACGGACTGAAATCAAATGCGCACAATATCCTTTACGGTTACAAAAAACTGCCCTGTCGCTCGACAAGGCAGTTTTCCTTATTATTTATCCGATTCTTCCATATAGTCGAATATGCGCTCAATGAGTGAGAGCTGTTTTTCGCCTTTTAGCAGGCGCACCTCGATATGCGGCACGTCTCTGCCGGCTTTCACGACGAATCTGCCCTTGAAATGCCCTGCGGCGCGGGCGATCTTCTCCATATTCATGGAGCTGAGCTTGAGCAGCACGCAGTCATTTTGGCGCGTTATCTCATAAACGTCGTTGGCGCTCGCCTTGCCTCTGAGCAGGGCGATGCGGATAAGCCCCTCCACCGAGGCGGGCGGGTCGCCGAAGCGATCGACCAGCTCGTCGATAACGTCCGAAGCGTCGTCGTCGGTTTTGATATCCGCAATGCGGCGGTATATCTGAAGCCTCTGCGGCACGCTCTCGATATATATCGGCGGGATGTGCGCGTCTATCGGCAGATCGACAAGACATTCTTTCTTCGGCTTCTTTGTCTGGTCTCCGCGCTCCTCGCTTATCGCCTGTTCGAGCATCTGGAGATACATCTCGTAGCCGACAGCTTCCATGTGACCGTGCTGCTGTGCGCCGAGCACATTGCCCGCGCCGCGCAGTTCAAGGTCGCGCATGGCTATCTTGAAGCCCGAGCCAAATTCCGTGAACTCCCTTATCGCGTCGAGCCTGCTCGTGGCTATCTCCGTCAGCTCCCTGCCGGGTCTGAATGTGAGATACGCGCTCGCTCTGCGCGACGAGCGTCCGACGCGCCCGCGTATCTGATGAAGCTGGGCGAGACCCATGCGGTCAGCGTCCTCAATTATAAGGGTGTTGACATTCGGAACATCAACGCCCGTTTCGATTATAGTCGTGCATACCAATATATCTATCTCGCCCTCGAGCAGCTTGCGCCAGACTTCGCTCAGTTCATCTTCGCTCATCTTGCCGTGGGCTATGCCGACAACGGCGTCGGGCAGCATATCTTTTATCGCCGCCGCCGTGTGCTCGATGCTCTCAACGCGGTTGTGCAGATAATACACCTGCCCGCCGCGCCTGAGCTCCGCGTTCATCGCCTGCGCGAGCATCTCGGGATTGTGCTCGACAACATAGGTCTGCACCGGCGAGCGGTCGTGCGGCGCTTCTTCGAGTATTGACATATCGCGTATTCCGGAGAGCGCCATGTTGAGCGTCCTCGGTATGGGCGTCGCGGTCAGCGTCAGAACGTCGACCTTGGGATAGAGCTCCTTGAGCTTCTCCTTTTGAGCCACGCCGAAGCGCTGCTCCTCGTCTATTATTATCAGCCCGAGGTCGCGGAACTGAACATCCTTTGAAATGAGTCTATGCGTGCCGACGACTATATCTACACTTCCGCGCCTCAGACCGGTTATCGTATCTTCGATCTCTTTTTTCGAGCAGAAGCGCGAGAGCATACGCGCCTCGACCGGGAAGCCCTCTATTCTCTTGAGCACCGTCTGATAGTGTTGATAGGCGAGAATTGTGGTCGGCACTAAAATGGCGCACTGCTTGCCGTCCGCAACGCACTTGAACGCGCCGCGCAGCGCGACCTCCGTCTTGCCGAAGCCGACGTCGCCGCAGAGCAGTCTGTCCATGGGGCAGCTTCTCTCCATGTCGCCCTTTATTTCATCGATGCATCTGAGCTGATCCGAGGTCTCATCGAACTCGAACCTGCGCTCGAAGTCGCTCTGCATATCCGTGTCGGGCGAGAATGCGTGACCCTCGATTTTGAGCCTGCGCGAATACAGCTCCGTGAGCTCCTTTGCCATATCCTTGACCGCACTGCGCACGCGCGAGCGGGTTTTCTGCCAGTCCTTGCCGCCGAGCTTATTGAGGCGGACGGGCTTGTCGTCGCCGGACGGACCGATGTATTTCGAGACCTGGTCGAGCTGAGTGACCGGGACATAGAGAATGTCGCCCTTGTCGTAGCGAATTTTGATATAGTCTTTTATCGTGCCGCTCGCTTCGAGCTTGTTTATGCCCTCGAATATGCCGATACCGTGCGCGACATGAACGACATAGTCGCCGCGGTGAAGCTCGTCAAGGCTGTGGAACGCGTTTGAGCTTTTGCGGACATTTCTCTTCGGCTGAGCGACCGCCGCCCTGCCGGAGTGGGTAAATACGGTTATTTTTGCCAGCGGATATTCAAATCCCGCCGAGAGACAGCCGGGCACAACGGTCAGCGTGCCGGGAGCCAGTTCGTTCGGCAGTTCGTCCATGTAGAGTGCGCTGTAGCCGTCGTCTATAAGATCGCCGCGCAGTGCGTCGGCGGCCTTGCGCGTGCCCGCGAAAATAACGCAGGTGCGCTTAGTTTTATCCGTCAGCGCGTCGAGGTCGTCCTTGAGAACGGAAAACGAGCCGTTCCAGGCGGTTATCTGCCTTGCGTTGACGCCGATGAGCTCCTTTACGGGCGTGTCGAATCCGCCGCGCGGCAGATTGTCCATGTATATGGCGCCCATCTGCTCATAGTTGTTCAGCAGGTCTGAGAGATGCAGAGAAAATCTGTCAAGTCCGGGGCAGAGCTCGCCCTCCTCGAACATCGCCTTCATCGCCTCGTGCATGAGCCCGATGGCGGCGTTGAACCGCTCTTTGACGGAAAAGCTCTCGCTCACGCAGAGAATATAGCCCTTCGCGTAGTCGAATATCGAAGCCACATCGTAGAGCAGGGGCATATATTTGTCCGTCGATTGCAGGCGCAGACCGCCCTTTATTCTGTCTATATCCTTGTCAACGCACTCGCGCGCCTTGGCAGCACCCTTGCCGCGTATCTCCGAGCGAAAACGCTCGAGCAGCTCGACGAATTCGTCCGTGTCGGGCGGGAGAATCTCGTTTGACGGGGTTATTTTTATCTTTTCAATGTTGTCCGTGCGGCGCTGAGTTTCTATATCAAAATATGCCATGCTGTCGATTTCGTCGCCCCACAGCTCGAGTCGGCAGGGATATTCCTCGCCGGGCGTGAAGAAGTCGAGCACTCCGCCGCGCACTGCATACTGACCGACTCCGTCGACCTGCGCCGAGCGGGAGTAGCCGGCGCGAAGCAGCGCTTTTACTATATCCTCGAGCGGCATCTCGTCGCCGACGGCGAGTTCAATCGTGCGGTTTCTAAGCTCCTCTGGCGGCAGAGTCAGCTGCGACGCCGCCTCTGCGGAGCAGATTACCGCCTGCGCCTCGCCGCGCAGCATCTTGTCGAGCACGCCGAGCCGCCTGTGCTCATATTCGCGCGATTGGCTCTCCGTCGAGCGGAACGCAAAATCCCTCGCGGGATAGAGCAGGGCGCGGCAGCCGAGCGTTTTCATGTCGAGCGCAAGGCGCGAAGCCTGCGCCTCGTCCGCCGTTATCACGAGCACGGGTCTGCCGCAGTCCGCGTTCAGTGCGGCGGCGAAATGCGCCTTGTGTATATGGGAAAGACCCGTCATGCCTATGGGCAGACGGGTGCTTTTGACGCAGTCGAGCAGCGCGCCGTATTCTTCTATTCTCTTTGCCGATGCAATAAGACCGTTCATAATACCTCTTTTATACCCCTGTGATGAAGTATATTTGATTTGCCTAAAATCCAATTATACTATGCGCGGCTGAAAAATTCAATGATACGAAAAGCAATATTTGCAAAATTTTTACTGCGCGACCCCCGCCGCTTTGCAGTTTTTCAGATGCTCCTGATAGGTCTTTGCAAAATAGTAGTTGCCGTCGTTGTCGGTGACGAAGAAATAGTAGTCCGTATCCGCTGGGTTCAGCGCGGCGTTTATCGCCTCGATTCCGGGGTTCGTTATCGGACCTGCCGGGAGCCCCTTGCGGTCGTAGGTGTTGTAGAACTCATCGTACTTGTCCGCCTGATCCTCGCTTATATACGGCTTGACGCTGCGCTTTAAATAGAAAACCGTCGCGTCGCACTGCAGGCGCGGATAGCTCGATGAATTGAGCCTGTTGTGGAGCACGGAGGAGACATTCGCCATGACCGACGGCACCGACGCCTCCTGCTGGATTATCGAAGCGAGCGTGATTATCTCGTCCATGGACATGCCGATTTTTTGAGCTTTAGCATACATATCGTCTGTGAGCTTCGATTCTGTATTCGCGAGAAAGCGTCCGAGCGCCTTTTCCGCGCCCTCGCCGACATAGAAATCATATGTGTCGGGATAGATATAGCCCTCGAGCAGGAACGGGCGCTCCTGCGGATTGTTTATAGCTTTAACGAATTTGTTGTCCCGTTCGGTGTTGTTGACCGCCGAGATAAATTCGTCCTTTGTGCATACTCCTCCCTCTTCGAGCTTCTGCGCCGCCTGAATGACAGTCGTGCCCTCGGGAAAGGTCAGCCTGACCGTCTCCGGCGCGGGGGCGGGCTTGAGGCGGTCTATCAGCGAGCACGAGCAAAGGCTCAGCGCGAGAATAAAAATCAGCAAAGCGGCGATATATTTTTTGAAATTTTTCATTTTTTGCACCTCCGTCTTTCGGACAAGATGATTCTATCAAAAATAACGAGCAAATTCAACTTTCTTCTTCGCGGAATATCGGCGCGCCCGCGCGGAAAGCTAAAAACGCAAACGCAGAGAAAGGAGAATTTTTTGTGGACAAGCCGAAAAAGCAGAAGAAAAAGATAATCGAAATTCCGCAGTACAACGACCCGATGAACAAAGAGGGAGTTATCCCGACCGATGTTCTCGGCAGTTATTCGGGCACTCCGCTCGACGGCTCGCAGCCCGTGCAGGATGTAGACGACCTGTAAAAATAAAAAAGTTCCCCGAAAAAAAGTTAAAGCCGAATGTGTGCAGCATTCGGCTTTAGCTTTGGGGAAAGAGAAAATAAAAATGAAAAAAGAAGTTGACAATTATTAAAACCAGATAGGTAGTTGTCTCTTCGGTACCTCTTGGGTACAGATATAGAATAATTGCGCCGTGTTGCATCAAGTATACATAAATGTGAACAAATTGTAAACAATAACCGCTTTTTCAATCGTCTCTGACATTTTTAGGCATTTTTATTGAAAATTCTCGCCGTGGAGTTCGTTTTTTCTGAGGGCGTTCGAGCGGTAATTGCGAGTATTCGGTTGTATTATTTACATTTTCGGTATAAAATAACATTTGGTATATTTTTATATATCCGGCAGTATATGCTGCACAAGCAAACGAAAGGTTTGATACAATGGATTATTCACTGACAAAGAAGGCCGCCGAGGAGCAGATAACCGCAAAGCTCTCTCACTTTTTCGGCGTAACTCCCGAGGAGGCCAACTACGAGCAGTTTTACAAGGCTATCGCGATGATAACCCGCGATATGCTCAGACAGGGCAGACACGAGTTTGAACAGCGCTGCGAAGAGAGCGGCTCGAAGCGCGTGTACTATATGTGCATGGAGTTCCTCATGGGACGCTCGCTCAAGAACACGCTCTATAACCTCAATCTCATCCCCGTCATGGAGGAGGCACTCAAAGACTTCGGCATAAAGCTCGACAAGCTCTATGACTGCGAGCCGGACGCGGGTCTCGGCAACGGCGGTCTCGGCCGTCTCGCGGCGTGCTATCTCGATGCGCTTGCAACCGACGGCTATCTCGGCATGGGCTACTCCATTCTCTACGAATACGGAATCTTCAAGCAGAAGCTCGTTGACGGCTGGCAGACCGAGATGCCCGATTTCTGGCTCCCCGGCGGCGAGGTATGGCTCGTTGCGCGAGAGGAGAAGAGCGTTGACGTCAGCTTCGAGGGCAATGTCGTCGACCGCTGGGAGGACGGCTATCACAGCGTCGATATAGAGAACGCGAAGAAGGTTCACGCCGTTCCCTACGATATGATGGTCGCCGGCAAGGACGGCAAGGGCGTCAGCGTCCTGCGCCTCTGGAGTGCGAAAAGCTCGGAAATAGACATGAACTCCTTCAACCAGGGCGATTACCTGCGCGCCATGGAGCAAAACGCCATGGCGGAGGTCATAAGCAAGGTGCTCTATCCCGCGGATAACCATCCCGAGGGCAAGAGCCTGCGCCTGCGCCAGCAGTATTTCCTCGTCTCTGCGTCCGTTCAGGATATCATCAACCGCCACCTGCGCAAATACGGCTCGCTCGACAATATCTGCGACAAGATGGCTATCCATATCAACGACACCCACCCGACTCTCGCCATTCCCGAGCTTATGCGCCTGCTGCTTGATGAGTGCGGCTACAGCTGGGATGACGCATGGGATGTTGTGACGAAAGTTTTCGCCTACACGAACCATACCGTCATGAGCGAGGCTCTCGAATGTTGGAGCGAGGATCTCTTCCGCCGCCTGCTTCCGAGAATATATCAGATAGTCAAGGAGATAGACAACCGCTTCCGCAGCAGCGTCTGGGAGCAGACCCACGACGCTAATAAGGTCGAGAGAATGGCTGTTATTTCAAACGGAGTCGTGCGCATGGCGAACCTCTGCGTCGCCTGCTGCCACAGCGTCAACGGCGTCTCCGCTCTTCACAGCGAGATACTCAAGGACAGCGTGTTCCATGATTTCTATACCCTCACGCCCGACAAGTTCTGCAATGTCACAAACGGGATCGCACACCGCCGCTGGCTCTGCCAGGCAAACCCGCGCCTGACTTCGATGCTCAGCGACCTTATCGGCGGCGAGTTCGTATATAACGCCGAGTGCCTCTCGGAGCTTGCAAAATATAAAGATAACCCCGCCGTGCTCGCGGAGATTGAGAAGATAAAGACCGCGAACAAAGCGGACTTCGCAAAGCGCGTCAAGGCAAAGACCGGCATCGAGCTCGACCCGAACTCCATCTTTGACGTTCAGGTCAAGCGCCTGCACGAGTATAAGCGCCAGCACCTCAACGCGCTCAACATCCTCGCGAAATATCTCGCGATAAAGGCGAATCCCTCGGGCGATTTCACGCCCCACACCTATATCTTCGGCGCAAAAGCGGCGAGCGGCTACTTCATGGCGAAGAAGATAATCAGTTTCATCTGCGCCCTCGCGGATCTCATCAACAACGACCCCGATGTCAGGGGCAGGCTCAAGGTCGTCTACATGGAGGACTACAACGTCTCCATGGCTGAATATATGATGCCCGCCGCCGATGTCAGCGAGCAGATATCCCTCGCCGGAACCGAGGCGAGCGGCACGGGCAATATGAAGCTGATGATGAACGGCGCGATAACTCTCGGCACGCTCGACGGCGCGAATGTTGAAATTCACGACGCGGTCGGCGACGAGAATATAGTTATCTTCGGCATGACCACACCCGAGGTCAACGAACTCAAGAGCAAGGGCTATGTTCCGATGAATTTCTACAACAACAATGCGGAGCTTCGCAATGTCATCGATTTCATAAACCGCGGCTTCTGCGGCAAGCAGTTCCCGGAAATCAGCGGAACCATCGTCTATCACGATCCCTACATGGTTCTTGCGGACTTCGCGGACTACCGTCAGGCGCAGAACAGAATCGACGAGCTCTGGGCGGACAGAACGCGCTGGAACTCGATGTCCCTGATGAACACCGCTTGCTCCGGCAGATTTGCCGCCGACAGGGCGGTAAACGAGTATGCAAAGAACATCTGGCACACCGTCCCCGCAAAATAAGGGCTGTCACATTCGGCGCAGACCAAAGAGCAAAAAGAGCCGCAACTTGCGTTTTAGCGTGGGCTGCGGCTTTTGTCATAGTTTGCGGTCTGGCATTTACAGGGCAATTTATAGGACTTATCTTGCAAAAAAACAGCCCGCGAGGATATCCCCGCAGGCTGATTATTTATATTTACGCTTTGTGGTAGAGCTTCTTGACTTGATAATGCGGCTCGCAGGTCAGGTTGATGCCGAGCTTGCGGTAGACATCCGCGTCGACCTGGGAGAGTATAACCGAGGAGTGTGCCTCGCAGCCGCGCAGGAGCGAGAGCGCGTCGAACGCTTTCTTTGCGGGCTCGCTCTGTATCGCGCTCATGGTCAGCGCGATGAGAACTTCGTCCGTGTGCAGGCGCGGGTTGTTGTTGCCGAGGATATTCGTCTTGAGCGACTGTATCGGCTCGATAACGCCGGGATCGATGAGCAGCTGCTCCTTGGGCTGATTGCTGAGGAGCTTTACTGCGTTGAGCAGTGCTGCCGAGCTCGCGCCGAGCAGAGAAGAAGTCTTTCCGGTTATCAGTCTGCCGTCGGGCAGCTCGATTGCAACTGCGGGAGCGCCCGTCTCTTTTGCTCTGTCGAGCGCGGGACGCACGCAGCGGCGATATTCTTCAGTGACTCCCGCCTGGTTCATCAGGCTCTCTATCTTCGTCAGCTCCGCGTCGCCGGTCAGACCCTTTTTGTGGTCGCACAGCGCGCTGAAGTAGCGGCGGATTATCTCGTTCAAAGAGGCGTCGCGGGTCGCGGCGTCGTCGGAGATGCAGTAGCCCGCCATGTTGACGCCCATGTCCGTGGGCGATTTATAGGGGCTCTTGCCCTCGATTTTCTCAAATATAGCGTTGAGCACGGGGAAGACTTCAACGTCTCTGTTGTAGTTGACGGTGGTCTTGCCATATGCTTCGAGGTGGTAGGGGTCGATAACGTTGACATCGTTGAGGTCGGCGGTTGCCGCCTCGTATGCGAGGTTGACGGGGTGCTTCAGGGGCAGGTTCCATATGGGGAACGTCTCGAACTTTGCGTATCCCGCCTTGATGCCGCGCAGGTTGTCGTGATAGAGCTGGGAGAGGCAGGTCGCCATCTTTCCGCTTCCGGGGCCGGGCGCGGTTATAACAACGAGCGGGCGCTCGGTCTCGATATATTCATTCTTGCCGAAGCCCTCTTCGCTGACGATGTGCGGGATATTATAGGGATAGCCCTCGATGGGATAGTGGATAAAGACGCGTACGCCGAGATTTTCAAGCCTGTTCTTGAATGCAAGCGCGGCGGGCTGACCCTTATACTGCGCGATAACGACGCTGCCGACAAAAAGACCGATCGCGCGGAACGCGTCGATGAGGCGCAGCACGTCGCTGTCGTAGGTTATGCCGAGGTCGCGGCGGATCTTGTTATTTTGGATATCGCTCGCGTTGATGACAATGACTATCTCAACATCCGAGCCGATATTTTTGAGCATCTGCAGCTTGCTGTCGGGCTTGAAGCCGGGCAGGACGCGCGAGGCATGGTAGTCGTCGAAGAGCTTGCCGCCGAACTCAAGATAGAGCTTGCCGCCGAATTCCTTGATGCGTTTGCTTATCTGCTCGGACTGTTTCTGGATATAAAGGTCGTTATCGAATCCCACTTTGAACATTGTAAAACCTCACAGTATATTTTTTGCGCTTGACGCGCTTTGTCGCCGCAAAATGCGCCGCCCCTCGACGCGAATTTATCAAAATCAATTAATTATACAACTTCCGCGCCGCCATTGCAACTGTTTTGAGGCATTACCCATATGCCCGCAAAATAAAAAGCAGCCGCAGTTTTTGCGGCTGTCGAGGTGTGCGGTTGTTGTGGGATAAAAAGGAATATAATTTATCTTTCGTTTGCATCTCTGACCCGAAAGATATACATTATATAATATATAATATATGCTATTCAAATCTTGTAAAAGTCTTTGTACCAGCGGGCGAAGTTGCGAAGCCCGGTTCTGAGATCTGTCGAGGGCTTGTAGCCGTAGTCGCGCTTGAGCGGAGTCGTGTCTGCATGGGTCACGGGGACATCGCCGGGCTGCATCGGGACGAGCTGTTTGTGCGCTTCAAAGTCGTAATCGTTCGGCAGAACGCCCGCGGCGATAAGCTCCTGCTGAAGAATGTCAACGAAGTCGAGCAAATTTTCAGGGCTCTGGTTGCCTATATTATAGACTGCATACGGCGGAACGGGCAGACCGTCTTCGCCGTTTTTGCGCTCCGGCGCGCCCTGCATGACGCGCACAACGCCCTCGACTATATCGTCGATATATGTGAAGTCGCGCTTGCAGTTGCCGTAGTTGAAAATGCGGATTGTTTCGCCGCGAAGAAGCTTGTCGGTGAAACCGAAATATGCCATGTCCGGGCGACCTGCGGGCCCGTAGACCGTGAAGAAGCGGAGCCCCGTCGAGGGGATGTTATAGAGCTTCGAATAGGCGTGAGCCATCAGCTCGTCGGACTTTTTCGTTGCGGCGTAGAGACTGACGGGATTGTCGACTTTGTCGTCGGTGTTGTAGGGCACTTTTTTGTTGCTGCCGTAGACCGACGAGCTCGAAGCATATACAAGATGCTCGACAGGTGTCGCACCGTCGTATGAGTGGCGGCAGGCTTCGAGGATATTATAAAAGCCGATTATATTCGATTCGATATAGGTGTCGGGATTCGTTATCGAATAGCGCACACCCGCCTGCGCCGCGAGGTTGACAACTATCTGCGGCGAGTATTTGCAGAACACTTCGTTCACTTTGTCTTTGTCCGCGAGGTTAGCTTTAATAAAAGTGAAATTTTCGTGCTTTTGAAGCTTTTCGAGCCGCGATTCTTTCAGGCGGATATCATAGTAGTCGTTGACGCTGTCGAAGCCGATGACGCGGATATCTTCAAAGTCCGAGAGCAGACGCTCCGAGAGAAAAGAGCCGATGAATCCCGCCGCGCCCGTCACGAGCACGGTCTTGCCGCTTAAATCAATTTTTGTCTTGACTGATTTTTCCTGCATATCCGCTTATCCTTTCAGAAAGGGGCTGTCGCATTTTCAGCGCAGCCCCCTACTACCCTGTAACATCTAAAAGTTTTCATCCTTGTTCAACACAATCATACTTGCAACCGGATGTAAAGTTTTAGATGTTACAGGGTAGTTTTATTTCTTGAATTTTTCCAGTATTACGCTGAAAGCCACTATCGCGGCCTGAACCACAACTGCCGTCAGGGGCGACACAAACGCAAACGCCTTGAGTGCGACGCAGAGTATCGCACCCGCCGCCACGACCGCCTGCACTATAAGAGCGAACACTGCCCAGCGCGAAGCGAAGTTCGCGAGCCTGCCGCACGCCGCTATGCTCTTGAAATAAGAGCGGGCGGAGCCGTCGTGCATGACCTTTGCGGGGGCTGAGTCAACAACGCTGTCGCGGTATGCGCTGAATATGCGCGCGCCGTGGGAGAGTGTCATTTTGACATCCTTCTGCGCTATGCCGAAGCGGGCGGCGATGAGCTCGTCGGTCACGTTCGGGTCGTCCGTGCGAACGACAAGGCTGAAGCCGTTGTCCGCCATCTCGTTTATCGAATCCTTGAGCGAGGCGTCCTCGGCGTAGTTGAAAACGAACATCGCCGCGACCTGAGAGTCGATCGCTATGTAGAGGATCTTGCGCCCGTTGCGCTTGACTTTGTCTTCCTCGGACTTGAGCGGAACTTCGATATTGTGGTGCGTGAGCAGGTTGCGGTTGCCGAGCAGCACGCGCTGATTATATATTGTGGCTGAGAGACCGAGTCTGTCCTCATATATCATGTCGCGCACGGGCGGCAGAAGCTCGGTTGAGCCGCCGATAATGCGGTTGAAAACATCTGTAAGCGGACCGCCGGATTTGAGCACTATGGCGACTGCGTAGAGCAGAACGTCGTCTATGCGCACGGTGTGGAAGTCCTTCATTCCGTGCATCTCGCACGCCGCGCGGTCAAAGAGATCGGCGCTGTCAACAGAAGCGGCGACCGCTTCTGAACATTCGAGAGCCGCATCGTAGCCCGCTATCATGCCGCCTTCTGCGTTGAGCTTCCTGTTCTCGAGATAGAGCGGAATCATCAGCGCGAGTTCAATGGCGCAGGGCGAGGTCAGGCAGAACGCGCCGGTGAGCACGCCGAACGCCTGGAAGATATCTTTTGTTATTATGCCCGATATAACTGCGAGCAGCACGGAGACAGCCGAAGAAATTATCAGGCTGCGCTTTATGCAGCTGTCCGCAGGGGAGTTGGCTTCGGAATTTTTGATGAAGTCGGCGGGGAACTCGACCCTGCCGGAATATAAAATGTCGGGGTTGCCCATCTTGAGCGCGCGTCCGACTTCAAATGCGTCTTTCTCGCTCTCGATAGCCCTTATGCCGTAGAGCCCGGATTTGCGCTTTGCGGTGCAGAAGAGGAAATTCTGCATCACGCGCGCCGTGCCGCGGCTGCTGTTTTCGGCGGTCATGAGCAGGGCGAATATCGCCGCCGCGCAGTAGAACATGCCCGAAGCGCCCTCGGGTGATTTGTTGAAGAACGAGAGTATCGTCTGGACGAGGGCGAGTATAAATGTCAGCCCGCCGACTGCGCCGCCGGTCACGCGGCCGTTTGCAAGCGCTTTTACGCCGGATAAAATATTCGGGAACGCGAGATAGAACGACGCGAGCAGAAGCACTATATTAGCCGCCGCGAGTCCCGCGCCTCCGCGGTCGAACGCGGGCGCGTCTATCGCCGCCCACTCGAGAATTTTCGGTATGAGCAGCAGAAGCAGCGATACGCCTTCGAGCACGCACAGACCGATAACCGAGGTCTTGAACTGCGATGCGGCGTTCTTGAGACTGTTATAGACTCTTCCGCGCTGTTCGGGCTTTTCATATTCGAGGGGAGCTTTCTCGGAGTGCTTTTTCTTTTTCTCGTGCTGCTCCTCCGGTTCGTCCTCTTTCTCTTCGGGCAGGTTTTCGTCCTCCTGCGGCTCATCGTCGCCGAGACCGCTGAGCAGGACGAACTTTTTCTTCTTCTCCGCCCTCTTTTTGTCGAGCTCGCTGCGAAGCTCGTCTTCGTCTATTTTTTCAGTCTCCGGCTCTTCGCCGAAGCCGCTGAGCATCATCTGCTCCTCCTCCGGCTGATTGCCGGCGGCGGGATTAGTGAAAGGCTGATCCTCTATCGACGCGGGCTTATCGTCCCCCGAGCCGACAAATTCTTCGGCGGGAATGACCTGCGGCAGAGGCTCGAGCCCCGATGTCTCGGAGAGCGGACCGCGCTTTAAGATAACGCCGGGCTTCTCTATCGTCTCGGCGCTCTGCGGCGCTTTTGCCGAGCCTATCGCGGTCATGAGCTTTGTTTTATATTCGTCGTCGGGTTTATTCTGCGTCGGCTCGGAAAGGGATTTCATCGGACCGAACACGACTGTGTCGCCGAACAGGCCGGGTATGGCGCGGCTCTCACGCTCGGAGTCCTCCTCCGGCTCTTCTGTCGGCTCGCCGAAATATCTCGAAGCGGGTGCGCCGAAAAGCTCCTCTACCGTCGGCTTTTTCTCGGCTTCATCCTCGTCCTCGGATTCTTCTTCCTCGCCGTGGAGCGTCAGAATGTTATCGCTGTTGTCGGACTCGTCGGTTTTATTTGATTCGTCCGTGTCAACTTCATCTTTAGGTTCCGATTCCTGTATATCATCATCTTCGCCGTCGGCTTTCACAACAGATAGCTCGATTTTTGAATCGGAGTATATATCCTCGCTCTCATCGGCGGGAACTTCTTCAGCCTTAACCTCCTCGGCTTCCGGCTCAATTTCATCGGCAGACTCCTGCGCCGCTTCGGTTTCTTCCGGCTCTGCGGGAGCTTCTGTTGCCGCTTCGCTTTCGGGTTCTATAGAAAAAGTTTCGCCCACAGGCTCTTCGGGCTTATCCGATTCTGCAAAATCTGCTTCGCCTGCGGATGCCTCAGACTCTTCGATTTTGTCGGATTCTTTGTCAGTTTGTTCCGCTTCATTAGATTCGACGGATTTTTCAACTTCGGGTTCCGCGGCAGCCTCAGCCGCGACCGACGGAATCTCGGGTTCCGGCTCGGCGGCAATCTCCGCCTCGGGCTCTTCGGCTCCCTGCTGATTGTATACGGGTTCAGACTCCGACGGTGTATCATCGTCAGAGTATCTGCCTTCATAGTATTGGATACTTGTCAGAAGTTCGGTGTCGTCCTCGTCGGCGGGCGACGAGGAATCGGTGTCCGTACTCGCCAACAAATCGTCTATGTCGCTCAGCGACCAGATTCTATCCGGCTCGCCGCGGCTGTTTTCGAGCTCCGCCACTTCGCGTAGAACTCTGTCAAGTGAAATCTTGCTCCGCTTATCGGAAGGTCTGTTTTCCACTCATCTCACCCCAATTGTATATACTGAATCGGATAAAAGTCAGTTTCTGTGTTTCGCCGCTTCGAACATGAGGATTCCCGCCGCGACGGAGGCGTTTAGAGAATTTATTTTGCCGCGCATCGGCAATGAGGCGATAAAATCGCATTTTTCGCGCACGAGGCGGCCTATGCCCTTGCCCTCAGAGCCGATGACGAGAGCGATGCTGCCGCTGTAGTCGAGGGCGGTGTAATCCGTGCCGTCCATGTCCGCGCCGAATATCCAGACGCCGCGCGATTTGAGTTCGTCGATGGCGGCGGGGAGATTCGCGACTTTTACTACAGGGACATATTCAATAGCGCCCGCCGAGGTCTTTGCGACTGTGTAGTTGAGGGTCACGGAGTTGCGCTTGGGGATAATTACCCCGTGAACTCCGGCTGCTTCCGCGCTTCTGAGGATAGCGCCGAGATTGTGTGGGTCTTCAAGCGAGTCGCACACGACTATGAACGGACTTTCGTTTCTGCTCTCGGCGAGGGCGAAAATATCGTCCATCTCGGCGTATTCGTGAGCCGCGGCAAATGCCGCAACGCCCTGATGCGCCGCGCCGTCGCAGAGTCGGTCGAGCCTGCGCTGATCGGCAAATTTGACGGGAATCTTGCGCTCGCGGCAGATGTCTATTATTCTGCCTGCCTGTCCGCCACGCTGACCCTGTGCAACGGTCACGCTGTCTATCGTTCTGCCGCTTTCGAGAGCCTGAAGCACTGCGTTGCGCCCGACTATGAGCCCCTCTTTATGATCCATTGAATATACCTCTCAGCCAAAAAGTCTCTATATAAGCATTATTATATCATATACTGTTATAAAACGACAATAGAAATGCTAAAAATTTACGCGGAATATTTTTCCTTTCTGCGTATTGCAATTGAGTTCACAATAAGAATTATGAAGGCGAGGATGAGTGTACCCGTCAGCGCGCCGAGGGTGTCGACTCCGACATCGAAAATGCGGCATGCTCGTCCGGGGACGAAATACTGGTGTATCTCGTCGCTGATTGAATAAAGGGCACTGCAAATGACGGAGATAACGGGCGAAAAACGCCTGCGGCTGAGGAAAAGCGCGCAGCCGATAAGAAATCCGAGCGCCGCATATTCAAAGAAATGCGCGAACTTGCGCACGATGAAGCTGTTCAGAAGTGGGCCGAAGAGTTTCATCAAAATTCCGCGCACACTGTCACTCATATTTTGCGACTGGTTGCCGTCTTTGCTCGAAAGCCAGAATATGCATCCGGCGCACGCCGCCGCCAATAACCAGAAAAAGACGGCGAGCACAATGCGCACCGTCCGATTTTCGGGGAGTATATATCTGAGTTTATTTTCCTTTTTCATCTTGTCAGTCCTTTGCCGTTACGAAAACAAAATCGACCGCCGAGCTCTCCGGGTCAACGCTCAAGCCGTTGACGCCCTTCGCCGTTGCAAAATAGCTCGGGGTTATGAACATCGGGAGCACAGCGCCGAGCGAGAGCAGTCTGCCCTCCGCGCTGCGGCAAGCCTTGACGAGTCCTGCGCCGCTCAGCGCCTTGAGGTTCTTGACGGACGCGTCAAACTGCGTGTCGCTGAGGCGTACTATGTTGTTCGTCCCCTGCGAGGTGAGCGTAGAAAGGAAACCTGCGGCGTCGGTTATGCCCGCAGACATGGAGGTCAGGGCTATCTGATAGTCGCCGTCCTGCACGCGCGAGGAAAGAGTCGCGCTGTCGAGTGCGGTGACAGTGAAATTGACGCTCAGACCGAATACTTTTTGCCAGCCCTGTATCATGCGTCGCATGGCGTTTTCGTGCTCGGGCAGGCAGATTATCTCAAGGTTCAGCTTGCCCGTGAGATCTTTCTGCGCCCGAGCCCAGTATCCGGCGGATCTGTTCATGTCGTAGCCGAGAATGCTGACGGGCTCGCTGCCAAGATCCGCTCCCTCGCCGACAGAGCAGGCGGGCGGGATTACAGAATAAGTTTTTTGCATATCCTCGCTTTCGAGCGTCAGCGAGTTATAGTCGACCGCCGTGCAGAGCGCGCGGCGCAGCGACACATTGGAGAGCGGCGCGTCGGCGCAGTTGAAGCACAGCGCCCAGACGGTGTCGTAGTTCTTTGTTACGGAGAGGCCGGACGAATCTGGCGCAGTCGTGCCGAGCTGGGCGGCGCAGTAAGTGCCGTCGAGCAGGGAAGTGAGCTTCTGCTCGTTGTCGCTGTCGATTACGAGCGACACGCTCGCGGGCTTCGCCGGGAAAGGTCCGGTGTAGTCGTCGTTGTTTTTTATAGTCAGTGCGGAGTCGTGCAACCAATATGAGAGATAGAACGGACCGTTGCACAGGAGCGTCGAATAGTCGAGCCCGTAGCGCCCTTTGGTCGCGTTGAAGAAAGTCTCGTTGCAGGGCATGCATATTGCCTTTGTCAACAAATCGAGAAAAGCCGATTCGTCCGTTGCGCTTTCGAGCGTTATGCGCAGCTCAAAGTCGCCGACCGCCTGCACGCCGAGCTTGTCGGAGGACATCTTGCCGTTTATTATGCTCTTTGCGTTCTTTATGACGCCGAGGCTCAGCGCTTCGGGCGCACCCGTTGCGGGGGCTACCGCGCGCCTGAGCGCAAAGACAAAATCCGCCGCCGTGACGCGGGAGTCGAAAGTCTTGTCTATGTTGTCGCCGAGTATGGGCTTGAATGCCTTTTTCATTATGACCCAGCGCGCGTCCTCGCGGAGCTTAAATGTATAGGTGAGAGTGGACGCATCATAGTTCCAGCTCTTTGCCGCGGCGGGGGAATACTTGCCCTCCGCGTCCTTGCGGACAAGCCCCTCGAAGCAGTTGAGCACAACGGTCTTTGCCTCCGCGCCCTGCGCTATCTGCGGGTCGAGACAATCCGGCTGGGCTGCTATCGGATAGCTCAGCGCCGCGCCCGAGCCGTCCTTGCCGCAGGCGGCGGCTGTGAATATCAGCGCGAGCGAAAGAAATATTGAAGCTATTCTCGTGATTTTTTTCATGCTTTTCCTCCGTATATTAAAAACCGCGGCGTATTTATACAAATTCTGCGGGCGGTCTGAGGCATAATTTTTTTGGGGCGAGCAGCCCCTTTCAGATACATTATATAGTAGCATAAAACCACTCCCGTTATCAACCGTTAATTGCAAAGATTATCCGGCAAATATAATATTGTTCAAAAAATTTTTATTGTTAAAAATATATCTGTATAAATGTTGCAATTTTTTTAAAAATCTGTTACAATTCTTTATCATATCTTACAGATTTTGGAGATTGGAATTATGGACGCTGTTTTATATATCGCGGCGGCTCTTTCGGCTGTCTGCGCCGTGCTGCTTGTGATCATTATAATGAAGCTCAACCGCCCCTCCGCGCAGGATGGGCAGATAAAGGAGCTTGAGCATAAAGTCAGCTCGCTCGAGGGTCAGCTGCGCGACGAGTTCGAGCGCAGCCGCAGAGAGAGCGCGGGCAATCAGAAGGACATGCGCTCCGAGCTCACCGAATCGCTCGATAAGATGAACGAGCGTCTCGCACTCATGACCGAGGCGAATTTCAAGCATCAGCAGCAGCTGACGGACATGTTCTCGAAGTCGCTCGACACTATCCACCGAAATAACATAGAACAAAACGACAGACAGTCGAGAATTATTGCAGAGTCGATAGAAAAAATGCAGCAGAGCAACGAGAAAAAGCTCGATGAGATGCGCGCAACCGTCGACGAGAAGCTCTCCTCGACCCTCACGACCCGACTTGACAGCTCGTTCAAGACCGTCTCCGAGCAGCTCGAAAATGTCTACAAATCGCTCGGCGAGATGAAAGAACTCTCGACCGGTGTTACAACAAATGTCACGAATCTCAACCGCGTGCTGACGAATGTCAAGGCGCGCGGCACCTGGGCGGAAGTCCAGCTCGAGGGCATACTCGACCAGACGATACCCAATATGTACGAGAAAAACTTCGCCACCCGCCCGGGCAGCTCCGAGCGCGTTGAATTTGCTATACGCATTCCTGCCGGCGACGGCGGCGCGGACGCTTATCTTCCCGTTGACTCGAAGTTCCCGATGGAGGACTATGTGCGCCTCTGCTCCGCTGCGGACAGCGCGGATGCCGAAGAAGTCGCCAAGGCACGCAAGGCTCTTGAGGATAGAGTTTTGAGCGAGGCGAAGCTCGTCACCAAATACATAAATGTTCCGGCGACGACCCCGTTTGCGATAATGTATCTTGCGACCGAGGGACTCTACGCCGAAATCGCGTCCTCGCGCACAGGAATAGCCGAGCGCATCCAGCGCGAATATAACATTATGATAGCGGGACCGACTACAATAACAGCGCTTCTCAATTCTCTCTCCATGGGCTTCAGAGCCGTGGCGATAAACGAGAAGGCGAATGAGGTACGCCGCCTGCTTTCCGTCGCCAAGGCGCAGTATGAGAAGTTCGGCGATGTGCTCGACAAGGCGAAGAAAAAGATAGACGAGGCGGGGCGCACCCTTGTCGCCGCGCAGGACAGAAACCGTATCATGGCGGGCAAGCTCAAGGGGATCGAGAGCATGGACGCCGCGGAGGCGGACGCATATCTCGGCATAGCCGAGCAGACGGACGGCTCGGAGGATTAAGCATTTTCGTTTTTGTTTAATATAAAACCAGAAAAAAGGAGGAAACGAAATGAAAAACAAAGGAAGACTGGCAAGACGCATCATTGCAGTTATAGTCTGCATGACCCTCGTCCTTGCCGCCCTCCCGACCGGAGTTTTCAGTGCCTTTGCGCAGACCGAGAAGGGCAAGCTCAAAGTCACATCCATCTCCGACATTCACTATTTTGCTGATTCCGAAAAAGGAACCGGGGACACAAAGAACGGATTCAGCGAAGCCTACAACGAATGGAACGACAAAGGTTCCCGTCAGCACAACGAGGTTGACGCGCTCCTGACAGCGGCTCTCGACAAGGCCGCTGAGGAAGGCAACGAGGCCGCGCAGCTGGCGCTCGACAAGTTCGCCTATGAAGTCCGCAAGTACATCGGCGCCTATGCCGCGGCTCTGGGCGGCGTGGACTGCATCGTCTTTACCGCTGGTGTCGGCGAAAACTCCGGCTCCATGCGCGCGTCTATCTGCGACGGTCTGGAATACCTCGGCGTCAAGCTTGACCCGGAGAAGAATAAGCTTCGCGGCGAAGAGGTCGTGATCTCCACGCCCGATTCCAAGGTCACCGTCTGGGTCATCCCGACCAACGAAGAGCTGATGATCGCGCAGGATACCGCCGCGCTCACCCGCTGATTTTCTCTCGCTTCCAACAGGCCCCGCGAACGCATCGCGTTCGCGGGGCTTTTTACTTTCCCTGTCCGTTTCCGGACAGGCCGGAGCACATACTTCCGCCTTCTCTCTCATAGTCTATACCAGCATACACAGCTTGGAGGTGCCACATGAGAGAGGATTTGGAAGCCAGAGCCCAACAGCTTGCTGTGTACCTTATTGAAAGCCGCACGACCATCCGTGCCGCCGCCAAACACTTCGGGATCTCAAAATCCACCGTACACAAGGATCTCTCGGAACGGCTGGAGACATGCAACCGTTCCCTGTACATACAGGTCCAGGCGATCCTTGCGGAAAACAAGGCTGAGCGCCACATCCGCGGCGGGCTTGCAACGCGCCGCAAATACAAGGGCGAGACCGGCGGCGCCGTCTGACTGCCGCCCGGAGACGTGCGCAGAGGGGCTTCCCTCTGCGCATTTTTCATTGCATCACGCTAAATTCTAAAAGTTTGTTAGTTTTGCAAAAAAATTTTTAGAAACCGGTTGATTCTTTCGTAACAAAGGTATATACTGACGATAGACCCCAAGGCACTTATGCTATGAACAATGATTCAGGAGGCAAGCATTATGAAATACGGTCGTACCTTCAACTTCTCCGCCGGCCCCGCAATGATGCCGGAGCCCGTGCTGGAGGAGATCCGC